>Ga0256882_1000165_pt1 | contig 14770 bp, 22 predicted proteins | sample MC6MC0440MT_FD_186349 | JGI IMG/M metagenome (GOLD analysis project Ga0256882, IMG submission 186349) | Metatranscriptome of enriched soil aggregate microbial communities from Iowa State University, Ames, United States - MC6-MC0440-MT... | ecosystem: Environmental > Terrestrial > Soil >...
CTGCTAGGTGCCGGCGCGTTGCTTAGCTACGTAATACTCGCGCCAAAAATTGGCCTTTCAGCGCTGCTTGGCCTCGCCATCGCCGGGCAGATCATTTCGTCCCTAGTTATCGATCACTTCGGACTGCTCGGGGCAGTCGAGAGGCCGGTATCTGGTTTCAAGTTGGCCGGGGTAATCGTGATGCTCGGAGGCTTGGCAATCGCCCTGTTTGGTGACCGGTGGTCAGGGCTTGTATCCAGCTGATTCCCGTGGTTAACCCCTCTCGCTTCATAGCCACTGATACCGATGGAGTGCAGCTTGAAGCCGAAGCGGTTGCCGCAGGAGAACTGACAGAAGAGCGATTACGAGGGTTAACTGAGTACGGGAAGCTCGGTAGAGGACTCAGTGTGATCATTTCTGGCTGCTGGCAGCCCTTAACGACTGACCGCTATCGATCCAGGCTGTGGAAAAACGCAGTAATCGCATCGATAACTGAGAACCGAGCAGATTACCTGCGGAATCATCAGGCGAGAGCGTAAATACCCTCACCCAGAAAAATAGACATTTGTAGTGCTACACGGGCCGCGTCAGCGGCCCATGTAGCTGTTTACGGGCCAGCAAACGGCGGGGTTACGCCCTGATCGCCTCAAGTAGTCCTGCGATGCCGAAAATGCTCACCATGCGTTTGTGGAGGCGAGCACGTGAAGGCTCATTTCGGTGCTTAACCTCGGCAGGGTTTTGGTCACGAACTGGTTGCTTCCCTTCCAGAATCTGTTCGTTCCAAAGGTGTGCTCCACCAGGCGAACCTTCATCATCTCCGGATCTTGCTCCAATCGGATTTGCCCCTCTCGCCTACTGCTTCATGCTCGCAGCGCTTGAGTCGCCGCTCTTTATCGGTCTTACACTGCTTCTGCATGGAGCAACTCCGGCATCCTGAAAACCAGTAGCACTGCAGTAACAGGCGGTCCTCCATCGAGGAACAGACGCGATGAGTGCCTGTCGTAATGCCGCGTCGTGGCTACTCAGCACTAAAGTCGAAAAGCTGAAACAGCAAATGCAAAAACTCAAGGGCATCGAGGCGCAGCTTCGAGCCAGTCCCGATCAGCAAATCTCGCTTGCCGGCGGAACCACTCAATGACCTCTGGTTGAAGAATCGGAGTCACCCATTCCGGAGGGGAGTCCTGCGTCAATCCACCAATCGCCACGAGCCGTAGGACCTCAGGGTCTAGCCTCAGTTGCTCGGCTGCGGAAAACACTGGCAGCAGCGCTTGCTGAACTTGAATTTCTGACTCACTGGATACGGACATAGTCTTCCACTTTCTCCTTAGACCGATCCGACACGTCAGCCGTTTGAGAAAGTGAAGATGAAGCCTCGCGCGCCCTCTGGAGGGCCATATCTACGCCCCAGGAAAGAGCCGTTGTCATCGACTGGCCCGGTCGTGAATCGAAAAATTGTTCATCAAGAACCAGGCCGCTTGGCGCGTACACGCCGATGAACAGTTGAGTTCCTCCAGCTCGAGAGAGCCTGCTTTGCACGTCAATGGTTGTACCATCGGCGAGGGATTCATCATGGATCTGGTGGTGGAGCGTGGGGTCAGCCCATGCCCAAAAAGCCTTACCGCGAATGCGCATGTCGTTCTCCTACGACGCTAGGTCTATGCTGAAGGATTTATCCACCATGGGCGCATCACCTCCGAATAGCGACCGATTTCCACCGCGCCGGTGAGATACCGGACCGGCGGGTCAAAATGCTCCACAAGAATTTTTTTTTGTATAAGAAGACGCGCGTTGCGAGAAAGAAATCGCGGAAATGACAAATTCCTAGAAGGCCCAGCACGTACTTGGCTGGGCCCGACCCGTTACTTCTCGAGGGTGGCGGCCTGGTTGCCGCCTTCTTCGGCAATCGCTGACAGCTTCTCGTCTGCAGCTTTTTCTTCTGCAAGCGTGTCGGCCAACAGCGAGGCCGCCTCTTCCATACCGAGGTGCTTGGCCATCGCAATTAGGGTGCCGTAGCTGGCGATCTCGTAATGCTCAACCTTCTGGCATGCCCCGATGAGCGCCGCATCGAGCACCGCCCCCTTCTCGATTTCATCTATCAGCTCTTTACTCTCCTCAACCAAACCCTCCATGGCTACGCACTTCATCCGCTTGAGTTTCAATCCAGCGGACTCTACCAACTGGTCAATGCGCTCTATCTGCCCCTGGGTTTCCGCTAGGTGTGAAGTGAACGCATCCGCCAGCAGCGGATTGGTAGATGCCCTAGCCAGACGCGGCAATGCTTTGGTGATCTGCTTCTCAGCGCTGTACACATCCGAAAGCTCATGGATGAACAGGTCTTCAACTGTTTTGCGAGCAACCATCGTCATTCTCCTTGGGTTTGAAAATCGATTTCACTGCAGGGTGTGGCTGACCAAGCTCTCGTGTAAGGATTCAATGGGAAGCTTTGGGGGCAGATCGTTGGGCAGCAGGGAGCCAACGCCGAACATGCTTGTGGCCATCTTTACTCGCATCGCTCGGCAAGCCAGGCGCGAGTCGGCCTCAAACTCTGCTACCGCCGCGCTCATCAAATGCTCAAAGCCGATGCCGACCTGAGCCTTATCCCTCCTTTTCAAAGTGCTCATTGCGGCCTCCCGAAATTCAGTCATCTTTACCGTTGACCAAGCCTGAACCAAGATCCGCGCCGGTGACCGGGTTGCTGGCTGGATCGGACATCGTCCGCAGCTTCATGGCTTCCAATACCGCCAGATCAGGAGCGGCCAGTTCTACCGAAGCGGTGCCATCTCCGCCATCAACGGCAGCCGATGGATTCTCGACGTACTCCCACTCCTCGCCTTCATTCCAAGGGCCGCGCACATTCGGCTCACCCGACATGTTGAAATATTTGTTGGTGAACTCCGGCATGCCTGGGAGCTTGCCCTGAGGGAAGTTAGGCTGGATGGCGTGCAGTGCTTTTTCGAAAGAAAGCTGGTGTGCGATTTCTCGCGTCATCAAGAAACCCAGCGCCTCTTTCACGCCTGGGTCGTCCGTCACGTTCATCAGGCGCTCGTACACGATCTTCGCCCGCGCTTCGGCAGCGATGTTGGAGCGAAAATCAGCTGTCGGTTCACCGATGGTGTCCACATAGGCCGCACTCCAGGGCACCCCTGCCGAGTTGGTAAGCGGAGCGCCGGCGCCGTAGAGGATGCTGGTAATGTGGGAATCGTTACCGGCGCCATTGATTGCTCGGTACAGCTCTCCCTCCTCTTCGACCCCCTCAGCAAGTCGGCCCTTGGCGCCCTTGTTAAGCATCACGATGATCGAGCCTACAATCTCCAGGTGGCTCAGCTCTTCAGTGGCGATGTCCATCAGCAGGTCTTTGCGGCCTGGGTCATCCTCGGCCAGGGCCTGGGTGAAGTATCGACTGGCAGCGGCCAGCTCACCCTGAGCGCCGCCGAACTGCTCCAAAAGCAAGTTGGCAAGGCCGGGATTGGGCTGCGCGACGCGCACGGTATATTGAAGACGCTTGTTATGGATAAACATATTAAATCTCCCAACGGTTGAACCAGCACGCAAATACGTCCTGTGTCCTTTGTGGGAGTTAACGGAGGGATCAATGGTGCAAATCGCCAAAGAGCTCTCAAGACGAATGGACACAATGTGAAAGTTCAAAATCATTTTCCAAATAACTGCAGACAAATAGGTTGCGCACTCAACCGTTCATCAACCTAGCCGAACGCAGTGAATTGAATTCAGCTCTGAATAAATTCACTACATGGAGAGCACTCATGACTAAGCCTGCAGAAAATTTATTGGATTGGCTGCGCGATGCTCACGCGATGGAGCAGCAAGCCGAAAAAATGCTTAAAGCGCAAGCGGAACGGTTGGAGCATTATCCCGATCTTCGTGAGCGAATTACGCAGCACATCACCGAAACGGAAGGACAACAACGGAAATTGGTTGAATGCATAGAGCGCCTAGGAAGGAGCACCTCGACCTTGAAAGACTTAGCAGGCAAGCTCATGGCCTTCGGCCAAGCAGTGGGTGGCATGGCGATGAGCGATGAAGTGGTTAAAGGTGCGATGTCTGGATACGTATTTGAAAATTTTGAAATTGCTTCCTACACGGTACTTATTGAAGCAGCGACGTTCGCAGGGGATGAACTCACTGCCGAGGCCTGCCGGTCGATATTGAAAGAGGAGGTCGCCATGGCCGATTGGCTGAAAGATCACCTTCCCGAGATAACTCGAGCTTTCTTGAGCCGGTCGGCTGCTCCCGGTGAAGAAGCAAAACGGTGATCAGTTCTGTGAGCCGTATGTCACAACGTGCGGCTCACAACAATCCGAGCTAAGGGACAACAATGAAAAGCGCATCTGACGTACACTGCTGCCACTCAAAAACTAAAGGCCCCCTACCCAAAACCCTAAGTTTTAGCATACTCCACTTCAGTATTGCCTTTGCGGTCGCCTATCTACTTACAGGCTCGGCTCTCACAGGCGGGCTAATCGCGGTTATTGAGCCCACTTGTAACACCATCGCTTTTTATTTTCACGAACGAATATGGCGGCGAATCGAAAAAAACTGACAGCATTGCTACAGGATTTTTCGCTCTTCTAAGAGAACTTACTTGAGAATAATTGAATTCATGATAGTTAAACGACACTTCCTGAGTTCTTGACGTCACTCAACCACTGCCTAGGGACATAACGCATCGATACGTTACTTCGAAAAGGAATAGAAAAATGGAGTGAAACAAGCCAGGACTGGCCCAGTGCTAGCAGATAGATAAAGCATTGCTGTGGCAGCGCTTGGAGCAGAATAATGAAAATCAAAAGCGGCAAGCCACACATTGCGAACCCGTGCCCTCACAAGTATATAAGAAAGGCTTATTATCTTGGTTTGCCTGGCGAAGACTACGTATGCGTCGCCTGCGGTGAAAGCCGCCCAGAATCGGAATGGCCTAACTTTTTACGCCGAAACGAGCCGAACTCTAGCAGCCCTTGATTAGAAAATAAGGCGCCCCTCGCTATCCTAAACGCGCTCGTCCCCGACCACTCATCTCAATTCGCCCTGATTAAGCGCCTGCCGCATACAGCACCGTTGAATACATTGTCGGGTCTTCATTATTCAGCCAATGTGCGAGCATAGTCCAGTCAAAAAAAAGCTCGCCTCACGGCGAGCCTCATCCCCAAGCCTTCGAGGATAGTTTCACCGCTGGTGACGCCCCTGATTAGGTGCCGCTTTCTGAGCGGTAGAATCGTGCGATGAGCCCACAGCACCATCCGGGCGATGAGCATCGTTATCTCGCTCTTCCTCGCCGTGCGATTTCCGTAGGTCTAGTTCCTTATAATGCCCTTCTCTGGTCATGCTGCCGCTCCTACCCTTTGCTGTGTTCAGGAGATGTCGGCCCAGTGCCGCGCTTGATCCCCCGTGGCCCTGCGACGCCCCATATAGCCAAGCCAACCACCGGCAACACGAGCAGTATCAAAGCCCACAGCACCTTGACTGCATCTGACTTGTCGCTTCGAAAAACGCTGACCATTACCCAGAGATCAACCAGCAGAATGATGGCCGCCACGGCAATCCAGAAGTACGTTGCGAGATCACCCATTTCCGTTTCTCCCGATGTCCAATTGGATAGCCGCAGCGATAACACGGTAGGTCTGCTGCCCCTATACATAAGGGAAGGTGGAAATCTGGACAAAGTTCAGACGATTTTTTCGGCATGGGACAGGCGGCTAAATAAGCGCTGAACCAATTGCCCGAGGGTTGCGTCCACCGCTAAAGAACAAGCGAGTCGATACCCTCATGGCAACCGAACCTGTACTGGCCGCGCTCGGCTACCTCAAGGACAATCAGTTGATTCTTTCCACCGCCGAATCTTGTACTGCAGGCTGCATGGTGGCGCTGTTGGCGACGGTACCTGGCACTGGGGAGGTACTGGAGAGTGGTTATGTCGTCTATTCACCGAGTGCGAAAAAGCGTTTGCTGGGGGTCAGTTCCGAGACCATCGAGCGCTACGGGCTCACTAGCGAGCCTGTGGCGTGGGAAATGGCGTTGGGTGCATTGCGAGACAGCGATGCCAATGTGGTAATCGCAACAACAGGAGTAGCGGGGCCTACCGACGAATCTGGGGTACCTCCAGGGACGATGTGCTTTGCTTGGGCCTTTGCTGGCGAGCCTGCTGCGGTTTTTACATGTACTCAGCGTTTCTTCGGCGAGAGAGCGGAGGTGATGCAACAAGGCGCGCTGTTCGGTCTGACGCGCCTTGCTCATTACCATCAACGCTGGCTTCGCGGCGAACGCGCCTGAGGGCACATGAAATGCCGAACGATGAGATGATATCCAGAAGTCACCCGATCCAGGAGAACATGCCCATGCAGAAGCGCGTTTGGCGCTTCGAACGTGTGGGGTGGTATGTGCTGGTGATCATCGTATTGCTAGCCTTGGCAGGGCTGTTCGGCGACGGCCCACTAAGCGATGCCGAGGTGGTGAGCCAGGATGGTCGATTAAAAGTTGAATATCAACGCCTCAGTCGCAGTGGCACCACCGACAATCTTTTCATCACAATTCAGGGGAGCCCTGGTCAGCCAGTGATGGTTGAACTTGAGGGGCCGCTACTGCGCGAGGCCAGTATCGAGACTATGCAGCCCGAACCCCTGGTGTCGATCTCCCATGGCCCAGCCCTGCGGCTGCAATTGGGTACCAGCAAGGGTGGTATGGCCACCTTGTACCTGACACTGCGAAGTGGGCACGTGGGTAGCTTGGAAGGGGTTGTGAGGTCGGGCTCGAACACCGAAGTCCACTTTTCCACATTTCTCTACCCCTAGGAGGGCGTCATGGATTCGATCCTGCGAGCTGCTGGGATGTATGTCGCCCTTATGCTGCTGTTCCGCGTAGCCGGGCGGCGTTCCCTGGCCGATCTGACCACCTTCGATTTCGTCTTGCTGCTGATCATCGGGGAAGCCACGCAGCAGGCTCTTCTGGGCGAGGATTTCTCGTTTACCAACGCCGTGCTGGTGATCGCCACCTTGATCGTGGTCGATGTGGGCTTGTCTCTTGCCAAGCTGAACTCCCGACCGCTGGCCCGCTTTCTCGATGGCCACTCAACCCTGGTGGTTGAGCACGGACAGTTCTTGCATCAGCGAATGCGCCGATCTCGTCTAACCGAGGATGACATTCTCGAATCAGCACGAGATAGCCAGGGAATAGAATCGGTGGAGCAAATCAAATTTGCGATTGTGGAGCGGAACGGAAAAATCTCGATAATTCCAAAGGAATGAGTGAAGCCAGCGATTGCAGCATTAGGGCTTGGTGAAGCTCGACGCCGCGAATCCAGGCATGACGAAATGTGCCAAGCGCCTTCCCCTTCTCTGCATCGCATCAGCGGCTACTTCATTCCGATCCGCGTTTTCATTTCCAGGGTGATCAATTGCTCAATGGTCGGCATAGCATCCCACGGGTCATCGCCACCCAGTTCATCCAGACGCTCCTGAACATTCTTGATGTTCCATTTGGCCGCCGATTGTAGCTCGACGAGCTCCTCCTTGAAAATCGGCACCGATACCGGCAGTCCCTCCCTCGCCCGCGCCGAGAAGACGTTGGCAGTGGTGGCCCCTTTGCCGTTGCGCAGGTAGTCGATGAAGATCTTACCGATACGATTCTTTGGGCCTAACACGGCAGAGAATCGATCCGGGATCAGCTTGGCGATGTACTTCACGATGGACTGACTGAAGTGCTTCACTTCTTCCCACGAAGCTTTAGGCGTGAGCGGTACCATGATGTGGATGCCCTTGCCCCCACTGGTTTTGAGAAACGACTGCAGCCCCAATTCATCGAGCACCACCAAGGTCAGCTGAGTGGCTTCGACCATGGCCTTCCAGGGCAGCGCGGGATCAGGATCGAGATCCAACACGAAGCGGTCTGGCTGCTCGATGTGCTCGGTCGTGCCATTCCAGGAATGCAGCTCGATGGTGCTCATCTGCACGGCACCGACCAGAGCCTCGACGCTGTTGATGACCATGCCCGCTTTGCCTGCTTCTGCTTTCGGCACCATCGTGATGTTCGGGATGGCGAGGCGGTCAGCGTTCTTCTGGAAAAACAGCTCACCGGAAATCCCCTCGGGCGCCCTGACCAGCGCGATGGGTCGATCTTTCAGGTGAGGCAGAAGCCAGGGTGAGACCTGCGCGTAATATTCGGCCAGGTCTCGTTTGGTAAGACCACTGCTGGGATCAATCACACGTTCAGGGTGGGTAATCCGTACCTTGGTCGTGGCGGCCTTGTCGTCCGATTTCGCTTTGGCTGACCTTCGCTCTTTCGGCGCAGGCGCCGGCTTCTCCTCCGTTATGTCCTGGACAGGCTTGTCCGTCCGGATACCTTGGAACACCGCGTGCCTGACTACACCGTCCGAGGTGATCTCCGCGAAGCTGACCTCAGCCAGCAGTGTCGGCTGCAGCCAGTGGATGCCTCTACCATCAACACCTTTCGGTGGATTCACTACCGGCACCTTTTTCTGCTCCAACGGCAGCAGTGTCTGCAGGATCGTGGCGAGTGTCGATTCCGTGAAGCCCGTCCCGACCTTGCCGGCGTACTTCAGATCGCCGCTATCCTGGTCGGTTAGCGCAAGGACAAGTGCGCCAAAACCGGTTCTCGCTCCTTTCGGGTCGGTGTAGCCGACGATGACGAACTCCTGGCGATGCTTGCACTTGAGCTTGATCCACGTGTCACTGCGCCGGGATACGTAAGGACTGCCCAATCGCTTGCCAATCAGTCCTTCCATGCGCATCTGGCAGGCACTGTTCATCAATGCGTCGACGTCTTCGGTGAAGTCTTCGGAGAACCTCAGCAGCGGGTCGGTCGAGTCAGAGAGAATCTGCTTTAGCAGTCCACGGCGGCTCTCAACCGGCACCTGTCGAAGATCGGCGCCGTTGAGATACGGCAGGTCGAACAGGTAGTAGACGATGCCGTGGCTCTTGCCGGCGTCGAATGCATTCTGTAGCAGCTGGAAGTCGGGCACGCCGTTTTCATCCGGGATGACAATCTCGCCATCCAGCCAAGCCGTTTCGAGCCCGAGCGAGGCGATTGCAGCCGCCTGCTTGGGCAACTTCGCAGTCCAATCATGACCATTGCGGGTAAACAGCCGGACGTCATCCCCATCGACGCGACACAGCATGCGATAGCCATCGAACTTGATTTCGTAGCGCCACTCCTCGCTTCGAGGGCTGGATTCGACCAGCGTCGCTAGCTGTGGAGAGAGCTTCTCTGGCAGCGCTGCAGCCACGGCGCCCTCTGTGCTCGGCCCGGTGGCGCTGGCGGGAGGGTTCGGCTTGGATGACCCCGCCTTGGCCCGACCGGGTTTCTTGGGGATGATGGTGCGGTCGCTGAGCACGCTGTTAGGCATCTCGACCACAACGTCGAAATCAGCGAGCGGCTTAGCGGCCTCGTCCTGATGCTTGATCAGAAACCATTGCTCCTGCTTACCCTCGATGTTCGTCCGGACAAGGTTCCACAGGCCCGAGAGCTTTTCACCCTGCAGCTCAAACTTCATACGACCTTTCTTGTAGGCCTCAGCCGGATCGCCCTGGTGAAGCCATATTCCACGATCCCAAACGATCACATCCCCGGCACCGTAGTGACCCTCCGGTATCGTGCCTTCAAATGAAGCGTAATCGAGAGGGTGATCTTCGACATGCACCGAGAGGCGCTTTACCTTGGGATCCAGGCATGGGCCTTTGGGTATCGCCCAGCTTTTGAGCGTGCCGTCGAGCTCCAGGCGGAAGTCGTAGTGCAGTCGTGTGGCATCGTGCTTTTGAACGCAAAACTGCAAGGCATGAGCAGCTGCGCGCTTCGAACGCCGAGCGGATTTCCCTGCTCCCGATGGTTCCGGTGAGGCGTTGAAATCACGCATCCGGTTGTATTTTTCCAAGCCTGGGATGGTCGCATCGCCCTCCTCCACGTCGTCCCTTCCGATAAGCGTCTGAACCAGCTCATCGAGGGAAACGCCTTGCTTGCTGGCTTCAGCCGTGAGGGTCTGGACAACCATGGTGTCACGCAGGGCCGACAGCGGCTCGCCAGCCTCCAGCGCTTCCGCTTCACTCAAGCCTTGGACTTGGGCAAGCGCGTCCGGGTGTTCCGTCGCGAAGATCATGAATGCCAGGGCCGTGTCGTCCATTCACCGAATCCTCTCTGAGACCATGTCCAAATTCGAGGAGGCAAAAAGAACTTCAGTTCAGCGTGAGAGCCGAATGGGCAAGGTCTCGAGCTGTTCTACTGGGATGCTAAGAGTTGGCTCGCCACAGTCCGTGAAGCAGCTTTCTTAACGCAACCCGTCGGGCAAAGCGAAATTCAGGTGTGCGAAACAGTGGCTTTTACCCCTCCGAATTGAACACAGACTTTCCTGTGTGACACATGAGGTGAAAGATCATGGCTAACAATCAAGGTGATCGCGGCAATCAAGGCGGCACCGCACAGAACAACCCAGGCAATTTTGCCAACGACCGCGAGAAAGCGTCCGAAGCCGGGCGCGAGGGCGGACAATCCTCGAGCGGCAACTTCGCCAATGACCGTGAGCGAGCCTCTGAGGCTGGCCCCAAAGGTGGACAGAACAGCCATGGCGGTGGCCGCAACAGCGAAAGCCGCTAAGCCTTGATGAGCTTTGCCAGGGTGAGCGTCACCCTGGCATCTTTGAAACAGACTGTAGGCCTACTGACGACCGCAGCATCAAAGCAAAATAGGCAGCAGCGGCCTTCCTCTTGCCCGAAGCCGTCTGCCGATGACGAGAAGAAGCGCTGACGCTGCCATCATGAACAGGCTCCCCACCATCGAGGCGCGAGGGGCATTACTAAAATCCATCAACGTGATAGTCAGCAGTACCAGCGTACCGACGAGCCCTGCACTGCCAAGCACCATAAGAAACCAACCAGATCTACGCATTGTATTCCCCTGCTCGAGGATGAAGAAACCATTCACAGGAAGTGCTAGGCCGTGCTTCAACGAAAGCACAGCCGGGCTGAATCACCATCCGAGGCGCTCGGCAAAAAACTGCCGGTATGCGGTACGGATCTGTGCGGGCACCTTGTTCAGGTAATCCCTGGCGTGAGTTCGTTATGAGGGGAGCCCACAGTACATCGACCGTAGCGGCGCCAAGGCATATTGCTGTCGCCAGTTCCCCCCCATCAGCGACCCTTGAAAATTCGATAGGGAGTGCTGGGCCGTCCGCTCGCCAGTCTCCCGCCAGACGAAGCTCCCCAGGTATCCAAATCAGTGATCCCCATCCCAAGCAACCGATCCTCACACTCGCTCCTTGGCAGCCTTGTGGCTACGAATGACCTAAAGCGAAGACAGCGGCGTCGGAACTTCGACTCAATCGAGATCTGTTAGCGGGTTGGTCACCATTGGTCAGGAGCAAGCAACGCTGTGCTCGGAGGATCCACTAACGAGTACAACAACAAGGATCGAGCTCTATGGCACAGAAGGTTTTGTTGGTTGAAGACGATGACATCCTGCGCTGCCTGATGGCCGACGCCGTGACACACTTCGGCTACCAGGTCGTCGAGTGCAGCAACGCCGACGACGCCCTTCGTAGGTTAAACGCCGAGCCGTTTGCTCTCGTCATTACGGACGTGAACATGCCAGGCACCACTGATGGGCTCGGGCTCGCCAAAACGCTCTGGTCAACCAACCGCGACCTTCCCGTCATCATCATTTCTGGGCGCACGGTTTTACTTCCAGGCTGCCTCCCTGTTAATGCCAGGTACATCACCAAGCCGTGCACCCTTGATGCGCTCGGAGACACCATCAGCGAACTGCTTGCCGCTGCAGACCCGCATTAACCGTGGCGCTCGAGGACTGACTATGTTCCGTGGGCCAGGCACGAGGCAGTCGAGTCGTACCCGCAGGACACAACACACCGGCTTCCACCCCCAACATGACTGACTCCAAAGCTCGAAGCCCAAACATGCGGCTGTTAGTCAGGCCGAGCAAATGTAAAAAAAGATTTCTGAACAGTTTGAGGGTCAATGGAACATGTGCAACGTGTTCAAAAGGAAAAGCATCATGAAATTCGCGCAGTTCTGCCAATGGCTTTCCAACCATGCTGGCAGGCCAACTACTTTCCTCATCGCCATCGTACTGATTGGAATGTGGGCAGCCTCGGGGCCATGGTTTCACTCCAACGATACCTGGCAGCTCATCATCAACACCTCCACAACGATCATCACCTTTCTGATGGTTTTACTGATCCAGAACACCCATGATCGAGTCCCCTGCCATTGCTTGGCCAATCGCGGATAGTAACTCCTCAACCGACCACGGCTTGAACAGGAATGTCACAGGAGGTGCACCGGTGGGCTGCAACTGATACCCAGAAGTGAGAATGGCGGGAATATGAGGCCATTTTTCAGCGACCATCTGCAAAAATTCCAAGCCCTTGAGGGCTCCAGGAACGCCGTGATCGGCAATCACCAATGAACAAGCGCCGTGATTTTCAAGAAGACCAATCAGCGCATCCTCGGCGTTGCCAAAACTCGCTACACAAGCGCCCAGCTCAGTGAGAATCTGGGCCAGCACCATATTGAGGGTTTCGTCGTCTTCCACGATCAGCACATGGTGCCCGCTTAACGATAGTCCGTCAGCTTCTAACCTCATTTGAACCACCGCCATGAGAAGACTGAGCGTGCCGCGATCAGCGGAGCGGTTCGCTCAAGGCCGTTGGCCGTTTCGACAATCATGCCGAGACGCTGCTTGAAAGTCTCCAACGAACGTCAGAAAGACCGTAACGCTCCGCCATGAGACGGCCCACCTTGCGAATGTTTTGCTGTGCGAACCTTGGGATCACTCCAATCCCGGCGTCACAGCTCGCCCAATGCCAGGCCTCCGCATTGGACATATTTTCCAAGCGGATGACAAATTGCTTGGACGCTCCGCGAAGCTGATAGTCAATGACGTAAAGTTTCAGTGAAGACATATGATTCAGGCTCCTGTCGATAAGATATGGAGCCGACGTAACTGCATTAAATTCAAAAAGTTTCACGACTAAAGCTTGTACAAAAACAAGAATATGTACAACATTTTTGGCGACAGACGTGGCCCACTCCTACGGTCAAAAGAGTAGGCTTGAGGTTCCGTTCTGGCCGTTGTCGCACGGGGCGGAGTGCTGGCTTACCGGCTATAGTTCACGGCTGACCTGGGGTGGCAGTAGCCAAAGAAGAGGTAGACGATGCGACTCCCCGACTTCATCGAAGCGAATCTTGAACTGATCCTCCAAGCGTGGGAGCGCTTTGCCAGAGACATTGATGTCCCTAGACAGGATCTGGCGGCCAGTGCGCTAAGAAACCATGCAGAACAGCTACTCAAGGCTGCCGCCCTGGACATGCGAACTCCGCAAACACAACGACAGCAAATAAGAAAATCCCAAGGCCTGGCGCCGCAGATTGACCAAGAAACTGCAGCACAAACGCACGCCATTCTCAGGCTTATAGACGGGTTCTCCATGGATCAAATGGTGTCGGAATTTCGCGCCTTGAGATCCAGCGTGTTACGACTGTGGCTGGCAGAGGAAGCGTTCAGCTCACCTTCGCAAATCGAGGACATGGTGCGTTTTAACGAGGCCATTGACCAGGCGCTGGTGGAGTCAATCAGCGCCTACGGTCAAGCTGTCGAAACGACCCGAAAAATGGTTTTAGGCGTGCTGGGACATGATTTGCGAGCCCCCCTGACAGCGATACTGATGGGCGCTGACTTACTGAGAAAAAGCCAAACGCTCTCGGATCGAGAAAAAGACATTGCTGCTCAGGTTGGGGTCAGCGCCCGCCGAGCCAATCGTATGGTCAACGATTTGGTCGACCTCGCACGATGCAACCTTGGCACCGGTATTCCGGTTGTCAAAAGTCCCACCGAGCTGAATTTGATCTGCCGCACGACAATCAAGGAACTGAGTTCTGGGGAGCCAAACGCGACGATTATATTCAATGATACCGATCCGGTCGTGGGTGGTTTTGATCCAGAGCGAATGGCTCAGGTATTTACCAACCTGATTGGTAATGCAGTCAGGCATGGTGACCTGCAGCAGCCAATCCAGGTCGCCCTCAAAGGCAGCCACAACACAATGACCTTCGAAGTCAGAAACGCCGGAGAGCCCATCTCTCCAGCCGCTATGCCATCCTTGTTTGATCCTGGTCGTCGATACTCTGGTTATACCGAGACGGGTAGCAAAGCTTCCCAAGGCCTGGGGTTAGGCCTTTTCATCGCAGCTGAAATCGTCGCCAGTCATGGAGGGAAAATCGACGTGTCATCCTCTGAAGAGAGCGGCACCTGCTTCAGCGTGACGATCCCGCTGTAGAGCGGTGCTCAAGGAGGGCTGCTGCTTCACGCATAAAAATCTCGAGAGTTTTAGGGCCAACCCCTTCGAAGCTCAAAAGCCAGGCCTGGAAGGCAGAGGTGTCCAACTCGTTCTTTTTCAGCGAGATCAACTGAACATCGAGTTCGCTAGCGGCCCGAACACTCAAAGCATGAAGCCGCTTCGCCGTGGACTCGTCGTATCGCGCGTAACCTGCCTGGCCTAGGAGTCTTACGAGATCCCGATGGGAACAGCGGGCCAACTTCTCCGGCGTATCCAGGCCATGCCGATCAACCAAGTTCCGGTACTCCTCCACGGCGAAGGAGGAACGAATCCTCTTCCCGATCAGGAAGCTCGCGAGCAGCCACTTGTACAGCCCATGCCCGGTCGAATCGCTGACACTGATACCCAGGCCTGCAGCGGTAACTGGTATCACCCCTTCGAACGCCTCGGGTCAGCCGAACGTGGGTAGGTACGCTC
>Ga0256882_1000171_pt1 | contig 14639 bp, 11 predicted proteins | sample MC6MC0440MT_FD_186349 | JGI IMG/M metagenome (GOLD analysis project Ga0256882, IMG submission 186349) | Metatranscriptome of enriched soil aggregate microbial communities from Iowa State University, Ames, United States - MC6-MC0440-MT... | ecosystem: Environmental > Terrestrial > Soil >...
AAAAGATTCTCAATAGCAAGAATTTGCGCGGCATGTTGGATACGCACGATCTGATTTCCTCATTGCCGCCAGAACAAATGGCTGCAGCATCAAAGTATCGCGTGCGTCATTCGCATTACTCTATGTATGAGGGCAAGAAGTACCCGGAGCCGGGAAAATCGGTCTACGAGCTGGAAAGAGCCAATGGGATGGCGATCAGCGGAGTTGCTGATACGGATAAAGGCAACTTTATGGATAAGGCGCGGGCCTTCATTGAACAACAAAGTGGTGGCGCTCCAGCGTCGAAACAAACCAATTTCACTATCCAAGTTGATCGCCAAACCCGTGATATTTTCATCGGCTACAAAGGTGCTAGCGGGGTAGCCAGAATAAAAGAAGGGTTCAAGGATCCTCGCGCTGCACGCGATTACCTTAATGAGAACCGCGGTGAACTGGAAAGCCAAATAGATCAGCAGCGTGATAAGGCACGCGCCGAACAACGCCGAGATACTAACGCCCAGCGCACAGGTGCTGCGCGGCGATCCGCCGACGTTACCCCTGTACAGTTCGATAAAGAGTTTGGTTTCCGTGGGGTACAGTTCGGAAATTACGTTGAGTCGGGCCGCAGACAGGCGGAATTGAACGATGCCTACGACAGCCTGCAGGATATGGCTGATATCATTGGTGTGCCAGCAAAAGCCATCTCGCTGAATGGAGAGCTCGGCCTGGCATTCGGCGCGCGCGGTCGCGGAGGCGCAAATGCAGTTAAGGCGCATTATGAGCCGAGTGAGGTTGTGATCAATCTCACCAAAAATAATGGTGCCGGTTCACTGGCGCATGAGTGGTTCCATGCGTTGGACAACTATTTCGGCCAGGCTGATGTAGGCGGTGGCCGTGGCATCAATTATGCGACAACGCGCCGCCGGCAGACCATGATGTTTAAGGATGGGAAGATGGTGCCAGCCGAATTCCCAGTGCGTCAAGAAGTCTGGGATGCTTGGAAAGGGGTAATGAAAGCTGTCGGCGATAGCGGCATGGTTGCGCGGGCGCAAAAGCTGGATGAGCTTCGTAGCAAACCGTATTGGGCCACAAATGTCGAAATGGCGGCTCGCTCGTATGAGCGTTACATCCTCGATCGGGCTGAGGCTAAAGGCATCCGCAACGACTATCTGGTTAACCTCAAAAAAATAGAAGAGCATGGCAACCCTGCTACCTATGCCTATCCGACGGAAGCAGAGCTGAATAACGGTGTTCGAGACGCTTTCGATACCCTGTTCAAAACGCTGAAAACAAAACCAACAGATCGCGGCGTAGCCTTCTATTCCAAGGATGGGCTCGATATCGGCGGTGGCAATGTCATTTCCGAAGATAATTTTGATACCTCAGGTGCAAAACCCGAAACGGGTATGAGAAAGCGATACGCTCAGAGTGTGGCCGATTCGTGGGTGCGCCGCATGAATGGCGCGGCCCGGATCAAGGTAGAGGTTGTTCAGTCGCAGGCTGACGCTGCAGCGATGATGCCGAATGGGATACCGAAAGAGTTCGGTACCGTGCACGCCATTTATCAGCCAGAACTGAGCCGGGTGATTGTTGTTGCCGACAACATTGCGGACGGTAAGCAACTACGGTCTAAGCTGCGCCACGAGATTTTGGCACACCACGGCTTGGCTTCAGTGATCGGCGATGTGGAATATGACCGTATCATCCGTGTGCTTCACCAGACGCGTGATAGCAAGAACCCGGAGATTCAGTCTATATGGCGCCAGGTGCAGAGGTCATACGCAAACGAGTCGCCAGAGGTGCAGGCCAATGAGTTTCTGGCACATATGGCCGAACGGTCTGAACTAACGGGATTGGGGGCCATTTGGGATCGGTTCGTCTCTATCATCACCAATGCGCTACGCAAAGCCAACTTCTTCAACCCGAGTGACATCACGCCGGCAGAAATCCGCAACATCTTGCGCTCCATTGCCGGGCGATTTAAGCGCACCGCAATGTATGAAGGTGAACAGCCAGGCAGCAGGGAGTTTGACGATACGTTCAGCCGTACAGATGCGCTTTACTCAGCATCTGGTCGAAAGGATCCGTTTAAGCCAGACAGCTATGACGCCAAGAGCTTTGCGGATGAAGTCGATAACATTGCCGGAATGGATAAAGCACCGCGTGGCATGGTTCGTCTTGGCGATACGCCTGCGGTGTACCGCGCGCTCGGCGCCCGCAATCTGGAAATGGTCATGCCTGCATCTGTCGTACATAAAGCGACCGACCCGACAGTTCGTGCGCATCAGGTACGACTGGAAGATATGCAGCGGTTGCCAGAACTGATTGCGGATCCGGTTGCGGTAATGCGATCAGCCACGGAAGGGGATGCACTAGTTGCTCTGGTGGAGGCTAAGGACGTTTATGGCAGTCCTGTCATTGCAGCAATTCACCTGAACGGGAAAGGGGCCGGTTTTGCCGAGATCAACAAAATTGCGAGTGTATACGGGAAGGATAATAACGCCGCGTTGCAGCACCAGCTGGATAATAATTTGCTGTATTTGAACAAAGCAAAAGCCGCTAAGTGGCTTCATGCAGTCGGGCTCCAATTGCCCGAGGCGAACACCCTTAGCGGCTCAAGTAAAAATATACTCTCTCCTGATGATATCCGCAAGAACACAGCGCTGTACTCCCGCTCCGCTGGCACCACAATGGACGAAATCACCAATAGAAAAATGGGCTTCAACGTCGAGAAAGGGAAGGTCGAAAAGGCGAAAGATTTTTACGGCATGGTGAAGTCCAAAGACAGGACTGAGTTGAAGCGCTGGCTGCAGGATATGGGCCGAAAACTGAATACCAAAACCTTCGACGGTATGGCCCCCCTCAAATATGCGGAAGATGCCGCCGGGAAATCAGATGCCCGATCATCTGCATACATTGGCGCGCGTATGGCGGCAGGTGCTGGATCAGTCACCGCGGCCACTCTGGAACATGGACTTCCGAAATACAATAAGGCGGAAGGTGTTGTAGAGCGGCAGGCTGGAACGGGTAAGGAAGATGCGCTGATGGGCATTTTGGATAGCCTGGGTAATCACCGCGAAAACTTCCTGAAATGGATAGCCGGCCACCGTTCCGAGCGCCTGATGGCTGAAGGCAAAGAAAACAATTTCACCTCCGACGAGATCGCCTACATGAAGGGGCTGAACAAGGGCAATGAAGCGTTATTCGATGCCCAGAAAAAGAAATACGACGCCTTCATTAAGTCGATTCTTGATCTGCAGCAGGATATGGGCCTGATTGACCCGGAGAGTCGCGCCAATTGGGAGAGCGCCTGGTACCTGCCGTATTACCGAGAGGCGGAAGATGGCGAGGTGAAAGGGCCATGGAGTGCGCGCGGCATCGCAAACCAAAGCAGCACCGTCCGCAAGTTGAAGGGCAGCGAGCTCACTATCAAGGACCCGATTGAGAACCTGTTTAACTACGTGGCCAAGTCAGTCGATGCGTCCATGAAGAACGAGGCAATGCGCCGTGCCGTGGTAAACCTGGCCGATACCGGTGTGCTGGAAGTGATCGAATCGCCCAACAAAATGGACTTCGAGCGGATCGGTACGGATGTGGTCAAAGTATTTACCGATGGCAAAGAGCAGCTGGTTCAGGTTAATGACCCTGAGCTCTACCGTGCGTTTACTATGATCGATCTTGAGCGCAGCAATTCGGCATTCATGAAAGCGGCGCGCCAGGCGAAAAAGGTACTGACGATTGGTACAACCAGCATGCCAGACTTCATCATTCGAAACTTCCTGAGGGATTCTCTCCATTCTTGGGCGATTAACAAAGATGGTTTCAAAGCCGGCATAGACTCCCTTAAAGGGTTCAACAAGGCATTGAAAACGGATGATACCTTGATCGATATGATGTTTGCCGGCGCCACGTTCGGCGGTGGGTATTCCAATGTTTATGACCCGGCATCGACTGCACGCTCTATCCGAGGCGTGCTGCGTCGTAAAGGGTATACCGACAGTCAGATCAACGAGTTCGAATCGTCCATTGTGCGTAGCAGCAAAGATATCATGGATAAATTGGAGGCAGGACTTGAGAAATATCGCCACGTTAGTGAGGCGGCGGAAAATGCCAACCGCGTAGCTACCTATGATGCTGCAATCCAGTCTGGCAAAGGTAAGGCGCAGGCGGCGTTTGAATCTCGTGACCTGATGGACTTCAGTATGATGGGGGCTAGCAAGATCATGATTGGGTTCAGTGACATGCTGCCGTTCTTCAACGCACGCATGCAGGGGTTGAGTAAGCTGGGCCGGGCGATTAAGTCGGATCCGCAAGGTGTATTGAAGCGTGGTGGTATGATCACAGCCGCCTCACTGGCGCTGCTGGCGATGAACTGGGATGACAAGCGCTACGAAGAATTGCCGGATTGGGACAAAGATACTTACTGGCATTTCTTTCTTCCTGGCGGATTACATGTGCGCTTACCGAAGCCGTTTGAGATCGGGCTGATGTTTGGCACACTGCCGGAACGATTTGTGCGCACGCTGGGCGGCAAGGATACAGCCGGCAAGTTCGGCAAGCTGGTGGCTCATAACTTCATGGAAACGATGGCTTTTAACATTGTTCCACAAGTAGGATTACCTATCGCGGAAGCGTATGTGAATTACGACTTCTTCAAAGGCGGCCCGATCGAGAACATGGCGGACAGCAATCTGATCGCTGGCGCCAGATATAACGACCAAACCAGCTTGCTGATGCGTGAAATCGGTGAAGCCACCAACCTATCGCCGAAGATGCTGGATCACATCATACAGGGATATACCGGGAGCCTGGGCGCGTATGTCATGGGCGCGACCAACATTCTGATGCGTGGTATGCAGGATAATGGCGAAACAGCCTCAATGCGGCTGGACGAAATGCCGGTAATTAAATCGCTTGTGCGCGGCTATGGTGACGATCCGGCGAAGTCCACTCAGTTCAGTGAGGACTTCTACCGAATTATGCAGCAAGTGAACCAGATCCAAAGCACTATCAATTCGTACCGGAAGCAGGGGCGGACTGAAGACGCGCAGGAATTGCAGGAAGAAAACAGGGATAAATTGTCGCAGCGGAAGGGACTAACGGCGACGCAGAAAGAGCTCCGCCAGTTGAATAATCGGATTGAGCTGGTGCGAATTGATCGTACTCTGACAGCAGAGCAGAAGAGGGAGAGGATTGATCGCTTTATGGCGCAGCGTAATAAGCTAGTGCAGCAGGCGGTTGAGAGGGTGAATCCGTATTTTAATAAGTGATGTTTACTTGTGTTTTTTTCATGCCTGATCTGACACTTTTTCTGCGCTGAAGAAGGATTGTTTTGGTCGTCTAAAATTACATAGGCGGTGTGTAATGGGCTTGGAAATAATAACAATATAAAATAGAGATCTGTCTGAATTATTAACGTATTGAATAATTGACCTGATTTTTAAAGCGACGTGCAGGATGTTGTAACCACCGAGATTGCACTGTATTCTCGTTCGTGAGATATACTTTTGGGAGTGGTTTGCATTCTAGTGATTATCTGCCATGCTGTTTTATCAGGCTATTTTATCGAATAATAAACATAGCCTGTATATTATTTTTTCTGCGATCAATACTATGATTTCTGGAGGATGAAATGGGTAATCTATACGTGACAAATGTTACAGGCGCTCAGATTTCAGTAAATAAATTAATTATCAATGCAGAAAATATCAATCCAGCCGCACAGAAGTTGAGTTCAGGTTCAACGGCCAATTGGGCATATACTGAATTTACAGCGGCGGACTTTGATGACATGATATTAAGAATAAGCTTTGGTAATTCAGACTATATGATTGATTTAAATAGAAGCCATTTCTTTGGAGACAACGACGGTGCGTATCCCGGTGCAGATTATGATATTAACTTCGTACTAATGGGGTTTAATGGCAACGAGATATCGATTATGATGGTTTATCGCACTTCTGCTGGTGGTGCTTTTAATTATTGTGACGATGTTAAGTACTTGCAAAAGTATTAATTATCATGATAAAAATACGAACCAAAATAGTGGTTCGTATTTTCATTGGTATTGGTTGGGATTTGATAAGTGGAAATAACTTATGAGGGACAGAATTTTACATGTCAAATATGCTCTCTTTCTTATCCTTACATAATTCTATAAAAGTTATTGATGGCAATCCCCATGTTATGGGGGGATAGGGCTCCAATTTAAAAGAACCATTCACTCTAATATCATTTTAGTGACTGATGGATAGCAGCGCAGATGAACAGAACAAAGAAAAATCCAACGATTCCAAGGATAATACTGGTGTTGCTGTCCAGATCCATTCGACCTTTACCTGCGAGCAGGTAGGCTGCGATGAGGAAGGGGATACTGAACGCCGGGTGTACAAGCACCATGACGGCGGCAAGGATAAGGCATGTAGTGAAAATGACTGAAGACATTATGTCATCCCTTTTTAATGGTGCCATCCTGAATGCGATAGCTGTGGATAGATAGTTGTGATTTTGGGGCTGTATTCGTTCTGCAAAACCCATCTCGACCCCTTTCGCAGAGGGACTGATTGAAGGGAAAATTTCCGTTTAAAAAAGAATTATATTTTTATTTATTTTAATTAAATCAATAAATTAAAATAACTCTGGTATATGATGCTGCGTCACATGGGCTGGTTCGAAGCGGCTGACCTGATCGTTAAAGGCATGGAAGGCGCAATCGCTGCCAAGACCGTGACCTATGACTTCGAACGCCTGATGGAAGGCGCTAAGTTGCTGAAATGTTCAGAGTTTGGCGACGCTATCGTTAAACACATGTAAGTGTGTTTTAGCGTTAAATGATAACGGGAACCTGATGGTTCCCGTTTTTTATTATTCAAATTGCAACGGTTATCAAAACTCGGCCATTTTGGCATTTTTGAGTGTATCAATTTAAAGAGTGAATTCAGCCCAAGCCATAGGAATGGATTAGTCCCGTTCGCAAATCACTTGTTTGCTTTAAACAAGACCAGTAACTGCACAAGTCAAGTTTGAAGGGTAGTTTTGAGCGAAGAGCGGAAGTTCAAAATTGTTCTCTCCGTTGGTGGAGGAATTACTAACATTGCAGTGTTTTAATCAACGGGGGCAGGTCAGTTTCCCAGTTAATATCTTCAAGCAGCGAGAATTGCAGAATGCTGACGAAGATGATTTTGGAAAAGTTCTGCATAATCTGATGATACAGCGACTTTTACGCTTTCCCTTTTCGCAAGTGCAGCTTTCCATGCGGAAGCACGTGGAAGTCCCTCAAAAATAGCCTCAGATACTGATGCATCGATGATAGAGAAGTAACGGAAAACAGGAGCGTAGACCGCATCAACCATACTGAATTTAGCACCAGAGAAATAAGGCCCTAAGCTCAATTCAGATTCAATACGTTCAAGCTGCTCACGGAACACCGCGCGTTTGCTGTCTGCAATGGCCTGATCAGTCGCATTTAAAAATTGCCATGCATTTCCAAGCATTGATGTAGAGAACTCGATCCATGCGCGCTGTCTGGCTCTTACTAATGCATCGTCAGCATACATCGAATCACCGTCTTGCGTTTCATTAAGGTACTCGCAGATCACCATGCTCTCGAAAATAATGGCATCTTCACCCTTTGCCTGACGCACTTTAAGTAGCGGCACTTTGCCAGTGGGTGACAGAGCAAGAAACCAATCAGGCTTCGCCGATAAGTCTACATTTACGCGTTCAAATGGCACATTTTTCTCGAGAAGAACGATCGCTGAACGCTGCACAAAGGGACAGAGTGGGTGGCTAATAAGTGTCAGGTCATGGGTAGGCATCTCAAACTCCAGATAAAATGATAGCCCGCCGCTATAAAAGGTGGCGGGCTTGATGAATTGTAAATCTTATTTTGGTGGCTTAGATTGAAACGCCGCCGTCGACGATGATTTCTGAACCCACCGTCCAGGCTGACTCATCAGATGCGAAGTAGAGTACCGCTTGCGCTACTTCCTGAGGCTTACCAAAACGACCTGCTGGGATGGTTGCAACGATATCTTTCATCACTTGATCATGATATTCCACTGGAATCCCCGCCTTATCGTAAAGTGGTGTATCAACAGGGCCGGGGCTCACTGCGTTGATACGGATCCCACGAGAAAGTAACTCGTTAGAAAGTGTTTTCGACATGTTCAGTAATGCTGCTTTGGTTGAGCCATAAACTGAAGAGTTCACTGGTCCTGTGTGAGCATTTACAGATGTATTAAAGACCACTGATGCAGAGCTTGCGAACACTGGCAGCAGCGCCTGCATTAAGAAGTAAGGACCTTTAACGTTGATATCATAAATGCGGTCGAACTTCTCTTCTGTCCATACCTCAATTGGCATATACATTGATATACCAGCATTCAGGAAAGCGATATCCAGTTGTCCAAAGTGTTCCTTAACCGTTTGAGCCAGAGCTTTCTGTGCGTTCACATCAGCGGAATCAGCGCTCACGACCAACACATCATTACCAAGTTCTACTTTCGCCTTTGCGATAGAATCAGGGTTAACACCAGTAACAATGACGCGTGCCCCTTCTGCAACAAACAGCTTCGCTGTTGCAAGACCAATACCACTTGTTCCACCCGTAATCAGTGCGCGTTTACCTTGTAATCTAGACATGTAAAAATCTCCTGTTAGTTTTAACAACAGATCGGCGAGTGACCGATTTGATAGCCACTGTATACTCATGCCCATATAGTGATAAGATTGTATTTATAAATATGTTTCATGCATTAAAAGCATAAATGGGCTTTAGGATGGATAGATTACTTTTGATGACATGCTTTGTCCGTACCGCTGAAACAGGCAGCTTTTCCGCAGCCGGTAGGGATTTAGGTTTAGGGCAACCGAACGTGAGTCGTCATGTTGCAACCCTCGAAGAGCATTTGCAGACCAGATTACTTCACAGATCAACCCGCAAGCTTTCCCTGACTCCTGAAGGAGAACGTTATTATTTGGAAGCAAGGCGTATTCTGGAAGCTGTCGAAGAGTCAGAGTCTTCTTTCAGAGAAAATGTTACACCCACAGGGCTATTACGCGTTGCCTGCCCCACAGCATTGGCTCACACATTCTTAGTTCCGCACATCCCAGATTTTTTAGAACGCTACCCTGAGCTGACACTCGATCTACAGATTAATGACCGCTATATCAATCTCGTTGATGAAGGGGCTGAGCTGGCAATCCGCATTGGACACTTGGAGGACAGTGCTATGCGTGCCCGCAGACTTGGCATGTTTGAGCGAGTCTGTGTTGCCAGTAACAAGTATTTAGCCAAACACGGAACCCCTAATACCCCAGAGGATTTAAAAAAACATGATTGTTTGATCTATACCTTGCTAACAACAGGAGCTACCTGGAGATTTCAGGATATCAATGTTCCTGTTTCTGGTCGGCTCAGGGTCAATTCACCAGAAGCAGTACAGAAATTTGTCAATGCAGGAGTTGGGATCGCTCAGGGCCCAGAATGGCTGTTCGAGGAGGGACTGGAAAATGGCAACTTACAATTATTACTGACTGATTACACCGCATCGCCCGTTCCCATTCAGGCCGTTTATGTTGCTAATCGACTATTACCAAAACGGGCGATTGTGTTCATGGATTTTGTCGCTGAAATTTTTGAAAAAAATCCCGCCTTCAAAGTTTACAACTCAATGAAATGAGCCTGAGATAACGAACATATCTGAATCATTAGTAAAATTTAGCCAATCTTAGGCTGTGTCCCTTAACCTCACAGTCGCCTGAGAAATAACCTGATTGCGCCCGGTTTTAACATGCTCAGGTTGTTCCTTGCCGTTTTTTTCCGAGCGTGTGGCTATCGACCTTAATGTGTGTCTTGAAGGGACGGAGCGCGATTCGTCTTTATTCCTTTAACCGCGTCTGTGGCTGCCGGCACGTGCTATAGCGCGAAGAACTGCTCCGGTAAAGTGTTAAGCCATCGAGATGCACATAACTGCAAGGTCAAGGATAAGGGTAAGTCTTGGCGCAGTGATATCACAAATAAATGTACCAACCTGTAATCCATCCAGTAATGCCACACAGCGGCATTCACCATTGAAAAATCGATTACAAATTGCGTAATCACAGGGCCGCACTCCGGTGTGGCCTTTTTGCATTTCAGCCTCAACGAACATCCGCAGCATACCTGGCGCGCCGACCCGCTATGGCCGGTGGCTAAATCCCTTGGCACTGCAAATGTACGGCTCCCATATCCCTGTGTGCTCGTAGGGTTGAAGCGAAACTCAATAACATGTGGGTTTGCAATACCTTGATCTAAGGCCGTTTAAATTTGCCTGTGTTGGTTTATTATTCTTTCCTGTGGATATTCTATTAAAGAAGGGAATCATGAAGAGAGTTCATTTGGGGGTTGAGATTTGCGCGCCGGCATTATCGCTCGTTATCGCCGCGCTGTTGTTGACGGGGTGTGCGAAGACGAGTTCTGCGATTAAACCTGTGCCGTCTGATCAGGGTGTCGATGCGATGTTTGCCGCCTTCGAAGGTAAAACAGCGCCGCAACCTGGGGAGGAGGTTAGCCAGTATGCCGCGCAGATACAATCCGCTATTCAAAGCCATTTTCAAGACGCCGGCTCATATGCCGGTAAACGATGCGCTTTAAGACTTATGCTGGCGCCGGATGGCATGCTTATAAATGCGCGAGCCGAAGAGGGTGACCCCGATCTTTGTCGTGTAGCGATAAAGGCGGCCACAAATGCCCGTTTTCCCAAACCGCCTTCACCAGCCGTTTATGATGCCTTGAAAAATCCTATATTGGAATTCCGCCCCTGAGTACCTGAATGAGAGGGGAAAAGGTGTCAACGCTATTTAGGCCGGGTCAATTTGAATAAAAACGGGAGCCTCTGGGCTCCCATTTTTTATGATCAACGACCTTATTTCATTTCTTTCAGTTTGGTGCGTGCAGCCCAAGCAATGGCGATCATGCTGATAGCGCCGACAAATTTGGGCCACTGGGCACAGGCGAAGAATTGTTCACTTATTTCTTTGCTGAGGGCAATGCAGGTGTAAACGGTGGCGAAGGTAAACCACGCTTTGATCCAGGCGGCGCTCATGGGACATCCTTTTCGAGAGATAAGGATGAAAATATCCCCCCTTTTGCATTAACAATCAAGCCGCTCTCCGGGGCTGCTGCGCGATGATGTTAACCTTATCCCCTAAACGGCGTTTCTACTCTGATGCTGACGGCCGGCTAATAAAGTTTTATGTCCACTTCCTGCTGTTTAAGGTAAGTACTGACGTAACCATAGGCGCAGTAAAAGGCCAGCAACGACAAGATGAGCACCGCGAAGGAGGCCTTGAATTTGACGTCACCGTCTTTCGACATTTGGTAGGCGCAATAGATGAAAGACAGCAGAAACAGCAGAGTAAAGATTATGGCTAATGTGGCATATAAGATAAGCATGGCTCAACACGGTCTTCCCTGTGAGTGTTACAAAGCAGGCTCAAGGATAGCATAAGGGGGCCGGCGTAACGCGATGGCAAACGTCGGGGGCCTGTGCAGGCCCCCGGCATTAACACAATCTCTGCTTCAATGCTGCTTAACCGGCATCAGGGTGATTCCTGCCTTCTTCGATAAAGGCCTCATCAATCTCGTCGGTGGTCTCCTCGCTGTCACGGCCGGAAAGGATATTCCAGCAAGCGATGAACAACGCGGCGATCAACGGGCCGATAACGAAGCCATTGATGCCGTAAATCTCCATGCCGCCCAAGGTGGAAATCAGGATGAGGTAATCCGGCATCTTGGTGTCTTTGCCGACCAGCAGCGGGCGCAGAATGTTGTCAACCAGCCCGATAATCACCACGAAGAACCCGACCAGGAATGCCCCTTGCCACAGCATGCCGGTGGCGAAGAAATAGATGGCTGCCGGCACCCAGATAATGGCGGAACCGACGGCGGGGATGATGGAGAGGAAGGCCATCAGCGCGCCCCACAGCAAACTGCCATCGATGCCGGTGATGTAAAATGCCAGGCCGCCGAGGGCGCCTTGCACAATCGCCACCACCACGGTGCCTTTCACCGTAGCGCGGGACACGGCGGCGAACTTCACGAACAGGTGGTGTTTAACGTGCTCGGACAGCGGCAGCGCTTCAAGCGCCAGGGTCACCAGATAGGGGCCGTCTTTCAGCAGGAAAAACAGCAGATAGAGCATGATGCCAAAGCCGACGGCAAAGTTGAATGTGCCTTTACCGATCAGGAACACGCTGCCCGCCAGGAATTGCCCGCCCTTGAGCGCCACTTCGGAAAGCTGCTTTTGTATTTCCGCGGCGCTGTCGAGGTTATGCTCCGCCAGAAAATGCCGTGCCCAGCCGGGTAAATGCTGCATCACTTCGGCCAGCATCGCAGGCAACTGGGTATTGTTGTTCTGCAGTTTTTCGTAGAGAACGTTGAATTCGAGCGCCAGCGACGAAGCGATGATCGCCAACGGGGTGAACACAATCAGGCAGATCACCAGCAACGTTAACAATGAGACCAGGCCGTTGCGGTCACCGAGGTATTGCTTAAGCTTGTTTTTCAACGGGTGGAAAATCACGGCCAATATGATGGCCCAGAGCACCGACGAGTAATAGGGACCCAATACGTCCAGAAAAGCGGCGGTGACGATGAAAAGGATCAGAATAAAGAATCCCTTTGAAATACCTTTAGACATCATATCAGTCCCTCTGATGATAGATTTTATCGGTGAATCTTGGTGCTCACCGACATTGACGCGCGGTGACAAACAAACCATAGCATCACAATGATTTAACAGTTAGCGGATTGTTGGCGAGCGGAGGTTCTCTAGCCTGTAAGCCGGATTGCTCACGGGTTTTTGTGTAAATTATCAATAAATCTTATTGATTGTGTTTCATTTTGTGAGTTTGCCTTGATGTGAAGGAGCGGGTTATCTACGTTTTAGGTGAACGTATTTTCACCTGAAACGCAGAGGTAGGTAAATGACTGAGCATAAACGACTTAGATTCATTGAAATGATGGTTGCAATCGCTTTTGGCGGTTTGGTGATTTACCTGATGGCCACGGGCGCTTTGTCCTTGTCAGGGTTGGAGCACCATTGGCCATATCCATCAAGATAACTGTAGTGATTTGCCAGGGTATGCCGAACACGGCGGATAAAAAATAAAATTACGCTATTCGGACGTTGCGTTCGGGCGAGGAAAGTACGGTGGAGATCCATAAGCTTAAACGCTGGCCGCGGAGTCTCCCGCTCAGATCGGATGTCTTTCATTACGCCTGACCCATCAGGCGCTTCATCATATAAATGCTCAGCGGGTCAGGCGAGTAATTGCCAAAGCGCGTTGTCTGTCGGTAGCCGGCTTTTCGGTACAGGCTAATCGCTTCGGGTTGGTTAACGCCGGTTTCCAAATACAGTTCGCCATATCCCAGCGATTGCGCTTTCTGCTCGATAACCTCGATCAACCGATGGGCGATACCTTGCCCGCGAAAGCGCGGATCAACGTACATGCGTTTGATCTCCGCAATTTTACCCTCTGAAATGTACAGGCAGCCGCAGCCCGCGTAGTCGCCCGCGCTTTTTGCGACAAAAGCGCAGGTTTCTGACGACGTCATTTCCTCAACCGACACCGAGTAGCATGACGCGGCGGGGTAAAGCGGTTGTTGGTAGGCGTCCAACGCCGTCACCAGCGTAGCAAAACCGGTATCGGTTACCGCGGTTTCTTCAATAGATACGGCCATTTTCGCTCCCATATAACTGTGGTCATCCTGATAACCATAGTATTACAGCGATTATAGCGTTCCTTTCTGGATAAAGGCCCACACAAACTGAAAGTGAGCAATGACTGCAATGTTCTGTCTATGGGGATGAGAAAAATCCTCGATATCATCGCCGATGGAACAGATTAGGAATACCTTGCGGAAAATGGCTTCTGGGGCCAATACCGAATGTGGCGAGTGAAATAATCATTATGGGAATACAAGGCCGCAAAAGCGGCCTCTTTTACTGTCGGGTTGACAGTCGCGATGCCAACGCCACCCCCAACGCGGCGGCGGCCAGTACCATTGCGGCGGGGGCGGACCAGCCGGCATTGGCGACGATGCCGCTTATCGCTATAGGGGCGATCACCTGGCCCAGATAATTGCCTTGCATCACCAACCCCAGGCACAGTGGGATGAGGGTCGGTTCTGGTGACGACATCGGCGTGGCGGCGAGGACGGTGGACGGCAGCATGCCGCTGATGGCTGAAAATAAAAAACACAGCGGTATCAGCATATTCATCGGCGTTACCGAGAAGAAGATACCGCTGCCGGCCAGCCCCATGGCGATAAAGGTCCCGGTGAGCAGCGTTTTGGCGCTAATCCCACGCGACAACAGTAAACCGGCGGAGAGATTACCAATCATATTGACGGCTACGATCGCGGCACTGATGCTGCCCGTGCTGGCGAGCGATAGCCCGACATGCTGCATCAAAAATAGAGGTAAAAAAGCCATTACCGCAAAGAACAGCAGGTTGTAGCTGGTAAATATCAGCGCCAGCAGCCCAGGCTGTCGTGCGCGCCACAGGCGGGACAACGCCTGGCGCAGGTCGATGTGTGAAGCCGCCGCGGAGCCGGTAGCCTCTCGGCGGGTCGTCAGCGGCAGCAACAACGCGGCTAACAGCGTCAGAGCGGC
>Ga0256882_1000185_pt1 | contig 14363 bp, 6 predicted proteins | sample MC6MC0440MT_FD_186349 | JGI IMG/M metagenome (GOLD analysis project Ga0256882, IMG submission 186349) | Metatranscriptome of enriched soil aggregate microbial communities from Iowa State University, Ames, United States - MC6-MC0440-MT... | ecosystem: Environmental > Terrestrial > Soil >...
CTTGCAGCATGTCGGCCACCGCCGGGCCGCTGTTGTCGGATCGTGCGGCAATCAACGCATCGCGATGCACCGCACTGAGTTCGGTGAATACCGGCTGCTGATACCAGTCCGCCAGCACCTCGGCAATCGGCTGGTGGCGGAACCGTTCCGCCCAGGCGGCATCCTGCGCACGGCGGTGGCTGCGCAGCTCTTCGCTGTCCAGCCCCGGATTGCCGCCCTCGACAATCACTCCCAGCAAGCCGTCGGTTTGACCATGGCAGGTGTGATACATGGCGATGCGCCCGCCTAGCGAATAGCCCACCAGCCAATAGCGTTCGATGTTATGCATCTGCAAAGTGGCGCTGATTTGCGCGCTGATATCGTCAAAACCGCGGCACGCCACGGCAACCGAATCGCCGTGGCCGGGCAGATCAATCGCCAGAGACGGCCATTGCGGACAGTGCGCGGCGATGACCCGCCACTCATTGTTGTTACCCAGCAAGCCGTGCAGCCAAATCAGCCAAGGGCGGTCCGGTTCGCCTCGTTGTAAAATACGTGTCGCCAGCATCATTGCACCGCCATTTGTTGCACCAGGAGCCGTAACGTCTCGGCACCGTCGCTCGGCGGCACCTGCAGCTCAATCAAGGTAGCGCCACCGTGACGCCAGCCTTGTTCGACCGCCTGCCTCAGTTGCCCCCAGTTTTCCGGCCGCGCATAGTTCAGTTGGAACATCGCTGCGGCATGGCTGAAATCCACGTCCTGCGGCATGCAGTAAAAACGCTGACGATCTTCTTGCGGCGTCGGCAACAGCGAAAAAATCTGGCCGCCGTTGTTATTCACCACAATCAGCACCGTGGGCGCAGAACACTGCCGCAGCAGCGCCAGCGCATTCAGATCGTAGAGCGCGGAGAGATCCCCCACCACCGCCAGCGTCGGTTTGGCCGTTGCACGCTGTACGCCTGCTGCGGTAGAGATCAGGCCATCGATGCCGCTGGCGCCGCGATTGCTGAAGACCGGATAACCGGCCGGCAGTCGGGTCAAGGCGTCAATCAACCGCACGACCAGGCTATTGCCGAGGAACAGTTGACCATTTTCCGCCAGCAACTCCGGCAGGCGGTGCGCCAATTGCGCCTCGCCAAAGCGGTTCACCAGATAGCCGGAGACGCTGTCCAGAGCCTGATCAGCCAGTTGCGCCAGCTCTTGCGCCCAAGGGGAACGCGGCTGCGCCGGATGCAGTTCGAGCCATTGCGCCACGCCAGATCGGATGCGGCGGCCACGGTGATGCGCGGGATCGAGCCGGCCCGGCAAATCATCGATCAACCAATACTCCTGTGGCCGGCATTGCTCCTGCCATTGCAACAGGCGTTTGCCGGTCAGGCTGCTGCCGAATTGCACCACCAGTTGCGCGTCTTGCAAGATGCGCTGCGCCTGAGGCTGGGCCAGCCATAAATCAGCACAGGGCAGTGGCTGGCCGGTCTGGGACAGCACGTCGCCAATCAATGGCCAGCCAAGCGTTGCGGCCCATTGCGCCAACTGCTCACCCTCTTGCGCGCTCATGCGCCCTGCCACCACCACGCCGCGTTTTTGCCGCCAGGAGAACCAATCCGGTTGTTTCAGCACCGCATGGGGAGCCATTTCCCGCAGCCAGGGCTGGCTATCTTGCCACCAGTCGCCGAGCGCCGCCGACCAGTCGGCATAATGTTGTTCATCGCCGCCGTACAGCGGTTCGGCAAACGGGCAGTTGATATGCAAAGCGCCGTGCTGCAAGCGCGCCATGGCGCTGTCGACGGTGGATGCCAGCCAACTGGCAGGAATATCCGGCGTCGGGCGCGGCAGTTCGATGCTCAGCGCCGGATGGCTGGAATAAAGGCCGGTTTGGCGGATAGCCTGATTGGCGCCGCAGTTGATCAACTCTGGCGGCCGATCGGCGGTGAGAAACACCAGCCGTTCACCGGTCAGCCCGGCTTCAATCAGCGAGGGATAGAGATTGGCGGCGGCGGTGCCGGAAGTGACGATCACCGCCACCGGCTCCCGCGACGCCTTCGCCAGGCCAAGCGCCAGATGGCCCAGCCCGCGTTCATCAAAATGGGTATGGCAGATAAAAGACCTGTTAGCCGCTGCGGCCAGCGTCAACGGCGTAGAGCGCGATCCCGGAGCGATACAAACATGCCGCACTCCGTGGCGGGCCAGCGCTTCCAACAACAACGCCGCCCATCGGCGATTAAAAACACTTGTCGACATAATTCGCTCACAAGTCGGTTAACAGAATCAGCCTTTGACGCCCGCCATTGGGCGGCGTGCCAAAAATTATGTTCTGTATTATATGAGTAGTTATCTCTACGACTTTTGCGCCAGCGCAAAAACGCCGTATATCCCTGTGACTTTATGGCGGACAATTTATTGATTTAGAACAAAAAAGAAACATAAAGATCACGAGCAGTTTACACTCGCCGCCCCTGCCGCTCAATAAATCCGGATAATAAATAGGGAAATTCAGCCCGAATTGGTCGGCTGTAACAAGGTCAGCAACCCGGCGGCCTTGTTTTCGACCTCCTGCCACTCCTCGGCGGCATCGGAACCGGCCACGATACCGGCACCGGCATACAGCCTTAATCCTTCCTCCTCTAACTGCGCACAACGTAGCGCAACGCAAAACTCACTGAGGGAAGAAGAAAGATAGCCGGCCGATCCGGCGTACCAGCCGCGGGAGAAAGGTTCATGTTGCAGGATAAACTCGCGCGCCGCCTGACGCGGCAACCCGGCAACCGCCGCCGTCGGTTGCAGCCGCTGCAAGCAATCGGCATCGTCGCTGCGATTGAGCAACCCTTCAATACGGCGCCGCAAATGCTGCACCTTACGTAAACGCACCACTTCCGGCGGCAGCACGTCCAGCGAACCGGCGCCCCCTTGCAGACGCTGGCAGATATCGTCCACCACCAGCAGGTTCTCATGCTGGTTTTTAGCGTCGCCCTGCAACCACTGCGCCAGCGCCTGCGCGCGCTGTTGATCCGGATGATTGGCCACGGTGCCCGCCAGCGCTTCGGTCAGCAGTTGCAGGCCATTTCGCCGGTACAGCCTTTCCGGGCTGGAACCGAGAAATGCGGAATGTGCATCAAATCTCAGCATAAAGTGGTAGCATCGGTGATTCACCCTACGGCTGGCGTCCATCATCGCCGGCGCGGACAGCGGGCCATCCAGCGTCAGCAACGTGCTGCGCGCCAACACCACCTTCTCCATCTGCTGCCGATCGATCGCTTTCAGCGCTTCGTGCAACATGATTTCCCACCCGGCACGTTCCGGTTGATGCTGCACCTTGCCCACGTCAGCCTTTAATGGCGCGATTGGTCGTGCAGCCACCACCTTTTCCAACCAGCGACCGGCTGCGTCCGCATCGTCACGCAGCGAGCTTTCAGAAAACAGATTAAGCGTTAGCTGGGTTTCACCTTCGCGACTCAGAATTTCCAGACGTGGCAAGAATAAATGCGCAGCGCCGTCAAAAGCGTTCAGCCCCCATATGCGCGCGCCCTGATACGCCCTGATAAATGCCTGCGCCTCTTTCGCTTGCGTAAACAGACGCAGTGCGCCACAGGCTGCCGCTTCTTCATGGCCGTCGCGATGGCGCCAGTAAAACTGCGGGAATGCCGGCTGCGCTGCCAGCCACTCCAATAAGGTGGCGGCCAGCGATGCGGGCACGGGAAGGGAAAACTGGCGGAAACCGCCCCCTACGGAAAAAGGGGATTCAAGCTGTCGGCGCAATCGCCTCAGCAATCCCGAAAGTTGTTCCACGGCCACCTCAATAACCAAACTTAATGTAGGGAATTATACGGTAAATCAAGGCTGAACGGCGGAAAAATAGCAGCGTTAAGTCAAGGTTCACGCTCAAAAATTGTTTATAGAATCTAAACAATCAGTTCAAAAAACGGCCGACCGGGCATTCTGCGACTATACTGAGAAAGCATGTTCCTGCCTGCTGCGAACCCACGTCAGATCTGCCCGGCGTAAAAAACAGGATGTTCACGATCTCCCGGCGGTTTCACCGGCTGTCCCTTGGGTCAGATGTAAGGAGCTTTTGTGTGAAAGAAATACTAATCAATTGGTTAAAAAAACAACGAAAAACTGCAAAAATAAAACCGTTACCTCTGCGGCGTAATAAAAACGCCCCCGAGACCAACGGAGGCACCATCAAGGCAGAACTGTTTTCTGTCGATCAAATGGAACGCTATGGCCAGCGCCTGGCGCGCTCACACAAGCTGGCGACGCGCAAAACCCCCTATTTTTTGCTGAAACGGTTGGACGAAAACGAACGCATACTGGCGGAAAGCTGCCACCAGTTAAGTAACGGCAAGAAATCCAGCATGACCCCCGCCGGCGAATGGCTGCTCGATAACTACTATCTGATCGAAGAACAAATTCGCGTCGTGCGTCACCATTTGCCGAAAACCTTTGGCCGCGGCCTGCCGCAGTTGGCGGCCCCCTATAACTGCCCGCGAATCTATGACGTGGCCGCCGAAGCCATTGCGCACGGCGATGGCCGCTGGGATGCAGAAAGCCTCACGCGGTATATCGCCGCCTATCAAAAAGAAGTCAATCTGACGATGGGCGAGCTCTGGGCGTTGCCCGGTATGCTGCGTCTGGCACTGATCGAGAATCTGCGGCGCGTTAGCGTTGAAGTGGCGCAAGCGCAAAGCGAGCGCAATCTGGCCGACAGCTGGGTGACCAAAATGCTGGAATCGGCGGAAAACGATCCGGCTAACCTGATTGTGGTGATTGCCGACATGGCGCGCTCCAATCCCCCGCGTTCCAGCGCCTTTGTCGCCGAGCTGGTCCGTCGTTTACAGGGCCACGGCACCATGCTGGCGCTGCCGCTCACCTGGGTTGAGCAGCGTTTGGCAGAGGTCAGCCTGAGCTCGGCTGAATTGATCCACCGCTTTAACCAACAGCTGGCCGTCAGCCAACTGTCGGTCAGCAACAGCATTTCCGGCCTGCGCCAGCTCAGCGAAATGGACTGGGCCGAGTTTGTCGAAACCATGAGCCAGGTCGATCAAACCCTGCGCGACGATCCGGCGGGGGTTTACCCGTTGATGCACTTCGACACCCGCGACCACTACCGCCACGTGATCGAAATGCTGGCGCGCCACTGCTCGCGCAATGAAGTGCAGGTCGCCCAGCACGTACTGAATATGGCGCGGGTGGCGGCCGAAGATCCGTCCAGCGATCCACGCCGCAACCACGTTGGCTACTACCTGATTGACGATGGTCGACCGGAGCTGGAACAACAGCTTGAGGTTCGGCTCGGGCGCATTACCCGGTTGCGCCATGCATTAAATCAGGCGCCGTTGCTTTCCTGGCTAGGCAGCCTGAGCCTGATCACCACCGCCTGCTGTGCGGAGTTGCTGCGCCATGCCTACAGCACCGGCATCAGTTGGGGGCTGGCGCTGCTGTTCTTCCCGATGGCGGCGGTGGTCAGCCAGTTCGTGCTCAACCTGCTTAGTGAGGTCACCACCCGCAGTCGCACGCCGCAACCTCTGCCGAGGCTCGATTTCTCCTGCGGCATTCCCGCCGAGTTCCGCACCCTGGTGGTGATACCGACGCTGATCGGCAGCAAAAGCGGCGTCGATAAGCTGATCAACGCGCTTGAGGTTTATTATCTGGGCAACGCAATGAAACATCTGCACTTTGCCCTGCTCACCGACTTCAACGATGCGCCGCAAAAGCAGCACGCGGACGATGCCAATCTGCTGGCCTATGCCTGTCAGCAAATGGAAGCGCTCAACGGCCGCTATCCCTGTGAAGGCCCCAGCCACTTTTTCCTGTTTCACCGCGACCGCGAGTGGAATGAAAAACAGGGCATATGGATGGGGCTGGAACGCAAACGCGGCAAGCTGAATGCGCTGAACGACTGGCTGCGCAACCGGGGCAACGCTTTTTGCACCCAGGTTGGCGCCGGGTTGGAAGTACTGAAAAACGTGAAATACGTCATCACTCTCGACAGCGACACCGTATTGCCGCGCGAAAGCGCCCACCAGTTGATCGCCGCCATGGCGCACCCGCTGAATCAACCGCAGTACGACGCGCGTCAACAGCGGGTGGTAGAGGGCTACGCCATCCTGCAACCGCGCATGGCGGAGGAAATACCGACTTACGGCCAGGGCCGCTACGCTGCGCTGTGCAGCAGCACGCCGGGCAACGATCCCTATACGTTAATGGCTTCGGACATCTACCAGGATCTGTTTGGCGAAGGATCCTTTATCGGCAAGGGCATCTACGATGTCGACGTGTTCTCGCACAGCCTCAAAGGCACCTGCCCGCCGAATCTGGTGCTGAGCCACGATCTGCTGGAAGGCTGCTACGCTCGCTCCGGCCTGCTGAGCGACGTATTGTTGTACGAACAGTATCCCAGCAACTATCTGGTGGACGTCGCACGCCGCACGCGCTGGATCCGTGGCGATTGGCAACTGCTCAACTGGCTGCTGCCACGGGTAAAAACCGAAGACGGTACACGCACGGCCAACCCATTGAGCACCCTGTCACGCTGGAAGCTGTTCGATAACCTGCGCCGTAGCCTGACGTCGCCCAGCCTGCTGCTGCTGCTGTTTTGCGGTCTTGTCTGGCTGCCGAACACCCGCTATTGGCTGGCGTTCTTCGCCATCATCCTGCTGTTGCCTACCCTGCTGGCACTCGCGCAGGATGTTGTCCGCAAACCACCCCGCAGGCCCTTCTTGCAACACTTGCTGTTGGCGATGAACGGCGCGCTGCATCGGCTGGCTCAAGTCGGCCTGCGGCTGGCGACGCTGCCACATGAAGCGCTGTACAGCCTGAAAGCTATCGCCATTACCCTGTGGCGCCTGCTGATCAGCAAACGCAATCTGCAAGAGTGGACCAGCTACGCTCAATCCGGCGCCCGCCAGCAGGTTACTCTGGCAAACTTTTACCGGGCGATGTGGATCAATCCGCTGGCCGGTGTGGCGTTGCTGCTGTTTAGCTATCTGCATAATCCGATGGCGCTGTTTATCACGTTGCCCTTCGCCACCCTGTGGTGCCTGGCGCCGTTCCTGCTGTGCTATCTCAGCCATGAACCGCAGCGCAGTAAAAACGCGCTCGACGACGAACAGCGCCGCTTCCTGCGCCACACCAGCCGCCAGACCTGGGACTTCTTCAGTACCTTCGTCAATCAGCAGGAAAACTGGCTGCCGCCGGATAACTATCAGGAGATACCGGAACCGGTGGTAGCGCACCGCACTTCGCCGACCAATATCGGGCTGTCGCTGCTGGCCAACCTCACCGCCTATGATTTCGGCTATCTGACGCTCAGCGAGGCGCTGCGGCGTACCGAACTGACACTCAACACGCTGGACCGCATGGAGCACTATCGCGGTCACCTGTACAACTGGTACGACACCCGTACCCTGGAACCGCTGAACCCGCGCTATATCTCCAGCGTGGACAGCGGCAATCTCGCCGGTCACCTGCTGACGCTCAGCGCCGGCCTGCCCGCGCTGGCTCACCAGCCGGTCATCAGCCCGCAATTAGTGCTGGCCGGGCTTGGCGACAGCCTGCAACTGCTGGAACAGCATTGGGGAGACGCCGCCCACAAAAACCTGCCGAAGCTGCGTAACCATTTTGAACAAGCGTTAAACAGCCATCCCACCGCGCTGCAGGCCGAACTGAACGCCATGCGCAACTACAGCAACGGGTTGCAGGAACCGGCGCTGAATCACGACGAAGAAACCAAACGCTGGGCCGGCGCGCTGCATCAGCAACTCAACGAACTCTGCGCGGAATGGGCGCTGTGGTTCGGCTGGCTGAGCGACAGCGTACCCGAGTTGGAGCCGGTGCCAAGCCTGCACTGGCTGGCCAATCCGCCGGCACAGCTGATGCTGTCGGCAGAGCAGCAAAGCCAGCTTGATGCCGCCAGCGCACTGGCTCAGGAACGGCTGACGCAGTTGTATAGCCTCCAGCAGCGGCTGGAAAAAATGGCGCAGATGGACTTCAACTTCCTGTATGACGAAGCGACCCATTTCCTGGCCGTCGGCTTTAACTGCGATCAAAACCGCATGGACAGCAGTAAATACGATCTGTTGGCATCGGAAATTCGCCTGACCAACTACGTCGCCATCGCCACTAATCAGGTGCCTCAGCGCAGTTGGTTTGCCCTCGGCAGACTGTTTACCGTGATCGAAAATGAGCCTGCGCTGATGTCGTGGAGCGGCTCCATGTTTGAATACCTGATGCCGCAACTGGTCATGCCGGCCTACCCTGACTCCCTGCTGGTGCAAATGTGCCGCGCCGCAGTGGAACGGCAAATCGCCTGGGGCAAGGAGCGCGGCGTGCCCTGGGGCATCTCCGAATCCGGCTATTTTGGCTTCGATGCCGATCAAAACTACCAGTATCACGCCTTTGGCGTTCCGGGGCTGGGCCTGCGTCGCGGGCTGGGCGACGATATGGTGGTCGCCCCCTACGCGACGGTGATGGCGCTGATTGTCGATCCGGATGCCGCTTGCAGCAACCTCGTCGCTCTGGAAAAAAATGGCGCCAAAGGCCGCTACGGGTTTTACGAGGCGCTGGATTACACCACCGTGCGCCTCAGCCGTGGTCAGTTGTACGTGATCATCCGCTCCTATATGGCGCACCATCAGGGCATGAGCTTCCTTGCCCTGTCCCATCTGCTGCTGGATGCCCCTATGGTGGCGCGCTTCGCGAATTATCCCGCCTTCCAGTCGACGCGTCTGTTGCTGCAAGAACGGGTGCCGGATGCGGTTGAGCTGTACAGTACCCGCCGCCATTTCGAAACCCATGAGGGCACCATTACCCCGGCCAGCTTCATTGCACGTGAGTTCAGCCGGGTGGATTCGCCGATCCCGGAAGTGCAGTTGCTGTCCAATGCCAACTATCACCTGATGCTGACCCAAGCCGGCGGCAGTTACAGCCGCTGGCAAAACCTGGCCTTGACCCGCTGGCGCGAGGACGCGACCTGCGACAACTGGGGGGCCTTCTGTTACCTGCGCGATCCGCAAACCGGCGAAGTGTGGAGCAACACCTGGCAACCGATCGGGGGGGCAGCCAAGGGATACAGCGCGGTGTTCAACGATGCCGGCGCCGAATATCAACGCCGTCAGGGCTTACTGTCGGTCAAAACGCAGGTTGTGGTGTCACCGGAGGACGATATCGAGCTGCGGCGCATCACCCTGGTGAACCGCAGTAAACAGTCGCGCACCATCGAAATCACCAGCTATGCGGAAGTGGTGCTGGCGCCGGCCGGCAACGATTTGGCTCACCCGGCGTTCAGCAATTTGTTCGTTCAGACCGAATTGCTGCCGGATCAGGACGCGATTCTGTGTCACCGCCGCCCGCGCGAGCCAAACGAGAAATGCCCGTGGCTGCTGCATATGATGACGGTACAGGGCCGCTCCAGCCAGACCTCGTTCGAAACCGATCGCGCCAAATTTATCGGCCGTGGACGTACCCCGGCCAACCCGCAGGCGCTGTATCAGAATACGCCGTTGACCAACAGCGCCGGGCCGGTCATCGATCCGATTATCGCTATCCGCCAGCGCGTGGTGCTGGAGCCTAACGTGCCGCTGACGCTGGATATTTTCTACGGTGTCTGCGAAGACCGCGTCAGCAGCCTGGCCATGCTGGAAAAATACCGCGATCGTCATCTGGCCGACCGCGTGTTTGAACTGGCCTGGTCGCACAGCCAGGTGGTACTGCGTCAGTTGAACGCCAATGAGGAAGATGCCAACCTGTTCAATCGCCTGGCGAGCGCAGTGGTGTTCCCGGCGCAGGAAATGCGGGCTGCCGGCAGCGAAATCATCCAAAATCGCCGCGGCCAATCAGGGCTGTGGGGGCATTCGATCTCCGGCGATCTGCCGATCGTTCTGTTGACGGTGACCGATGGCGAGAACATCGGGCTGGTGCAACAGCTGATTCAGGCGCACAACTACTGGCGGCTGAAAGGGCTGCAGGTGGATCTGGTGATCCTTAACGAGGACGCCGGCGGCTACCGCCAGGAGCTGCAAAACCAGATAATGGGCCTGATCGCCGCGGGTATGGAATCAACCCAAACCGATAAACCGGGCGGCATTTTCGTGCGTACCAGCGAGCATATGTCACCGGAGGATCACCGCCTGCTGCTCAGCGTGGCGCGTATTTACCTCGACGATCGGCGTGGCGGATTAAATGAACAGCTAAACCAACGGCTGCAACTGCCGCAGATCCAGCAGCAGCCGCTGTCGCCGGTCACCGCCTCGTCGAAACTGGCGACGGTGAACAATCTGCCGCGCAACCTGCATTCGCCGCAGTTGCCCGCCATCGACGCGCTGCAGTTCTATAACGGCCTCGGCGGCTTCTCGGAGGATGGCCGTGAATATGTGATCGCCATGAACGAGAGCAAGATCACTCCTGCGCCCTGGTCAAACGTCATGGCCAACCCGATGTTCGGCTCGGTTGTCTCGGAAAGCGGCCAGGCCTACACCTGGTACGAAAACGCCCACGAATACCGCCTTACGCCTTGGGAGAACGATCCCATCTGCGACCGCAGCGGCGAAGCTTTCTATCTGCGTGACGAAGAGAACGGCCACTTCTGGTCACCCACGCCGCTGCCCACCCGGGGACGCGGCCACTATCTGACACGCCACGGCTTCGGTTACAGCGTGTTCGATCATCGCGAAAGCGGCATTGACAGCCAGTTCACCGTATTGGTCGCTAAAGAAGCGCCGGTGAAACTGTTCCTGCTGACGTTGACCAACACCTCCGGGCGCACGCGCAAGCTATCGGCTACCGGTTACGTGGAGTTTATCCTCGGCGATCTGCGGCAAAAAACGGCCATGCACATCGTCACGCAGGCGGCAACACCCGAAAGCGGATGCGGTGTCCTGGCCACCAATCACTACGGTGGCAACGGTTCTGAGCGCACCGCCTTCTTCGGCGTCTCCGGCGCACATTGTTCAGTCAGCGGCGATCGGCGCGAATTCATTGGCCGCAACGGCTCGCTGACCAGCCCGGCGGTACTGAAGCTGCGGCGCTTATCCGGCAAAGTGGGCGCCGGCATGGATCCCTGCGGTGCCGTGCAGTCGGCGATCAGCCTGATCGATGGCGATCAGCGCAGCTTTGTGTTCGCCCTCGGCCTGGGCCAAAATGCCAATGAGGCCGAAGCGCTGCTGCAAAAATACCTGCAAGAAGAGGCACTGCAAAATGAGTTGCTGCAGGTGACGGCGCATTGGGATGACATTCTCAACAAAGTACAAATCGGCACGCCGCAGCCGGCGGTCGATCTGCTGGCCAACGGCTGGCTGCTGTACCAGACCCTCTCCTGCCGCATTCAGGCCCGCAGCGGCTACTACCAATCCGGCGGCGCCTTTGGCTTCCGCGATCAACTGCAGGATACGCTGGCGCTGACCCACGCCGCTCCTGAGCGGCTGCGCCAACAGATCCTGCTGTGCGCATCGCGCCAGTTTGTCGAAGGCGACGTGCAGCACTGGTGGCATCCGCCGCAGGGCAATGGCGTTCGCACGCTCTGTTCGGATGATTATCTGTGGTTACCGTTGGCGATTTGCCACTACCTGGACGCCACCGACGATAAAACCATTCTGGAAGAACAGGTCGGCTATCTTGAAGCGCGCAAGCTGGCGCCAGGCGAGGAATCGTCCTACGAACAGCCGGCGCTGAGCGCGACGCAGGAAACCCTGTATCAGCACGGCGTGCGCGCATTGAAACACGGGCTGAACTTCGGCGAGCATGGCCTGCCGCTGATGGGGGCCGGAGACTGGAACGACGGCATGAATATGGTCGGCCTGGAGGGGCGCGGCGAAAGCGTGTGGCTGGGCTTCTTCCTGTTCCATATTCTGCAACGCTATGGCGAACTGGCAACCGCCCGCAACGACAAGGAACTGGCGACGCTGTGCCGCCAACAGGCCGCCACCTTGCGCGACAATCTGCGTGACCACGCCTGGGACGGCGAATGGTATCGCCGGGGTTACTTTGACAGCGGGGAGCCGCTGGGCTCCCATGAGTCGGCGGAGTGTCGCATCGATGCCATCGCCCAAAGCTGGTCGGTGCTGTCCGGCGCCGGGGATAAACCGCGCAGCCTGCAGGCAATGCAGTCGCTGGATAAACACCTGGTCGACAACCAGGCCGGCCTGATCAAACTGCTGACGCCGCCGTTCGACGGCAACGGCCCAAACCCGGGTTATATTCGCGGCTATCTGCCCGGCGTACGCGAGAACGGCGGCCAATATACCCACGGTGCGGTCTGGGCGGTGATGGCCTTCGCCGAAATGGGCAATATCGAACGCGCCTGGGAATTGATGGCGCTGATTAACCCGATCAACCACAGCCTGGACAGTACCGCCGCCGAACGTTACAAGGTCGAGCCTTACGTAGTCACCGCCGATATCTACGCGGTGGCGCCGCATGTCGGCCGCGGCGGCTGGAGTTGGTATACCGGCTCCGCCGGTTGGATGTACCGGTTAATCGTCGAATCCCTGCTGGGGGTGAAACGCCACGGCGATCGGCTGACCGTCAATACCCGGCTGCCTGCAGACTGGCCGCAGGTAACGCTTAACTACCGCGAAGGCGGCAGCGAATATCGGTTGACGATCCGTCAGGGTCAGGGCGAAGCGCTGGTCACTGTGGACGGTGAAAAACAGCCTGAGGCGGCGATAACGCTGGTTGACGATGGGAAGATCCATCAGGTGGAGGTCACGCTGGGGCAGTAAACATTGGGGGCGCGGCGATTGCCGCGCCCAACTTCAACAGGCCGTTATTTGCGTGCCAGCAACAGGCCCAGCACCAAACCGACCGTGGCGCCAATACCGACGCTGTGCCAGGGTTTTTCGCGCACGTAGCCGTCAGTGCGGCATACGGCATCCTTGGCCCGCGCATAGTAGGACTCGGTGGTGTCAGTCAGCCGCGACTTTACTTCGCTCAGCGCCTGTTCCGCATGGGCCTTGATATCGATATAGGCCTGATCGGCGCGATCGCCGGAGTATTTCAACACTTCTTCCAGCGTGTCACTCAGCATTCTCAGATCATCATCCAGCGTGGTTTGATCCGCATCCGTATTTCTCGCCATGTTAAATTCTCCGTGGTTAAAAAATTAAACGGTTCTTAACTATAGACAAGGATCGTCGGTCCACGCCATCAGACTATTGGCTAAAATCAGAACACTAATTGCACCTTGGCAGCCAGGCTCTTGTCACCGGCAAACTCCAGCGCCTGTGCCAGTTGCCGGTTATCGAACTCGGCGGAAAGCAGCGGCAGCGGATCGACTGTCCCTTCGGCCAGCCAGGTCACCGCCAACGAGAATTCCTCAACAAAACGAAACGATCCCAGCAGGTTCAGTTCTTTGGCAATCAGCAGCATCAGCGGGAAATCAGGGAAACTGCCGCCCATGCCCACCTGCACCACCGTCCCTTTGGCGCGGGTGATTTCCAGACAACGCTGTAGAGACGACGGGTGGCCGGAAACCTCAAAAGCGATATCAAAATACCCTTTTTCCTGCAGATAACCGCTGAAGTCGTCGTCGGCGGCGTGCAAACGGACGTCGGCCCCCATTTCCCCGGCAATATCCAGGCAGCGCGGGCTGAGATCGGCGCAGACAATTTCACCGGCACCCAGCGCCTTCAGCGCCGCGACCAGTAAGCAGCCTATCGGGCCGACGCCGGACACGAACACCTTTTTCCCTTTGACTTCACCGGGCTGCTTCGCGGCGTGGATCGCCACCGCCAGGGGTTCGGCAAACACCATCACCTTTTCGTCGCGATCGGCGTCGAACGCAATGCACTGCGCGCTATCGACCACCTTGTATTGGGTGAACGCGCCGTCAACATGCGGGAAATACATCGCGCTGCCGAAAAAACGCATTTGGGTACATTGGTTTTGCTGATTCGCCAGACAATATTTGCACTGCCCGCATGGCTTGCTGGGGTTCAGCGCCACTTTCTGGCCCGCTGTCAGCAGCGCCGAATCGCTGGCCACCACTTCGCCGATCACCTCATGGCCAAGCACCATCGGCTGACGCACCTGAAAACTGCCGACCTTACCTTCCTGGTAATAATGCAGATCTGAACCGCAGATTCCGCCACGAGTGATTTTCACCCAGCGTGCCGGTTCCCTGATATTCCACCTCTTGCTCCACCACCGCCACATCATATTTGCCGTTGACCACACAGGACCGGGTTTGAATTTTCATCATGATTTTCCGTTGAACAGGTCGTTATACCGCAGCGGACATGCCGCCATCGACAAACAGCAAATGGCCATTAACAAAGTCCGACGCTTTGGACGACAAAAACACCGCCGCGCCAATCAACTCCTGCGGATCGCCCCAGCGTGCGGCCGGGGTGCGTTTGGTCAGCCAGGCGGTAAACTCCGGATTGTCCGCC
>Ga0256882_1000193_pt1 | contig 14275 bp, 2 predicted proteins | sample MC6MC0440MT_FD_186349 | JGI IMG/M metagenome (GOLD analysis project Ga0256882, IMG submission 186349) | Metatranscriptome of enriched soil aggregate microbial communities from Iowa State University, Ames, United States - MC6-MC0440-MT... | ecosystem: Environmental > Terrestrial > Soil >...
GATGCATCGAAATTAGGGTTTGTGCAACAGTTGACAAAGCGTTACAAGCAGCACAAACGGCTCTCAGAAAAAGGTAGGGGGGCTCGGAAAGCTCAGGCGAAGAGGAACTGGAGCGTAGGCTCCAGCTCCGCACGAAGCGGCTCGCTCGCCTTGGTCAGTCGTGTGCGCACGTCGGCATTGGCGCGCAGGGGAGCGCTGTGCTTCAACCAATCGCCGAGTTGCTCGCGCAGTCGCTGGCGCTCTTGTGCGGCTGTGGTCACGGCAACGTCATCGGCAGCCGCACCAGCCGGCGGAGGCGAGTCCAGGGCGCGCTGCATCAGCGAAAACGCGTGCAGGGCCGCGAGCACCGTCGCGTCATCCAGCGATGCGATCTGCGCCAGCGTGCGCTGCATCCGCTCCAGCACCAGCGACAGCACCGCCTGTAGCTCCGCCACAGGAAGCTTCCACTCGGCGCTGGCCTTGACGCGCTGCAGCTTGGCCGCGGTCTCGGGCGAGCGCGGCGCAGCGGCTGCAGAGCCGGCCGGCTCGACGAAGCGACCGCCAATGGTGAGACCCTCCAGCGCGAAGGCATCCAAAGAACGCAGCAGCGCGGGGTGCATGGCCAGCAGGCGCGGCCAGAGGTGCCGCAGCTGGTGGTGACTGGCCCACGCGACGTGCTCGGAGTGCAGGCGCGCCAGCAAATCCGCCACGCGTAGCAGATCCTCTTCCGTCACCCCGGTCTCCTGTCCGATGGCGCAGTACTCCTGCAGCGTCAGCGTCAGCAGGCGGGAGAGCTGCTTCGCGGCTGAGGGTCCCTCGGCGGGCAGGCTCAGCAGCACCAGATCACAGACGAACAGCACGTGCTCGCGGCCGGTCAAGCGACCGTACACGGACACGACAGGGCGCGTCAGTCGCTGGAGCGGGGACTCCGCCGAGGCCGCGGGCGCGTCGTCGGACATCTTCGCCTCCTCGGTTTCCCGTGCCGGCGCAGCTGTTGCCTCCGCCGCGCTCGCGCCGTTGCCTGCGCGTTCCGCCTCCATGTCGCGCATCTTCTCCTGCGTGCGCTGCTGAATCTTCCCCTCCAATCCGCGGTCGCTGAGGAGTTGCGGCTCGCGCTTCTCGAGCAACCCCTTGACCAGCAGATGCGCGGAGCCGGGGTACGCCGCCACGGCGCACAGCAGCACGTCGTACGCAGGCTGGCGGGACGAAGGAGGCAAGCGGACCACCGCGTCCACGCCCGGGAAGGGTACTTCCTCGGCGAGCAGGTCGGCTCCTGCGGCCGCACCCGCGGGAGCAGCAGCAGATGCGGGAGTAGCCGGTGCTGCTTTCTGCTGCTGCTGCTTGAACATCGCGGTCAGCGTCTGTTGCTTAGGCGCTGCTGCAGCGGGCGCGGCAGAAGGAGCCGGCGCCGAGCTCGGAAGCTCCCACCAGTGCAGCAGCCAGACCAGGAAGGATGCCATAGGCGAGAAGAGTTCGAAGTTGTCGCGGCAGCTGCGCAGCACGTGCGCGGGCAGGAGCGCTTCCAGCTGCCCCTCTTTGTGCAGCGCCTCGCGCACCTGTCCCGCTCGCGTGGCCAACACGCGATGCATCAATCGCAGCATGTCCGCGAACTGCGCATGCGGCTTGCTTGCCGAGGTCGGCAACTTATCGATCATCGTGATGAACGACCTGCAGCACGGAGTGGTGACGAAGTGCGCCGCGTCCTCCTCCGCGTGCGGGGTGCCCTCGGGACGGAGCAACAGCAGCGCCATGCGGAGCTGCATGTCGAGCGGACACTGGCTGAGCTTCACGAACTGCAGGTGATGCGAAAGCTGATCCTGCTTGGGGTTCACGATCCAGAAGTCGGTCAGGCAAAAGTGACGGAAGGACTTTGCATCCCCGGCGCCCGCACCCTGCGTCGCCTCGTCGGACAGCCGCAGCAGCAGGCAGAACAGTCCGTTGGGGTCGAACACAATCGGCGCAATCTTGGGGAAAAACGCGTGCTCGCGCACGCCGCCGTTCTTCACCAGCCAGTAGTACGTCAGCGCCCCGGAGACCACTGTGTACAGCGCGGGATTCTGCAGCACCAGCAAGTGCAAGATCCGCCACACGCGCGGGAAGGTGTCCTGCACGTAGGCGGCACCTGCGGCCGAATGGGTCAGCGTCACGCTCGTGTCAGCCAAGGCTTGCACCAATGGCACCGCGGCCGCCATCAGGGTCACCACCGACGCGATCGGCTCGGCGCTCAGCAGTGGCGAGCGGTTCACCCAGTCGGGCCGCGCGTTGATCTCGGCCAGGATGGGGTCATCGGCCATAGCGGGCGCATCCTCCTCCTCGAAGCGCGCGAACCACGCGTCCCACCCTCCCGGTGGCGCCGGTCGCTCCTCGAACATGAGGTGCTCAAGCAGCTTCATCAGCTCGGCGCGCGCGGGGTCCACAGCCAAGCCCGCGACGTTGTACTTGACGATGGCGAAACGGACCGCCTCCAGCAGCGAGAAATCCGCGCTGAAGAACAACTCCTTCTCCGCACGCGTGTGGCACAGTACACGCAGTAGCTGCCAGAGGAACTCGCAACGGGGCAACATGCCGAGCAGCTCAGCGTGCTTCCCATCCCGCGAGAGGGTGCGGTGCAGGTGCTTGAGCGCAACATGGTAGATGCGCACGCGGCGCGACTCAGGAGCCTGCTCCTTTGAAGCCGCCGAGCCATCTTCCTCCTCCGACTCCTCCGCGCCTTCCGCAGCCTCCTCTGCGGCCGCGTCCTCCATCGCAGCCGCGTCCTTTGGAGCAGCGGCCTCGGCCGCTTCCTCCGGTGACTCTTGCGCCACGGTGCGCAGCAGGTCATACGCGTACTTCCTCCAGCCGACATTGTCCTTGTCCGCCATCGCCACCCGCTTGTCGCCCATGAGGATGAACAGCGCGTTGAGCACGCCCTTCTCGTGCAGCAGGTGCTGCTTGCACAGGAGGGCCACTTGCTCGCTGGGCGGGTTGGCGAGCAGATCGTTGAACCACTGCACGCAGCGGACGGCCTCGTTGGGGAAGCGCTCCACCGACTCCGCAATGTTGATGGCGACCTTGGGCAGGATCAGGTCGCAGCGCTCCGCCTGGAAGGCGTCGTTGACGCACACCAAACCAGCCAGCCAAGCCAGCGTAAACGGCAAATCGGGCAGCGTCTCGTCCTCGTGCAACTTGACGAGTTTTTTGGCAAGCTTCATCGAGAACTTCTCTTGCCCGCACGCGACGATGCGCGCGATCGTGGCCACAGGCGCGATGACATCCAGCTCCTCGCGCAGCTGGCACAGCAGGTCCCAGAAACCATTAACGTCCTCGAGTGCCTTGCGCGTGTCGCGGTAGTGGTACAGCAAATCTGCGCTCAGGCGGCCGTTAACGCACGCGTGCGGCAGCAGCACGGCAATCAGCTGCATCATGCTGCGGATGGGAAGCGCCGCACCCTTGCGCTTGACACGCAGTTTCTTAAGGCCGGGCCACTGATCCTCTGCATAGTCCTCGTCGAGCGCGACGGCGCAGTCGATGCCCAGCAGCGACTGCACCACGCGCACGATGACGTTCGTCTTCAGCAGCATGAACTGCGCCTCCTCCACACCGAGGCACGCGATGTCGTGCACCAGTGACCACCACTGGGACAAACGGTTGTAGTTGGCAACGAGCGTTATAGGGGACACGCTGAGCAGGGCACCGAGGAAGCGACCCGTAGCCGTCGGACGCAGCGAGTCCACTTCGTCGGGCACCTCGGCGTCCTCGTCCTCCTCCTCCTCTTCGTCACCCTCGGCCGAAGAATCCTCTGCCGCCTCACCTTGCTCGCCCGTGCGCTGGCGCTTGGACTTGGGTTGCGGCGGTGGGTGCTCATAGCTGAGCAAAAGCGCTCCATCGATCGGCCGCACGGTGCGCATGGCGGTGAGAACCGCGGCGCTCAGCCCCTTCTTCATGACGCCCAGGTTGCTGTGCAGCATGACGCGTTCCATCAGGTCCATGTGCGCGGCCAGATAGTCGAGGAAGTACCTGCTCGCTGCGACGTTGCCTTCGAGCATGCGGCGAAGGTCCGCGTCCCACTCGGGCAAAGCAACCTTCGCGCGCGCGTGGAGCAACGTGTCGACGAGGAAGTGAAGGGCGAGCTCCACGGAGAGCATCTGCATACGATCGCCCTTCTCCTTGCTCCACGTGCGATCAGTGGGGTCCGGGGTGAAATCGTACGCGTGCAACACGGCGTAGTGCCATGTGAACTCGATCGCCGCCGTGTCGAAATGGAACACGTCGCACGCGAGCTCGGTGTTCGCGCGCCAGATCGACGAGAACAGACGCCACGGCAGCAGCGCGTTCGCCTCCTCCGTTGTCACGCAGCGACCGATGGCGTCCACGGGACCATTGGCCACCTCGGTGCGGTACTGCGCGCAGAGCAGGCGACGGTGCTCGTCCTCAGGAGACAGCGCCTCCGCCTCCGCCTCCTCGACCGACTCGCCCTCCTCGCCATTGTCCTTGCTCTCGTCACCGGCGTCCTCGTGCTTGCGCTTGTGCGAGCTGGTCGAGCTGACAGAGCCGGGGGCCGAGGGCGCATCGGCCGGCAGACTGTCGCTCATGGCCACATCGGCGCCCGCATCATCCGACTTCTTCTCGCTGGCATCCTCAATCTGCACACCGGCCTGCTTGGCCAGCGGCGCGAACGTCTCCTTGGCGGTCGGCAGCGGCGCAGACAAGTGCGCCGCCACCTCCGCGACCGCGAGTGCCTGTTGCTCACGCATCTCCGCGTCCTGCATGGGTGTGACGCCGCGCGGCAGCGGGCACTTGAGCGGCGCGTGCGGTCGGTGCGTGTGGCTGCGCTTTTGATAGAAGAGCATGTACCCGGAGTATGGGCGCTGGTACGCCTCGCCGCCCTCCCACGTGCTGCCGCCGAAGCATTGCTCGCCGAGCTGCGAGATGTTAAACGGCTCCACGCGCGTGTCGTTGAAGCAATACCACTGCGGCACGCATTGGGAATGGTCCTGGTGCGGCAGCGGGCAGCGCTCCAGCACGTAGGAATAGTAGTGACCGCTGCCGGCCGTGCCCATGTGCACGATCACACCGGCCAGCTCGTACTGATAGTCGCTGAGGTCGACCGCGGGAGAGACCGATACCGCGGGCACAGCGACCTCCATCGCCGCCGCCTGTGCTCCCCCTCCCTCCGCCTTCGCTCCCGGAGCCGCCTCCTGCGCCTCCTTCTCCGCCTGCTTCTTCGCCTGCAGCTCCAGTCCCTCGACCGTGAAGTCGAAGATGTCCAGCGAGCTGGGGAACTCGAAGTGGTCGTTGATCTTGATTTTGATGCCGTTGTCCAAATCGAAGTCGAAGCGTTTGAGGTGAAGAATGAGGTTGTTCGGCGGCGTCTGAATGCACACTCGTTTGAGGGTGTCCACCTTCCTTTGGCAGGTGGCGCACTGGAACTTGTTGTCTCCGTCCAGCATCTCGCCCGCCACGAACGCTTGCAGCGACTCCTGCACGCTCTTCTTCCCCTTGACGTCCAGGGACAGGATGAAGAAGTTCTCGTCGCGCGTGCGCGTATGGGAGCAACCGGACTCGCGGCCCAGAAGCTGATTGCTCAGCTTGCCGCCGAACACGTGCTCCAGCAGGCCGGCGTGCGGGCTGCCCTTGAGCGACTCCTCCAGCTTCTCGAAGAGCACGTTGAAGAACTCATTGACGTCCATCTGCAGCGAGGGATTCATGCTGACCCCGTCGTAGTCCTTGTACGCCGCACAGAAGCACGCGGCATCGAAGGCCGTCCGGTCGGACACCTGCAGGTTCGCGAAGATGCTTTGCAGCTGGTACAGCAGGCTGTCGGCGCGCTCGGCGTCGTCGGCGATTGCGTCGGTGCTCAGCTGCGCGAGGATGCCGAAGCGGAACTCGGGAATCATGTAGAGCTGCTGCATAAGACTGTTCATGTAGCAAGTGGCCCCCTGATTGACGAGTCCGACGTACTCCCCGTGCTTCTTGCGCATGCTTTCCGGTGCGTACACGTTTCCGATCTGCTCGTCGCTGCGGTTGCGCTGCCCTCCCAGGAGCAGGCGCTGCAGGTGGTGGAAGTTTGCCTGCGACGTCTGTGCCAGCGCCTTGAGCAGGTTGAACGCGCAGAAGCGTGTGACGCGCGTCTTGCAGCGCGGCAGCTCGTCCGCATCGGGCACATCCAGCGGCGTGCGCACGTCGCGCACTTGGAACAGCAACTCGTTGTACACGAACGACAGCCAATCCTCGCGCTGCACCAAGCTTGACAGAGGAGAAGAACGAGGAAGCACGTGCACCACTCGGGGAGCAGCGCTGCCATTCTCCTTCTTCTCCTCTGCCGCCGGGAGTGCCGGCAGCACCTTCGGCGGTGGCACGACCGTGAGCGCCTCGAGCAGTGCGCGCAGCAGCTCGAGGTAGCCGCACAGCGTCTCGTCGTACACGGCACTGCCGAACGTCTCCTGCGACGGGTACGAGCGCACAGCGGCGAACAGCTGCATCAGCAAGTCGACGCCGCTCAGCTTGAGCGCCATCGAGCCCGCCTCGCTGAGCGGCAGGAGGTTGGAAGGAGACCACCGGCCCGCCGACGCGAACTGTGTCTCCGTCACGCTCGCGACAAGCTCGGTCTGCAGCGACGCAAGCAGCAGTCGCGGCACCATCATCAGCCGGCTGGAGCACAGGCGATACGTGAGCAGCAACTCGCGCTTACTCGGCGACAGCAGCATGTCGAGCACCACGTGGAACAGGTGGCGCGATAGGTGTGCCAGAGGGGACTGCGGCAGATCGAACCAGAAACGCGCGATGGACAACAGCGCAGCAGTGCAGGTGCCGATGCTCGCACCGTGGGGGGACGTGAGGAGCATCAGCAGCCATTGCGACAGCGTGTGCGGCTCCGCCTCGGCGAAGAAGAACTGGTGCGCGATGCCGGCGCTGCTCTCGCGAGCCAGAATGTCCGCCACGACCTGCAGCGTGTCGCGCACGAGCTGGCTGAGCACATCATTCGGCAGCGGGCTCGCGGCGGCGGCAGCAGCGGCGCCCTTACTCGCATTGTTCCGGGGCAGCGTCGGACCAATGATGCTCACCTCGTCGTCAACAATGGGATCGCGCGCGTCGACAGCGGCAGCCAACGCCGCAAAAGCCGCTTCGTCCGACGGCGGCATCGCGGCCACTTCCAGCCACAGCTGGAACAGGCGACGCACCACGTCGAGCGTGAAGGCGGACTGCAGCTCGGACACGAACGACTCGGACAAGGCCGAGTCGATCGCGCGACGCTTCGGAGAACCGGCTTGCATGGTCTCGGCCGGCGCCGGGCGCTTGCGAACAACGGCACCCGCAGCGGCATCGGCTGCCGGAGCACCAGCATGGGCAGCCACAGGCTTGAGCGCAGGGGAAGCCGCCGACAGCGCGTTCGTCACAGGGGGTGGCGACGGCGGCATCGGCGTGTCGATGGGAGGGGTGGCAGTCGGCTTGACCTGCGTCGGCTGCTGCGTGAAGCGGCGAATGATTTTGATGAGCAGCGACAAGCACTGGAGTGTTTGCTGACACTGCGACTGCGACTGCGACTGCGCCGGCGTGGCCGAAGTGGGTGTGCCGGGCATCGGCGACGGCGCGACGGGCGATGCGGCAACCGCGGTCAGTCCGCCCTCTCGCAAGCTGAACTCGTGCTGCACAAGTATCGTGATGAGGTGGCGCAGGCCGCCGCGCGCCACGAACGCTCGCTCCCACAGCAGGGCGTTCCACTCCGGCGTGTCCAACGCAACATCGGAGGAAGCTGCGGCAACAGCGGGCTGGCTGTGGTGCGGAATGATGGAGAACACGATTTGCAGTGAGTAGTGCAGCTGGTGCAGGCTGTGCCGCGGCAGCAACACATCCCAGTCGATGCGCTCGCTCGACTGCACATTGAGCGACTGCTGTCCGTCAGTCGAGGCAAGCGTGCTGGTGGATGAGAGCGCCTTGAGGCGGTGCAGCAGCAGCGCGTTGGTGGGCAGCTGCGAAAGCAACCTCCACGCGTGCTCCGCCACGTGGCTGCTGCGCGCCGTTGCCACGCTCGATGAGGACGACGGGATTTGCAGCGTCAGCAGGTCGAACAGCTGCTGGAAGTACTCGGCACGCGACAGGATAGACGCGGGATGCTCGATCGCAGTAGCATCCGCACCGGCCGCAGCGGGGCCAGAAGTGGTGTCCATGGCCATATGCCCAACCTTCTCTTCCTCCTCCTTCTCCTCGCCGCGGATGCCCGCACCTGCTGCGTCGGCTGCGGCGATGGCGCGCATGTTGCGAGCCAGCTGCATCGTGGGTCCGAGGTGGCCGTGCGCATCGATGGCCGCCAAGGCGCGTCGAATGAAATCCGGCGTAGTCAGTCTCGCGCGCAACGCGGGATTGCGCAGCGTGATTTGCACCGTCGTCCCCTCCACGTTCAACGACGCCAGTGTCTCGCTGTCGGCGCCCATGCGTCCATTCGCCACGACCACCGCATCGCTCGTTGGCGCCACGATGCCCAGCAGGTCGAAATAGGCGAGCTTCAGCTCGCGCACGCTGGAGAAAGCGGGCATGCGCGTGGTGAAACGGGGAATGTCGGATGAAACAAGTTTCACATCCACGAGGATAGAACTGTCGCCACGGAGCGAAGAAGACGCGGCAGCAGCAGGAGCGGCAGTTGCGACAGGAGCGGTGATCTGGGCGGGCGCTGCTGCCGGTGGAGGAGCCGTGGCTTGCTTGAGACGCGCCTCGTGCGACAGCGGCTTAACGCCCTCAAACTGCGAGAGGAACGCGTTGAGCGCGCTGAATCCGCGCCCAAGCTCGGCTACGAGCTCCGAAACGGACAGAGCCGGCGCCTGAGCGGGCTGCCCGCTAGCCTGGATGGCCTGCGTGCACGCGCGAACGTGGTTCATGCATCGCGCAATGGCTTCCTCGTAGCGCACGTTGATCTCTCCGCGCAGAGACGCGTCGATGCTCGTGTGCAGCTGCACGAGCGCGTGCAGCGCAGACTTGGACACTTCGCTGTTGTGCGCGTGCAGGGCGGCGGCCCACAGGTGCTCCATGCCGACCAGCGGGTAGGCCAGCACGTGTAGGTGCAGCGGCGACGCACCGATGCGGCGGCTAGCGGCGTTGAGTGGTCGCTGCGTGGGGGCAAGCGTGCGGTGCTTCTGGTTGATCTGCTTGAACGCCGCCAGCACGAACTGCAGCGCGACGGGCGAGAAGTGCGCTACGTTGAGCTGCGGAACCAGCTCGGCAAATGTGCGCTCAAGCAGCGCATCCTCCATCACGCCGTTGCTCAAGCTCGCTTGCAGCCAGCGGAACACGTCGTCGCGCAGGTTGTCACTGATGCCGGGACACAGCAAAAACTCGCGGAACAACTGCGCGACATGGCCGAACTCCAAGCAGCTCGGCACGACCACAGGGACAGCGGGTCCAGCGGATGCCGCGCCAGGCGCGGATACACCGTTGGCGGTGGCAACGGGCGCAGCAGCATCGGCCATCGGAGCATTCTGATCAGCGGCCGCAGTGGCGGCCTGAGCTGCGGCGGCCTGTGCAGCCAGCACGTCGCTGCGGTGCTTGAGCTGCAAGAAGAACGCGATGAACTCCAGTCGCGCCTGCATCTGCGCGTTCGCTCCCTGCCAGAAAGCCAGCGAGCGCTCCTCCGCTTCAGGAGACGCAGACCCCTGGTTGCGCTGCAGCAGCGTCTGCGAAAAGCGCGTGAGATCGGCGAACAGCGCGCGCAGCAATCCTCCACGTCGCTGCTCGAGCCACGCCGCCACCGCCGGCCGGTCGTCCCAGTTGCGCCCGACCTCGCTGGGCGTGGAGCGGATGGTGTTGTGCATGCTCGGCGAGGCGAAGGACTCGATGAGCGGGCGCATGAGCTGGAGCGAGTGCAGCACATTGCGCGAGCACAGGAGGTTGCCAAAGCAACGGTCGATGAACTCCAGGCGGCGCGCGCACGAAGGGCGCGGGTCATGGAACTCAGGCCACGTCAACAGGTGCACCACCTCCTGGAAGCACAGATCGCGCAGCACGGCCGGAAGAGGGTGCGGGCCCAGCAGACGGTTGGAGTTGCCGTTGGCACTCGGAGGGTCGCCCTCGCGCTCCAGCCCGTTGTGGCGCAGACCGCCATCGCCGGTCGCGGCGGCCCCATCGAAGTTGAACGCGCGCCACAGCAGGTCCAGTCCGAAGTAATCGTTCTTCGCCGGGCGCAGCTGGCCCGGCTCACAGGCAGCGGCGGCCGCCAGGGTGTCCTCGTCGAACGCGGGCCTGATCGCATCAGGCGGGTAGTCGTCGAACGCCAAGCGCGGCGTGGCGGCGGAATGGGTCAGAAACGCGAGCGACTTCTCCTTGCCCGCGGCCATGCTGTCAGGAGGCACGCCGAAGCCCGGCAGCGACGACAGCCAGCACCCGCGCAGTTCCGCCGCGTACTCCGGGCTGCGCCGCTCGGTTTCATGCTGGTCCCACAGGTCCTTCATGCAAGCGAACCTGCATCGCGCGTGCGTGTGCTGCCACAGGCACTCGCACGCCCAGTTGCCGAGCAGGTTGCTGGTGGTCTGCTTGATGAGCGTGATGAGGTGTCGATCGTATTGCGCGAGGGGTAGCGCGTGGATGCGGCGGTAGAGGTACACGGCGCCGCGGGCCTTCAGCTCCTTCGCCATGGCGCCGATGATGTGGTAGATGGCTTGCAGCTCGCTCTCGTGCTTGCCGCGGCAGGAGGCAAACATCAGTTCGATGTGCGGTGCGCTGAGGGCATCGTGGCCCGCAAGGAGGCACAACGTTTCCGTGGAGCGCTTCAGCAGCTGCATGTGCATCTGCTCGCCGAACAGCAGCTCGATGAGGCGGTGCTGCACCAGCGCGTCGGCCGCACGGGCGCCGACGATGATCGCAGGCATGCGACGCGGGTTATCCCCCGCCCACACCACGGCGCGCATGTGACAGGTGAGTTTGTCCCTGATCGAGTCCTTATCCGCAGCGGCGTTCTTCTCCAGGAACCTGTGCAGGATGCGCAGTCCCTGGATGCGCTTGTCGAGGAAGGTGCAGCGCAGCAGTCGCACGCCCAGCTCCAGCTCCATCAGCTCCAGGTCCTCCTTGCTCACCTGCGGCAGCCAGCTGTCCAGCGCCAGTGGACGCGACTGCACACGCCCATTGACGACGGGGTACCAGAAGCTGTTCTCAAACAATTCGTTGAGGAAGCCCAGCATGATGTAGATGCCGCTGCTAGGCTCGGCCTTCAGCGCCGTCTCGGGAAGGAACTGCAGACGCGGCGCCAACACGCCGAACAGGCGCACCAGCAGCGTCGACAACACGAACGCGTGCAGGTGAGGACGGAGCTCATTGAGCGAGTAGCTAATCCGGCGCAGCAGCGACAACGGAGGGCACTGCAGGTGCGCCTGGGCCAGTTTCTGCACGTTGGGATCCTGCGCCGCCGCGGTCGTCACGATGCGATCGGCGAAATTGCTGTGCAGGATGGGAGGGAAATCGCGTCCGGTGGGCAGCATCACCACAGGAAGGCCCGGAATGACAGGCGCAGAAGAAGTGGCAGGAGCGGCAGGCGCAGAAGAAGTGGCCGTGCCATCTGCATTGGCGGGCGGTGCTGCTGGTTGCGGCGGGGCCTGTGCCTGTGCCTGCGCCTCGGCAAGTGTGCCACAGCAGCGCGTCATCAAGCGCAGCATGCGCTCTAGTCCGTTGAACGCCAAGAACTGCTGCAGCAAGCTGCTTTCCACGTCGGCAATTTCATCGTCTGCGGGCGTCGATCCCGGAGGCATCCACTGCACCGCCACGCGCAAGGGATCTGCCAGCGAGGCGGAAGCAGGCGACGCACTCGGCGGATCCGAGCCCACATCGACGTCCGGAGACACGTCGCGATCCGAAGCGGCGCGTCGCGTTCCGGGAGGCGGGTTCGACAGACGGCGCGTGGCGGAGCGTGGCGCAGCCTCATCGTCGTCCGTGTCTGCGTCCTCGTCCCGGCCGCGGCCTTCGACGCTCTCCTCGTCGTACTGCCGCGCGTCGCCCAGCGCCTCGCGCACTTCGTCGTCCTCACGCTCGCTGCCACTGCTGCCAGCCTCCGCCTCGAGATCGTCGTTCGCTCCCTGTTCCAAACCGGGCATCTGCGCGTCCGGCGGAGGGGGCTGCTCGGGCGGCAGGGGCGCGTCGGCCATGTTGACGTCGCCGGGCTCAACGTCGCCGCTGCTGTCACCGGCTGGCGGCGCCGCGTTGACGCCAGGCATGGGCACCAGAGGCGGCATCGGCGTTTTCTTTTCGTCTGCCTCCTCGTCCTCATCATCCTCGTCCTCATCCCTCGGCACCTTCAGTATGAACTTCTCAACGATCTGCACGTCGTCACTCATGGGACTGTGCTGCTGCGCCGGCGGAGGTCGCTGCCGCGCCTGGGCATCGGCTTTGAACTTGGCCTCATGGCGCTGGTTGAGCGCAATGCACTGCTCGCGCACCTGGGCGATTTGCGCACGCGCGTCGTTGTAGTGCTGCTGGTGCATCGGGTGCGCGTAAAGGTTTTCCGTGAGCGCGATGAGGCTGCGCCGCATGTCGCGCATCGGGAAGCGCAGTACCTCGTCCAGCTCCTCGTTCCACCGCATGGCCGACTTGTAGCGCATCAGCATCAGCGTCGACTCCAGCACCTCGAACAGAGACTCGGACGGTGCGCTGGCCAGCGCGTCGAAGCCGACACCACCGGCACCCTGCTCCAGCAGATCCAGGGTGGCCAGCTGTACGCACTGCAGGCCGGCCAAAAAATGGACGAACTGCATGAAGCGCTCGTTGCGCTCCTGCGGCTGCACACGCCCTGCGGGCGGGGCAAGCGCGTTGGAGCCGAGCAGCACGTTGAGCACGGCGCGCAGTCCGTGGTTGACGAACGAGTGGAAGGCAATCGGCGCGCGCTTGCGGAAGCGAGTCGGGTAGTACACACGCGTGAGAAGGAAGAGGAGGACGCGCATGAGCTGGAGCATGCGGTCCTTGTGCGCGCGTTGCAGCGCATCCCACGCCTTGTTGGCGGCGTCCAACGTGGGGAACTCGGCCATCAGCGGCGTGCAAGCGGCGCGGAAGTCGGCCGTCCACACGAAGTCGTGCATGGCCGCTTGCGGCGTGCCAGGCGCGTGCGTGTTCATCGGGAATGCCGCTGCCGCGTCGTCTCCCCAGTCCAGCTCGGGGTTGAGCACGCAGAGCTGTGCCATGAAGAGCTGCTCAGCCGACGCGCGCATGTCCACCGGCAGCGTCTCGGCAGTGTACACGGCACCATTCGCGGGCATGTCAGCCACAGCGGCGGGAGGAGCAAGGCGGTTCACTGGCGCGGGCGGCGCGGCGGAAGCGAGCGAGGCTGCAGCAGCCACCTCGGCGGCGGTGGGCGGCGGAGGCTGTGTGCGTGCCGCAATGACTGCCTGTGCCATGGCAGCGATCTGCTCAGGCGTCGCGGTCTGCGCCAGTACGGGCAACGGCGACCCCTCTGCTCCACCTCCCTTCGCGTACTCTCCGTACACCTCTCCGTCCTCGTCTTCGAAGTCCTCGTCGTCCTCCTCGTCGCTCGGCAGCGGCTCCTGCGGCAGCGGGGGCCCCTGCAGCAGCGCCTGCCTGTCGGCCAGGGCCAGCATCTGTCGGCCCGCCATGTCCGCCAGAAACGGCTCGAGCACGCCCTCCCCCAGCATGTTGAGCGTGGGAAGCAGCTCGGGCACCTGCATCTGCAGCACGTCCTGCACAGTCATGCCGATCTGACGGCGCGTCGTCTCGAGGCTGAGTGCCAGCGGTTGTAGCACAAGGATGGCGCGATTCACCTCGGCACGATGCTCTTCAGTCATAAAAGACAGTGCTTGCTGGACATGCTGTGTGATGTCGTAGTTCTGCAACAGTGCTGCGCCGTCCACGCGCAGCGACGCCAGCGGCACGCCGCCCGACGTCGACTCGCTGCTGGACTGCTGGAGGACAGGCGAGCCCGTCGGCGGCGCATTCTCCTCTGCGTTGTTTGAAGGAGCGGGTGCACCCTGTTGGGGCGGTGAGTTGCCACTCATGACTGCGAAAGAGGCGGCTGCACGGCACAAGAGAGCGGTCAGTCCACAGCACAGAGGCGGGCGGCCACTGGCTGGTTGGCTTATCCGCCTGACAGCAGCCAGGAAGGCAGCGCAGACAGCCCCAACCAGCGCCTCGCTAGCATGCATATCCCCCTGTCCTTCTGTGCCAATCGCTCCGTCTGCCCCTGCTCCAGTGGCGCTGCCCTGTTGCCCTTGCCGCTGCTCTGCTGTCGGGCGCGGGGTGGCTGCCCCCGCCTCTCCCCCCTCATCCCGCCCGCCTTACCAGACACGAGCACAGCGTCACCCACATACAGCCCCATACGCACCGCCTCCCTTCC
>Ga0256882_1000210_pt1 | contig 13810 bp, 18 predicted proteins | sample MC6MC0440MT_FD_186349 | JGI IMG/M metagenome (GOLD analysis project Ga0256882, IMG submission 186349) | Metatranscriptome of enriched soil aggregate microbial communities from Iowa State University, Ames, United States - MC6-MC0440-MT... | ecosystem: Environmental > Terrestrial > Soil >...
CCTGAGCAAATTCCAGTCAAAAAAGGGGTTCAGAATCAGGTTCTGAACCCCTTTGCTGTACTGCTTAGTCTGCTAACGAACGCTCGGATTCCTCTGTATCAGGAACTTTACCTTCAGGCTACACGAGCCTTACGCACGCCTTCAGACAGCTCCGAGCACAGCTTCAGCACGTTGGTCACTGCCTGATCAGGCGATTGCGCGTTGGCAATGTGATCGATCAGTGCCGAACCCACCACCACGCCATCCGCCACGCGAGCAATGGCTGCGGCCTGCTCTGGCGTACGAATCCCGAAACCGACGCTGATCGGCAGGTCGGAGTGACGACGCAGACGCGCTACGGCTTCCTTGACGTGTTCGATGGTGGCCGAGCCTGCACCCGTCACGCCAGCGACCGACACGTAGTAAACGAAGCCCGAGCTGCCGTTCAGCACGGTGGGCAGACGCTTGTCGTCGGTGGTCGGGGTGGTCAGGCGGATGAAGTCCAGACCGGCATCCTGCGCAGGGTCGCACAGTTCGTTGTTGTGCTCTGGCGGCAGGTCGACCACGATCAGGCCGTCAACGCCCGACTCGCGGGCTTGAGCGATGAACTGCTCGACGCCGTAGTTGTGAATCGGGTTGTAGTAACCCATCAGCACCAGCGGCGTGTGGCTGTCTTCGACGCGGAACTCGCGCACCATTTGCAGGGTTTTCGCCAGGTTCTGTTTGGCGTCCAGGGCGCGGATGTTCGCCAGCTGGATCGCCGGGCCGTCGGCCATTGGATCGGTGAAGGGCATGCCCAGTTCGATCACGTCGGCACCGGCTTTGGGCAGGCCCTTGAGGATCGCCAGCGAGGTGTCATACGCCGGGTCGCCTGCGGTGATAAAGGTCACCAGGGCGGCGCGGTCTTGTTCTTTCAGCTCGGCAAAACGGGTTTGCAGGCGGCTCATCAATGTTTCTCCTGCTGGGACAGATCCAGGTGGTGCATCACGGTTTGCATGTCCTTGTCACCGCGACCGGACAGGTTGACGACCATCAAGTGATCCTTTGGCAGCGTCGGCGCGCGTTTGAACACTTCGGCCAGGGCATGGGCACTTTCCAGCGCAGGAATAATGCCTTCCAGACGGCAGCACTGGTGGAACGCGGCCAGGGCTTCGTCGTCGGTGACCGAGGTGTATTCGACGCGACCGATGTCATGCAACCACGCATGTTCAGGGCCGATGCCGGGGTAATCCAGGCCTGCGGAGATCGAGTGGGCGTCGATGATCTGGCCATCGTCGTCCTGCAGCAGGAAAGTGCGGTTGCCGTGCAGCACGCCCGGCACGCCGCCGTTCAGGCTGGCTGCGTGCTTACCGGTTTCGATGCCGTGACCGGCCGCCTCGACACCGATGATGCGTACGCTGGTGTCATCCAGGAACGGGTGGAACAGGCCCATGGCGTTGGAGCCACCGCCGATGCACGCCACCAGGCTGTCCGGCAGGCGGCCTTCCTGTTCTTGCAGCTGCACGCGGGTTTCCTTGCCGATAACGGCCTGGAAGTCACGAACCATCGCAGGGTAAGGGTGCGGACCGGCCACCGTGCCAATCAGGTAGAAGGTGCTGTCGACGTTGGTCACCCAGTCGCGCAGCGCTTCGTTCATCGCGTCTTTCAGGGTGCCGGTGCCAGCCACGACGGGAATCACGGTGGCGCCGAGCAGCTTCATGCGGAAAACGTTCGCCTGTTGGCGTTCGATGTCGGTGGTGCCCATGTAGATCACGCATTCCAGGCCGAAACGCGCAGCGACAGTGGCAGTAGCCACGCCGTGCATGCCCGCGCCGGTCTCGGCGATGATGCGTTTCTTGCCCATGCGACGCGCCAGCAGGATCTGGCCGATGCAGTTGTTGATCTTGTGCGCGCCGGTGTGGTTCAGCTCTTCGCGCTTCAGGTAAATCTTTGCGCCGCCGCAGTGCTCAGTCAGACGCTCGGCGAAATACAGCGGGCTTGGACGTCCGACGTAGTCGCGCTGGAAGTAGGCCAGTTCCTTGAGGAACGCAGGATCTTCCTTCGCCGCTTCGTATTCGCGGTTCAGGTCAAGAATCAGTGGCATCAGGGTTTCAGCGACGTAACGGCCGCCGAACGCGCCGAACATGCCGCGATCGTCCGGGCCAGTGCGATATTGGGTCTCTGTCTGGGACATGGGAACCTCCAAGGTGACGAATAGGGTGAGCCGTTAAGGCAGTGAACACACTTTAACCAGCGCCAAAGCCGATGAAAACCGATAAGATCGCCGCAACCTGTCAGAAAAACTCACAGATCCCATGAGCCGAGACCTGCCCCCGCTGAACGCCTTGCGCGCCTTCGAAGCCACTGCCCGCCTGAACAGCGTCAGTCAGGCGGCGGAACAACTGCACGTCACCCATGGCGCGGTCAGCCGGCAGCTGAAAGTGTTGGAAGAACACTTGGGCGTGAGCCTGTTCAGCAAGGACGGGCGCGGCTTGAAACTCACAGATGCAGGGGTTCGCCTGCGCGATGCCAGCGGCGAAGCATTCGATCGGCTGCGCAGCGTGTGCGCCGAGTTGAGTCAGGGCAATGACGATGCGCCGTTCGTGCTGGGCTGTTCAGGGAGCCTGTTGGCCCGCTGGTTCATCCCGCGTCTTGGGCGTCTGAATGCCGACTTGCCGGACCTGCGCCTGCACCTGTCGGCAGGCGAGGGCGACCTCGATCCCCGTCGCCCCGGTCTCGACGCCTTGCTGGTTTTCGCCGAGCCGCCGTGGCCTGCCGACATGCAGGTGTTCGAACTGGCGAGCGAACGGATCGGCCCGGTTTTGAGCCCCCGTTTTGCGCGATTCGAATCTTTGCGTCATGCGCCGGCCACTGCGCTGTTGAACGAGCCTCTGCTGCAAACTCTTTCACGCTTGCAGGCCTGGCCGAGCTGGGCGAAACAGAACGGCATCGAACCCGACGCGCTGAAATTCGGTCAGGGTTTCGAGCATCTGTATTACTTGCTGGAGGCCGCTGTATCAGGCCTGGGTGTCGCCATCGCGCCGGAACCGCTGGTGGCCGATGACCTCAAGGCAGGACGCCTCGCTGCGCCATGGGGTTTCAGTGAAACCCCGGCGCAACTGGCGTTATGGGTACCCAAGCGCGCTGCCGACGGGCGTGCGCAGCAACTGGCTCAGTGGCTGAGGCAGGAGCTGGCGCAATCGGGTCGGGCCTGATCACGTTGTAATCAGTTACCGCGCTTGCACAGCAGGTAAGCGGCCAGCAGACCCACCGCACCGACAGCAACACCGGCGGTCGTCCAAGGGTGTTCCTGCGCGTAGTCGCGAGTGGCAACGCTGGCTTCGCGGGTCTTCACCTTGGCATCTTCATAGACATCGCTCAGCAGGCTGCGCGAGTGGCTCAGCGCGCTCTCGGCATTGGCTTTGAGAGTCTTCAGGGTTTTGCGCGACTCGTCCGAAGCGTCCGACTTCAAGCTCTCCAACGACTTGAGCAGACTTTCGATCTCAGCTTCCATACTTTGCAAAGACGATTTACGGGATGACGTGAATGCCATGATTTGACTCTCCTGCAGTGATGAGTGGCGTGTGTTGTTTCCGACTACAGGGTTTTCAGAAAGTGCAGTGCGGTTTCGACATGGCGTTTTTTATGAACTTTCCGGGCCATTGCTGCGCCAGAGAGAGACAGCGATTTTTCACTGCTACGCTGCAATCGAGACCCTTTGAGGAGCACTGCCATGTCTGATCATCACACCTACAAGATTCTTGAACTGGTCGGCTCATCGACCACCGGCACCGACGACGCAATCCAGCACGCCATCGGCCAGGCGGCCAAGACCATGAAGCACCTGGAGTGGTTCGAAGTGCTGGAAACCCGCGGCCACATCGAGAACGGCAAGGTCGCGCACTTTCAGGTGACCCTCAAAGTGGGCTTCCGCATCGACAACAGTTGATGAACTTTTGCACTGGCTGAATGCCACAACCTTCGCTATACATACCGCGCCGTTCGTGAATTCGGACGCGAGGAGCATGTGATCGGGCCGCTCTTGAAGCGGCCTCTTACGCTTGAAAAGCGCCTGACGAGGGAGTGTGACCGATGAAGAAGATTCTTTTGGCGGTAGGGTTATTGAGTATGGCGGGCACCACCTTGGCAGCCGGGAAATCCTGCGATGACGTGAAGGCGGACATCGACGCGAAGATCAAGGCCAAGGGCGTGTCGTCCTACACCCTGGAAGCGGTGGACAAAGGCAGCGCGGCAGACGGCAAAGTCGTCGGCACCTGCGAAGGCGGCACCAAGGAAATTGTCTACAAGCGCGGCTGATTTTGGTCGGTCTTACAATAAAACCGACGCATCAGGCGTCGGTTTTTTATGAGTCAGACTCACGCTCCGGATGAGCTGCATCCGAGATCTCTGCCGAGTCATCTTCAGGATCAGTCTTTTTTGCTGTTCGGTTCACCAGCTGCCAGGTTTCTCACGGCCTTGTCGAAGTCGCTTTCAAACAACCGGTCCTGCACGATTCTGTATTTCTCAAATTCGCTTTCTGCATGCATCTGGGCAAGCTTCGCGGAAACCTTGCCGCTGTTTTGAAGCACTTCCCTTTCATCGAACTGCAAGAAGGCATCGAGACGCTTGGCCCAGTCTTCCATGCTCATGGGGATTTTGCGGCGAGCACGGTCCTCTGCCAATTCCAGGTAGGCGTTGACGATACGACCCAAGGATTCCAATTCGTCCTGGCTCAGGTAGTTCTTCGCCACGGCTACATCTGTTTTCAGGATCTTGCCTTCAGGCGCGCTCGCCCAGGAAGTCAGGCCATGTGCGGCTTGTCGCTGTCGGCTCGCTCGTGGATCAGCTCTGCCGCAGTATGGCCGTGGATGGCGTAATGCAGTTTGTTCTGCACCTTGGCGAAGAATGCCTTGGTGGTCGGTGCGTCCCTGTTGTAATCCATGCTGGTGGCGTAGATGTCGGTGATCTTCTGGTAAAAACGCCGCTCGCTGAGAAGGATTTCACGGATTTCTGCCAGCAGCCGCTCGAAGTAGTCCTCGCCCAGGAAACTGCCGTTTTCCATGCGCTGCCGATCAAGCACGTAGCCCTTGATGGCGAACTCACTCAGGATGCCCGTCGCCCACTGACGGAACTGTGTGGCACGTATGGAGTTAACCCGATAGCCCACGGAAATAATGGCGTCGAGGTTGTAGAAGTCCACCGTCCGAGACACCTCCCGCTGGCCCTCCTGCTGAACTATCCGGAATTTCCGGATGGTTGCCTCAGGCGCAAGCTCATGGCTGGCAAAGATGTTTTTCAGGTGCTCGCTGACGGTGCGCACATCCACCCCAAACAACTCCGCCATGAGCTTCTGCGATAGCCAGAGGGTTTCGTCCTCGTAGCGCGATTCGATGCTCTGTTCGCCGGCCTGACCGGTGAAGATCAGAAATTCGGCCGTGCTGTTACGGATTAAAGTGCGCTTGCCGTTCATGGCGCATTCCCTCGCAAACTGGGCAGGTTCCACATGACGAACAGCGCTGGGGCCGGCTGTCGCCTTAGCCGCGCACTATACAGGTCAGCGCTGTCGCACTTGCTCCCAATTCGTCACGGCATTCAACCCCTGGCCGCCTGCGCCAGAATCTCGTACGAACGCAGCCGGTCGGCATGCTCATACATGTCACAGGTGAAGATCAGCTCATCGGCGTCGGTCTGCTCGATCAGCACATCCAGCTTGGCGCGGATCTTCTCGGGGCCGCCCACCATCGCAAGGCCGAGGAAATCCATCACGGCTTCGCGCTCATGGGGCAGCCACAGGCCGTTCATCGTCTCGACCGGGGGCTTTTGCATCAGGCTCTGGCCACGCATCAGGTTGAGGATACGCTGATAGACCGAGGTCACCAGGTAATCCGCCTGCTCGTCGGTATCGGCTGCGGCCAAAGGTACGCCGAGCATCACGTAGGGCTCGTCGAGCACCTCGGACGGCTGGAAGTGGTTGCGATAGACGCGAATCGCCTCATGCATGTAGCGCGGCGCGAAGTGCGAGGCGAACGCGTAGGGCAGGCCGCGCTGACCGGCCAACTGGGCGCTGAACAGGCTCGAACCCAGCAGCCAGATTGGCACGTTGGTGTTGGTGCCCGGCACGGCGATGACCCGTTGATGGGCCTGGCGCGGACCGAGGTAGCTCATCAGTTCGGCGACGTCATCGGGAAAGTCATCAGCGCTGCCGGAGCGCTCACGGCGCAAGGCGCGGGCGGTCATCTGATCGGAACCCGGCGCACGGCCCAGACCTAGGTCGATACGGCCGGGATACAGGCTCGCCAGGGTGCCGAACTGCTCAGCGATCACCAGCGGCGCGTGGTTGGGCAGCATGACGCCGCCGGAGCCGACGCGAAGGGTCGAGGTGCCACCGGCCAGATACGCCAGCAGCACCGAGGTCGCGGAGCTGGCGATGCCATCCATGTTGTGGTGTTCGGCCACCCAGAAACGGTTGTAGCCCCATTTTTCTGCGTGTTGAGCAAGGTCCAGCGAGTTGTGCAGCGATACGGCCGGGCCCTTGTCTTCGCGCACCGGGACCAGGTCGAGCATGGAAATCTTCACATCAGCTAAGCGTTTCATAGGCTGTGGTGGATCCTCTTGGGAGGCTGGGTCGGGCGCCCAAATGACAAAGGCGCGAGAGCGAAGCCTGCGTTAAGCCTAAATATTTGCGTTAAGCCATAGGATAAGGCCGGATTTTGAGGTTGCAATGGGCGCGTGGAAATTTCCTACTGATTTGGTCGGAATTATTTCCTCGAAAAACCGAAATAAAGCACGCGCGTCACAACCGTTGAACTAAGTCCCGCCTACACTCCTCAGACTTTTGGTCCACGTGCGAGTACTCGCACTCATCACATGAGGAGACACCATGAGCATCGTCAAGAAAGCATCCGCCCATTGGGAAGGCGACCTGAAATCGGGTATCGGTAGCATCTCCACTGAAACCGGCGTGCTGCGCGAAGCGCCTTATGGCTTCAAGGCCCGCTTCGAAGGCGGCAAGGGCACCAACCCGGAAGAACTGATCGGCGCGGCCCACGCGGGCTGCTTCTCCATGGCCCTGTCGATGATCCTCGGCGGCGCGAACCTCAAAGCCGACAGCATCGACACCCAGGCTGAAGTGACCCTGGACCAGGACGGCGAAGGCTTTTCGATCACCGCCGTGCACCTGATCCTCAAGGCCAAGGTGCCGGGTGCCACTCAGGCACAGTTCGACGAGCTCACTGCCAAAGCCAAAGAAGGTTGCCCGGTGTCGAAAGTGCTGAACGCCAAGATCACGCTGGATGCCACCCTGCTGAGCTGATCCCGCATTGACGCAACACCCGATGACCCGCGGATGCGGGTCATCTGCGTTTTAGAACCCGCCACCCAAGGCAAGGTCAGATGAAGGGCCGATGCACATCGCTCGGCGTCGAAGGAGTCGAACATGAACCGTATTGCCGCCACCCTGATCCTCAGCGCCCTGACCACCAGCGTGTTCGCCGCTCCCAAACCCTGTGACGAGCTCAAGGCCGAGATCGAAGCGAAGATCCAGGCGCAGAACGTCAGCTCCTACACCCTTGAGATTGTCAGCAATGAAGAGGTTCACGATCAGAACATGGTCGTGGGCACGTGCGAAAACGGCACGAAGAAGATCATTTATCAGAAGAATGATAGATAAGGCGCCTCAACCTCACGGAATACAGAACACTTCACCTTCCTCCGCCAGCACCTTGCGCTGCTCGTCGCGCAGCTGCGCATCGATGCTGTTGGCCATGTTGCGCACGTCCAGACGGTAGCGGTGCCCGGCTTCGAAGTGGTCGTAGGTAATGGTCACGTAGCAGGTCAACTCGTTGTAGATGTCCGTCGATATTCCCAGGCCGCCAAAGGAGTACTCGTAGTCATAACGCACTTCGAGCTTGTGTTTGCCGGGGGTCACCTGGAAGTAACGGCCGTCTGGCGTGCGCTGGCCATCGACCTTGTCGGACATCAGGGTCTTGCCGGTAAAAGTGTGCAGATCGACCCAGGCTTGTTGCGGATCGACGGCGGGCAGCGGGCCTGCGCATCCGGCCAGCAGACTCAGGGCAATGATCGACAGGGGCAGGCGCATGGCAGACTCCGCATTCAGGCAGATGGCGAGCAGGGTTGCGTCAGGGGCCGGGGCTGCGGCATAACGCAGGGGCTTTGATACCCTGCATGTATTTCGACATTAAGGCCGCTGCATGAATCGATTGAACGTCTGGTGGTTGCGGCGCAGCGTGCCGATGCTGGCCATTTTACTCCTCAGCGGTTGCTCCAGTCTTTCCTATTACACGCAATTGGCCAGCGGGCAGTTGGCCCTGTTGCGCGCCCGCGAACCGGTAGCAGACGTGATTGCCGATCCCCAGCGCGACCCCACCCTGCGAGATCGTCTGCTCAAATCGCAACAGGCCCGCGAATTCGCCAGCAGGCAGCTGCACCTGCCGGATAATCAGAGCTATCGCCTGTTCGCCGACATTCATCGCCGCTATGTGGTGTGGAACGTGTTCGCCACCGGCGAGTTTTCCCTCGACCCGGTCACCCATTGCTTCCCCATCGCCGGTTGCGTCGCCTACCGCGGCTACTACGACGAGAACGCGGCGCGAGGGGGAGCGGCCTTGCGCAAGCTTGAAGGCAAGGACGTGTATGTCAGCGGCGTGGAGGCCTACTCGACGCTGGGCTGGTTCAACGACCCGATCATCAGCTCGATGATGACCTGGGGCGACGAGCGCCTGGCGACGCTGATCTTCCACGAGCTGGCGCATCAGCGCTTCTACGTGAAGGACGACAGCGAATTCAATGAGTCTTACGCCACCTTCGTAGAGCAGGAAGGCACCCGACAATGGCGCGCCGCCCGTGAGATGCCGCCCGAAACCGCGTCATCCGAGACCCAGCGACGCGATCAGCTCACACAACTAGTGCTCGCCACCCGGGATCGCCTGAAAGCCTTGTACGCCGAGCCTTTGAGCGCAGACGTCATGCGCCAGCGCAAGGCCGCCGAGTTCGAGCGTTTGCGCCATGAATATCAGCAGATGCGCGACAGCCAATGGGGTGGCGACAAGCGTTTCGACAGTTGGGTGTACGCGCCAATGAACAACGCACGGCTGCTGCCGATCGGGCTGTATGACCAGTGGACGCCCGCGTTTGCAGCGTTGTTCAAGCAGGTGAAGGGGGATTGGCCATCATTCTTTAACGCTGTCGAGAAGCTGGGGGGATTGCCTCAGGATGAGCGCAAGGCCGCGTTGGAGAAGCTGCTCAAGTCTTCCTGATCAACGCGACCTCTGTAGCAGCACGGCTACAGAGAGAGCGCAGAGCGCTATCGGGATTTGAGAAACGCCTCGCGCAGCGCCTTCACCGACTCGAAATGATACGTCGGCGTCTCAGCCTCAAGCTCCTCGCGGCTGCCAAACCCATAACCCACCGCTGCCACGTCCAGACCGTTGCGCTTGCCACCGATCAAGTCGTGCTTGCGGTCGCCGATCATCAAGGTCTGCTTGGGATCGAGTTTTTCCTCATCCAGCAAATGCCGAATCAGCTCAACCTTGTCAGTGCGCGTGCCGTCCAGCTCGCTGCCGTAGATCAGCTTGAAGTGGCGGGCGAAGTCGAAATGACGGGCGATCTCGTGTGCGAAGACCCAAGGCTTGGAGGTCGCGATGAACAGCGTGCGGCCTTGATCGGACAGCAGATCGAGCAGTTCGAAAACCCCGTCGAACACCAGGTTTTCGTACAGCCCGGTCACCTTGAAACGCTCGCGATAAAAGCCCACCGCCTCCCAGGCCTTCGCTTCGTCGAAATCGTAAGCGCGCATGAACTGCTGCAGCAGCGGCGGGCCGATGAAGTGCTCAAGCTGTGTGATGTCAGGCTCCTCGATGCCCAGTTTGCTCAGGGCGAACTGAATGGAACGGGTGATGCCTTCGCGCGGATCGGTCAGGGTGCCGTCCAGGTCGAACAGAATATTCTGATAATGCATGTTGTCTCTCGTTTGCGGCCGGGGATCAGCAGGGCTTGTCGAAACCTTCAGCCAGGTGCTGATCCTTGAGCTTCACGTAATTGGTCGCGCTGTAGGGGAAGAAGGCGATTTCTTTCTCGGTCAGCGGGCGAGCCTGTTTCACCGGGCGGCCCACATACAGAAAGCCGCTTTCCAGACGCTTGCCCGGTGGCACCAGGCTGCCGGCGCCGATGATCACTTCATCCTCGACCACCGCGCCGTCCATGATCGTGCTGCCCATGCCGATCAGGATACGGCTGCCAATCGTGCAGCCATGCAGCATGACTTTGTGGCCGATGGTCACTTCGTCACCGATCAGCAGCGGGAAACCGTCCGGGTTGAACGGGCCTGCGTGGGTGATGTGCAACACGCTGCCGTCCTGCACGCTGGTGCGCGCACCGATACGGATGCGGTGCATGTCGCCACGAATCACCGTCAGCGGCCAGACCGAACTGTCGGCGCCGATTTCGACATCGCCGATGACAACCGCCGAATGATCGACAAAGGCCCGCTCGCCAAGGGCTGGCGTGTGATTCTGGAACGTGCGAATGGCCACGATAGGCTCCTTCTCTGGCACTGATTAGCTGCGGTCAGCGCCGATTGTAATTAAGATGCTCGGGTGTTTCTTCCAGCCAAGGTGCCAAACCGTGAGCGCGAACAACCCTCTTTTGCAATCGTACGACCTGCCACCTTTCTCGGCGATCCGCGCCGAGCACGTAAAACCTGCCATTGACCAGATTCTCGCCGACAACCGCGCCGCGATTGCCGAGCTCCTCGCCAAGCAAGGTTCGCAGCCTACATGGGCTGGGCTAGTGCTGGCCATGGACGAGCTGAACGATCGTCTGGGCGCCGCCTGGAGCCCGGTCAGCCACCTGAACGCCGTGTGCAACAGCACCGAACTGCGCGAAGCCTATGAATCCTGCCTGCCCGCGTTGAGCGCCTACTCGACCGAAATGGGCCAGAACCGCGAGCTGTTCCAGGCCTTCGAAGCCTTGGCCAACAGCCCGGAAGCCGCCGGTTTCGACGTCGCCCAGAAGACCATTCTGGAGCACTCGCTGCGTGATTTCCGCCTGTCGGGCATCGACCTGCCGCCCGAGCAGCAAAAACGTTACGCCGAAGTGCAAAGCAAGCTGTCGGAGCTGGGCAGCCAGTTCTCCAACCAGTTGCTGGACGCCACGCAAGCCTGGACCAAGCACGTCACCGACGAAGCCGCTCTGGCTGGCCTGACCGATTCGGCCAAGGCGCAAATGGCCGCTGCCGCCCAGGCCAAAGGCCTTGATGGCTTTTTGATCACCCTGGAATTCCCCAGCTATTACGCGGTGATGACCTACGCCCAAGACCGCGCGCTGCGTGAAGAAGTCTACGCCGCGTACTGCACCCGTGCGTCGGACCAGGGCCCGAATGCCGGCAAGAACGACAACGGCCCGGTGATGGAACAGATCCTCGACCTGCGTCAGGAACTGGCCAAACTGCTGGGCTTTGCGAGCTTCTCGGAACTGAGCCTGGCGACCAAGATGGCCGAATCCAGCGATCAGGTGCTGAGCTTCCTGCGCGATCTGGCCAAGCGCAGCAAGCCGTTCGCGGCGCAGGATCTGCACCAGCTCAAGGCCTACGCCGCCGAGCAGGGTTGCCCGGATCTGCAAAGCTGGGACAGCGGTTTCTACGGCGAAAAACTGCGCGAGCAGCGCTACAGCGTTTCCCAGGAAGCCCTGCGCGCCTACTTCCCGATCGACAAAGTGCTGAGCGGCCTGTTCGCCATTGTGCAAAAACTGTACGGCATCGAAATCGCCGAGCAGAAAGGCTTCGACACCTGGCACCCGGACGTTCGCCTGTTCGAAATCAAGGAAAACGGCCAGCACGTCGGTCGCTTCTTCTTCGACCTCTACGCCCGCGCCAACAAGCGTGGCGGCGCGTGGATGGACGGCGCCCGCGATCGCCGCCGCACCTCGGCAGGCTCGCTGCAAAGCCCGGTGGCTAACCTGGTGTGCAACTTCACCCCGGCAGACTCGGGCAAGCCCGCGCTGCTGACCCACGATGAAGTGACGACCCTGTTCCACGAATTCGGCCACGGCCTGCATCACCTGCTGACCCGCGTGGAACACGCGGGCGCGTCGGGCATCAATGGCGTGGCGTGGGATGCGGTCGAGCTGCCAAGCCAGTTCATGGAAAACTGGTGCTGGGAGCCTGAAGGCCTGGCGCTGATCTCCGGTCATTACCAGACCGACGAACCGCTGCCTCAGGACCTGCTGGAAAAAATGCTCGCGGCGAAGAACTTCCAGTCCGGCCTGATGATGGTCCGTCAGCTGGAATTCTCACTGTTCGACTTCGAACTGCACGCCACCCACGGCGACGGTCGCAGCACGCTGCAAGTGCTCGAAGGCGTGCGCGACGAAGTGTCGGTCATGCGCCCACCGGCGTACAACCGCTTCCCGAACAGCTTTGCGCACATCTTCGCGGGCGGTTACGCGGCGGGTTACTACAGCTACAAGTGGGCAGAAGTACTCTCGGCCGATGCCTTCTCGAAGTTCGAAGAGGACGGCGTGCTCAATGCCGAAACGGGCCGTGCGTTCCGCGAAGCGATTCTGGCCCGCGGCGGCTCGCAGGCGCCGATGGTGCTGTTCGTCGACTTCCGCGGACGCGAGCCTTCGATTGACGCACTCTTGCGCCATTGTGGCTTGAGCGAGGACGCGGCAGCATGACCGATACACCGCATGTCGTTACAAAAAAACGCTTCATCGCCGGGGCTGTGTGCCCGGCGTGTAGCGAGCCTGACAAGCTGATGATGTGGAGCGAAGACGACGTCCCGCACCGCGAATGCGTGCATTGCGGGTATTCGGACACGCTCAACGCTCAGGGCCAGTCGGTTCCGAAAGAACTGGGCACGCGGGTCAATCAGGAGAAGGCCAAACCGGCCAATCCGAAGGTGCAGGGTGTGCAGTTTTTCCCGAATCCGAAACTGAAAAAGCCGATCGATCCTCAGTGATTTTCGACGTGTAGGCGCGCGCTTGCCCGCGATTGCGATCTGTCAGTACCGAATGTGTCGGCTGACATGCCGCCATCGCGGGCAAGCGCGTTCCTACAGTGGCCAAGCGTCAGTCTTTGGCACATTCCATTTCCAGCCCCACACCCAACTGGCGCGACAGGCTCGGCCAGCGTTTCCACGCGGCTTCCGTATCGGGGCTGGCGAGTTTGTCGCGGTAGGCCTCGACCGACTCCAGCGAGAAGCTGTCTTCGTCCAGCATCTGATCGATGGCGTGGTGCACCACTTCGTCCAGCTGGTTGGCAAACGTTTCACCGATCAGCTGATGAGCGATGACGCTGGCGACGGTGGTATTTACCGGAATCAAAGGCTGGGCGAAGTGCACGATGTACAGGTCGTTCACTTCCTCGACCAGACGATGGGCCAGGTAGGCTTCATCCAGCAGGCTGTCGAGGCCTTCGTGGCCATCCATGATGGCAGGCGGGGCGCTGAAGAACTGTTCGGCGATTTTCAGCACCGGTTTGATCTGGCTTTCAATGCCGGCCTGCACCGCAACGGCATGGGCGGCGTCCAGCAGGTCGGGCACTTGTTCGATGTAGGCGACGACGAAACGCGCCAAAACGCCCGGCGCATCGACCTCAGGCAGATGGATGGCAGGGTGCAGATGGGGAAGTTGCAACTCGAGTTGGCGCAGCAGCTGGCCGGTCTTTGTCTCGTGTTCCTGTGCTTGGGTGATCTGCTCGCGCAACGCGGCGGTGTTCATGAAGGCTCCATGGGGCAATAAAACCGGGCAGTCATTATAGGGAAGTCATACGTTAGCTGGCTTATCAAAGAGGCTAAGACGTAATTGTCATAACAACGTCACGGTTATGTGCATC
>Ga0256882_1000230_pt1 | contig 13365 bp, 1 predicted proteins | sample MC6MC0440MT_FD_186349 | JGI IMG/M metagenome (GOLD analysis project Ga0256882, IMG submission 186349) | Metatranscriptome of enriched soil aggregate microbial communities from Iowa State University, Ames, United States - MC6-MC0440-MT... | ecosystem: Environmental > Terrestrial > Soil >...
GGCAGAAAGCTGGTATGGCGCAGGGGTGGACTGGAACAAAAGGCAAATGCGGGAACAGCAGCAGAGTTGGCAGGCCAGCTGCCGCAAGTGCGGCAGGCGAATGCGCGAGCAGCAGCAACAAGAAAGCAGAAGGAGAAAAGTCCGAACGAGCGACGGCGCTTAGTACCGGAGCGCGCAGAATAGCGCGACGGACGCTTTGATCCATTTGGACGGCGGCGCCTTGGTCGGAAGGTTGACGAAGATGACGAAGTTGGTCGAGTGGCCCGTCGTCGACAGCGTGCCGCGGCGCGTGAGAATCTTGTACACGGGGCACTTGTATACGGAGGGCACAGCCGCCGTAGTGGCCAGCGTCTGCTGCTCGGTGGCGGCAGCTGCGGCTGCGGCCGGCTCCGCCTGCTTCTCCTCCTCCGGCAGCATCCACATCACGGGGAAGGGTGTGAACAGTTCCTTCGGTCTGGACTCAGCCAGGCTCTGCGCCGCCGCGTCCCAGCGCGCACCCTCCAGGAACAGTCCGTGCACGTAGATTCCATCGCGCGGCCGCTCCGTGATGCTGTCGGCCTTGCGGTCGCCCAGCACATGCACGCTGAAAGCGATGGAGTCAATGGGCTTCTTGTACTTGCGCGCGTAGTTCTGAAGAGTTCCCGTCAAGAATGCCTGGGGGAAGAAGAATCCACTGATCCAGAACACCACGGGGATGCCGTGCTGGATCCAGTGCTCGATAAACTGCACGCGCGCAAGAAGGTCGGCCACCCACGCGGCCAGCGGCATCAGCGACGGGTAGGCCACCGCCGCCCACGCGTCAGGCACTTGGTTGGTAAACAACGATGCGGCCAGCGCCTCCAGCTCGTCGCTCATAACCAGCTCTCCCTTGAGCGCCTTGATCAGGTCCTCGAGCGTGGCGCGCACCGTGACCAGCAGGCGGTTGTACCGGATCACCTCCTGCACCACGACGGTGTTGAACGACTCGGCGTAGTCCGTGGGGTACTTCTTCTGCACGGACTCAACCTCCCACGGTTGCGGCAGGCGCTCGAGGATCGACGCGGCGGACTCGCTCAGCGTCTGCTCGCGCGACTTGCCTGCGCCCGCCGAAGAGCGTGGCAGCAGCGCCAGGATGGTCTGGAACAGCACATTGGTGTCTTCCTGCGCAGAGGTGATGCTCGCGTTCGCGTGCAATCCGAACACCTCCGGCTCCGGGTTCGCGTCCATGCTCGCAATGTGCTTGAGGTAGTGCTCGCGCGTGCCCGTGGGGATGGAGGTATAGTGTCCGGCCATCACGTAGTCGTCGCTGAGCACCTCCGCGGTCATGAAGTCGTCGAGGATGGTGGACAGCGTTCGGCGATCCACGTCGTCGGTCACGCGACCGCCGTAGTTGATGTCATAGGTGAGGAAGTGCAGGGTGCGCAGGGGGAGTTCGTCGTAGAGATCGAGGAAATCGCGCAGCTGCGTCACGCACACGTTGAGATCGTTCTCGGTAAACTGGTACGGGATGGCGAAGCCCAGCGGTCCGAACTGGCGGCGATCCAGCACGACCGCATGGAAGAAGCACAGCGCGTACAGCAGCTTCTTGAACTCGCGCGGCTTCTTGCTCTTGTTGAGCTGCGCGTCGGTGAAGCCCAGGTACGAGCGCGTCAGGTTCGCGCGCAGTCCCTTCGGCGGCTCGTTGGTCATCTTCACTCCGCTCTGCAGGATGGACACGGGGAAGCCCGGCGTGGGCTCGGATGTCAGGAACAGACGGAAGTCGTCGTGCACGTTCTCGGGGTTCAGCTCCAGCAGGATGCGCTCGAGCGCGGGAAGCCACGACAAAGCCAAGTGGCAGTTCTGCAGCAACACCCACGATCCCTTGCGCACTCCGTCCTCGATGTAGCGCTGCGCGATGGCTCCCTGCCCCTGTCCGAGCGAGATGCTCTGGAAACGGTCCCTGAATCCCATCTCGTTTGCAAAGGCGAACAGCTTGCCCGCGGGATCTGCTCCCTTGCTGAGGATGAAGATCAGCGGGGTCAGCGGCGTAGAGTCCTTGTAGCTCGATGCCAGCGAGAACTGCGGCGCCTCGGTGAACTCGGCGCCCAGCTCGGCAGACACGAACTCCTGCAGCGCAGGGGTCATCTTGTCCGGCCGCAGCGCGCGCAGCACCAGCAGCCGCTGGAAGCGCGTGAGCTTGCTCTCCCAGCTGGGCGTCAGCGGCTCGCGCTCCGGAGCGGCAGAGTCGAAGTAACGCTTCCAGTGCGGCAGGTGCAGCAGGAAATCGGCCTCGAAGCCCGCGAACGTCGGCACGTCCGACAGGGACAGCACGGCTGCCCACACGTTCTCCGTCAGCCACTCCGGCGCGGGGTTGGCCAGCTGCTTGATCGGCGCGCTGCCGGCCACCAGGTGGCGCCACTCGCCGTCGTCGATCTTGCCGGCGCCGCCCATAATGTTGCGCGCGACGAGCACGGAGAACAGTAGCTTGTGCGACTCGAACAGCGAGCGGCAGATGTTCTCGTACAGCGCGCGCGTGAAGTAGTCCACGAGCGTGCGCAGGCGCTCCGCCTGGTCGGTGGACTGCGGCGCGGCGCCGACGGTCTGCACGAAGAGCTGTACGAACCAGCTGAGGCTGTACTGGTACATGGGATCGATGAGCGCCAGATCCGCGATGGTGAAGTACAGAATCTGCGCGCGCGTGGCCACAGGAGTGTAGGCGCGGCGGGCCTGGTCGATCTCCTGCTCGATCGCCTCGCTCTCGGACACGCGCTCGACGATCTCCTCGCTCACCTTCTTGGAGTCGGCAAGCGTGTTGATCAGCTCCTCGTCGTCGAGAATGTCTCCCGTGGCGCTGGTGAGGAGACGGAGAATGTTGTCCTCCGTGTCCTGGAGCTGCTTCTTCATGCGCGCGTTCTGCACGACCAGCGCGTTCTTCTTTTGCTCCAGCTCCGGCGACTCCTTCGCGACAACGGTGCCGAGCATCTGGTCCTGCAGTCCCGAGGGGGTGATGGTGAAGTTCAGCAGGGACACGACCACCTGCAGCTCGGGGGCATAGTGCGGGTTGGGGAGCTTGGTGGAGATGTAGAGGTGGAACTGGTCGTTGTAGGGGACCTGCACGTCGCCGAGCTTGATGTGCGGGACACCCTTGACATTGACGATCTGTTGCAGCAGCAGCGGCTGCAGCGCGGGGTCCAGCGTCTCCTGCACATCCTCGAGCAGCAGCCACTTTCCGAAGCGCACCGCGTTCTCGAACGACTGCAGGAATCCCTTGTCGCTGAGCTTGACCACGTCCATGCCTGCCTCGAACTTCTGCGCGCCCAGGCGCTTGACGAACTTGGCGGCCTGTCCCTGTGGGTCGATCATCAGCGGCCAGCGGCGGCTCTTGCTCATCATGATACCGTTCTCAGTCGACAGCTCGTCGGACGGGAGGCCGGCCAAGTTCCACGCGCGGATCTGCACCACGTCGCCCAGCGTGGAGCGGATGTTGCATCCCTCTGTGTGCGCCAGCGTGCTCTCGCTGAGGCGGGCGCGCCACTGCGCCGTCAGCGCCTGGCGGTAGTCGGCCGTGAAGGCACCCAGGTATGCGATCGACGCGGCGGCGACCAGCACATCGCCGACGAGATTGTTGTAGGTGATGTCGAGCTTGGCGACGGTGGTCTCCCAGCGCACCTTCTCGCCGCCGAGCCCGCCGATCAGCTTGTTGGCGCGCTCGAGCTTGACCTGGCACTGCGCCACGCCGTGCTTGAGCGACTCGCTCTCCGCGACGAGCGAGTCGAACTTGTCCGTCAGTGACAGCAAGCGCTCCTCCACCTGTCTCATGGTCTCACGCGCCTCGTTGAGCGTCACCATCACCTTCTCCAGCTCGTCCTCCGCGGCCTTGAGGCGGAGTCGCTTGGGCGCCACCAGCTTGGCGATCTGCGCGTACTGGTACATGGCGTGGCAGAACATGCAGATGGCGCGGCAGGCAACGGAAGCCTGCTCGACCTTCTTGACGCTGAAGTCCTCGCGCGCAATGTAGGGCTTGAGCTGCTCGAGCACCTTGTCCGGAATGTTGTCGCGGTCGTAGTGCTGCAGCGACTCCAGCAGCAGCTTGGGATTCTTCAACAAGCTCTGCTGGGCGGTCTGCCAGTAGTCGGGAATGGTCTTCATGCCCGAAGCGTCGGCCTTCATGATGATCTTGAACTTCAGCTTAGGACGCAGCAGGATGCATGCCGCCTCCATGGTGAGGACGACACCGGCAGGCGGCTTCTTGAAGTTGCGCACCTCATCAATGTGCGCCTTGTTCAGCTCGCTGAGGCACTTGACGGCTGCATCGAGCATCGGCAGTGCCTTGTCGAGCTCGCTCTGCGCATCGTCACGGATGGCACCACACTCCGCCGCCTTGGCCGCTGCGTCCGCCTCCTGCTGCTCGACCTGCTCCTTGGTAACAGCGGCGTCGGCCTTGTCCACGGCGATGGCCGCCATGGTCACCTCCACCTCCTTCTGCGTCTCGACCAGGCGCGGCTCCTTCTCGCGCAGGTCCACCTGCAGGCGCGCGATGTCCTCGCTGGCGCTGGCAAGGGTGTCCAGACCGAACTGCAGCTTGCTGCGCAGGCCGCCCACCTCCGCGCGCTTCTCGGACAGCAGGAACTTGAACACGTTGAGCAGCTCGAGGTAGCTCGTCGGCGTGACATAGTTGTAACGACGCAGCTGCTCGCGGTACTCGATGCTCTTCTCGCCGACGGATCGGTGCATCTGCTGCATGACGTGCACGACCGCGGGAATGTTGGGCAGCTGCAGCTCCTCCTCGGTCAGCGCGGTGGTCGCCACAAGGTTGAGTCCCTCCGACGACCAGTCGCTGAACCAGTCGATGGTGGTGCAGTTCACCAGCGCGGGGTACATGCGCAGACGCGTGCGGAACGCGCTCGCCATGGGCGACATGCACAGCACCACGTGCAGGTGCGTCTTGACGCGGCCCAGGAACTGCGCGTGCGCGTTGAGCTTGGTGGCCGGGATGTTCTTGCGCTGGCAGTCGATCTTGCACGTCGCGAAGATGGCGTCCTGGTCCTCTGCATTGAACAGGTTCGGCACCTCACCGCTGTTGAGGATGTTGTTGACATCGTCCCAGAACGACTCCTTCACCATCTGCGTGTCGGCGTTCAGCAGGAACACCGTGGGCTGCTCCTTGAGCCCTGCGTCGAGCAAGAGCTTGCGCAGATCGTCGTGGAACTCGGTGGCGCCGTACGACTTCGTCACGGTGATCTGGAAGAGCTCGCACTCGGCCATGAAGGCCGCGAGCTTCGTCAGAGACTGACGACCGCTGCCGCCCACACCCAGCAGCAGCGCGTTTCCGCCGGGCTGCCGCAGGATGCGTGAGATGCGCGACACGTGCTCCACCGCGTCCTTGAACAGCACGAGCTTCATGCCCGCTCCTCCCGCCTCGTCGTTGTAGTCGGTCAGCATTTCGTTCATGATGTGCACTGCCTTCTCCGGGTCGGTGAGCTCGTCGTAGACCTTCTGCTCCCCGCTGCCTGCGTCCATCACGTCCGAGAACAGCAGCACGTGCGGCGGCATGATCGCCGCGAAATCGATGTTGAAGTAAGAGTGAAGCGTCTGGCCCAGCAGCACGTCGAACCAGGTGCGGTCCTGCTCGTTGATCAGACGGTCCTGGAACACGCGGCGCGCCTCGTGCACCCAGAGGCGCATGAACTGCGGCACCGTGGTGATGCGTCGCGGAGACGCGATGAGCATCCCCTGGAACACCTTGCTCAGATCGCGCAGGTTGAACGTGTAGTGCGACTTGCTGGGCGTGGGCAGGAGGCCAGCCGACACGCGCTGGTACACGTGGATGGTGGCCTGCACGATGGGCTTGCTCAGCTCTTTCACGTCGTCGGTGAACTTGCCCAGCGAGTTGGTGACGATGGTGTCGAAGATGGCCGTGAGCGACTCGGGCTCCAGGTCGGTGTGCGCGAGCTGGTTGAAGTGGCGCAGGAAGCGCGCGCTGACGGGGTTGCGCCCGCCGCCCGGGGGACCCTGCGCACCGATGAACGATACGTCGACGATCTCGACGAACTGCAGAGAACGGCGATCGTACCAGCCACCATAATCCATCCACTGGCGGAGCAGCTCGATCGGCGGCTGCGCACCGTACTTCTCGCGCTTGGGCATGTTCATATCGTCGACGAAGATCACAAATCGCTTGCCCAGCGTGGGTCCGAACACGCGCTGGCGCCGCTTCACCATCGGTCCGAACAGCATGTCCTCCGTCTGGTTCGCGGTGGTCGCCGCGCTGAATGTGATGTTTAGCGGGGTCAAGTCGTTCGGCAGGGAGGACAGGTACTGGTACACATTGGTCGTCTTGCCCGTTCCGGTGGCTCCCGTGACCAGCACGTGCCTGGCCTGCTTGACGAGCAGGTCTATGAAGAACGTGTAGCGCAGCGTGTCCTGCGTGGGGATGATGAGCTCTTGGTAGCTGAGCCGGTCGTCGAACTTGTACGCCTGCTGGCTGTCCATCCACGGGATCCAGCGCTGCGTGCCCGAGTAGTCGTACAGGTAGTCATACACCAGGCCCGGCGCGGGCGGCGAGTCCCTCAGCCCGCTCTCCTCCAGCAGCAGGCGGAGGAACGTGGAGAACTTGCGGCGTCCGTCGCGGTCGGTGGTCGCGCCCACGCTCCACACCAGCGCCATGATGAAGATGGGCTCGACGTGCGCGAGGATCTGCGCCAGCGTGTTCTCCTGCTCCTCCGTGCGCGCCACACCCTCGATGGGCACGAACGGAGCCAGGACCGACTCGAGGATGCGCAGCAGCGACGCGGCCAGGTTGTTGTCGACGGACGGCACGGGCTCCGCGCACTGCTTGCGCACGAACTGGATGGACGGCTCCAGCAGCAGGTCGAAGTACAGCTGCAGCGGCTTGCGCAGTCCCTCGTACTGCTTGTGCATGCGCTCCATCCACGACTTGACCATTGGTCTGATCAGTCCGTGCGGCTCCATGTACACCATGCCGCAGCGGCTGACCGTAGCCGGCGACGCCACGGCCAGGTCCTCCACCTCGAAGAACATAGTCATATAGGGAGTCAGCTGCAGGATCTCACCGGACACCAGGCACAGCTTCTTGTTGTCGTCGAGCACAGTGTTCATGTTCTCGATCCACAGCGCGTCCACGGGCCCGTCGAACACCACCCAGTTCTTGCTCCGCGTGTCGTCGGAGATGCAGTCGCGCACGATCTGCGCAAGCGTGCCGTCCGACCACTCGTTGGAGTAGGGGTCCGACGCGCCGTACAGCTGGTCCTGCGTGACGGCCTTGGGGTTGAGCGTGTGCGTCTTGACGCGCGCGAATGCGGGCAGGCTGCGCAGGCGCGTCATGGCCTTCTGCAGCGTGCGAATGTTGCTGCTCTTTCCGCCGCCCGCCGGTCCGACGAGCATCACACCGTGGCGCACGACGGTGGTGTCGTACAGCTGGATGCACTTGTCGAGGAAGGCGTCCTCTGGCTGCAGGCCGTCCTCCTTGCAGGTCAGGATCAGCGAGTTGAGCAGCACGCCGTAGTCGATCTCCGGCGGCCGAGTCGTAGGGAACAGGTCGCTGATGATGCCCGCGAACAGCGGAAGGTCGGGCTTGAGGAACTTGGGAAGGTTCACGTCGTTCAGAGCGCGGAGCAGCAGCACGTCCTCGTCCTCGTGCGGAAACTCCTTCTTCAGGATACCCGCGCGCGTGATCACCGTCTTGACGGCGCGCATGCCGTAGTCGTAGTGGTCCTGCGCGGACAGCTGCTCGGAGCACAGCTTGAACGTGGCCACCATCTTGCGCGACAGGGGCAGCGCGCGCTCGAATCCGAAGGAATAAAGCATGATCTGTCCGATCAATCCGTAGTCCGGGACCATCATTGCGACGGGGCGGAACAGGGCCTGCAAGTTGTCGGGCAGCTCCGTACGGCCGGCGTAGCCAGGGTTCATCGTGATGAACACGCTGCAGGTGGGCTCCAGCTTGATCTCGGTTTCCTCGAAGATGAACGTCTTGGCTCCCTCGCGGATGGCGTCCCAGATGGTTTGGATCTGTTGCGCCACCACGCTGAGTACCTCGATATCGATACGATTGAACTCATCGAAGCACGCCCACGCGCCGGAGGACGCCAAACCCTTGAAGAACTTGCCCATCGCCAAATAGTTCAGACCGTCGGAGCAGTTGAACACGACGCACTGCTTGGCAACGGCCTTGGCCAGATCCTTCGTCGTCTCGGTTTTGCCCGTGCCGGCGGGTCCTGCGGGTGCTCCACCCAAATGGAGCTCGAGCGCCGTCATCAACGTCAAATAACAACGATCGGTCAGCGGCGTGATCACGAGACGCAGCGTGTTGCCGAGGTACTCCCAGCTGTAGGGGAAGCGCGACTGCACCATCTGCACCCACAGCGGACCGTGCCCGTGGCCGGCGCCGAAGGGGCTGGCGGCGCTGCTGGCCGCAGCACTCTCAGGATCATCCAAGTAGTAGCGCATCTGCGCAATCCACGTGAAGTCGCTCACGGAGGCGCAGCGCTCCGTCAGCAGCTTCTCGATCACGTCGCGCGCGTGCACGTCCAGCACGATCAGCGCGCCCATCACCAGGGACTCCACAGGGGACAGGTCGCCGCGGACCAGCTCGACCATGCTGCTCAGCGACGAGCACCACTTGCGGTAGTAGCGCTCCACGCCCTTGGTGCCGCCATCGCGCAGCGCCGCCTCCACCTCCGCGGTCCAGTGCACCTGGCTTCCGTTGAGCACGCACTGTCCGGGGTGCTGTCGCACCCAGTCCTTGCGCTGCTTCTTGGGGTAGTCTGCCACTGCGGCAATCATGCGCGCCTTGACCGTCTCCTTCATGCCCTGCTCCACCTCGGTCAGCCAGTGCTCGACGGGCCTGGCCTCCTTCTTCCCCGCTTGCGCGGCGGACATAGGGTTGATCGGCTTGACGAAGTCGATGCGCTCCTCCTCTGCGCTGAACATGGCCGTGATGACGTTGTTGGCGTCGTACTCGATGCGGTTGATGTTCTCGAAGATCTTCTTGAGGTGCGGCTGAATGGCGGCGCAGGCGTCGCTGGACGAGGCCTGGCTGAGGATGGCCAGCAGCTCGTCGTTACTGAGGAAGTAGAAGCGGGCAAAGGCGGCACGCTTCTTGTCCAAATAGTCGCTCAGTCGCTTCTGCACCATCTGCAGCAGCTTGTTGCTGTCCTGCAGCTTCTGCAGCAGCGAGGGGTTGTCGCCGAAGCTGAGCACGTCGGGGTTGGCCTGCACCTGGGACATGATCAGGCGCCAAGTTTTATTAACTGAGGCGAAACGTTTACCCTCCGCGGGCAGCTGCTTGTTGATGTCCGGCGACTGGAAGATGGCTTGGAGGCTGATCCACTGCCTCTGCACCGCGAGCCACTCCTCGATGACCTCGCTGACCAGGTTGAGCTTCTTGAGCCATCGCTCGATCCGCTCCTCGAACACCTTCTTGAACGGGCTGAACGTCATGGCCTGCGTGGTCACAGTGTTCTCGTCGAGCAGGTTGATGATCTCATCGACGTTGCGCACGACGAACGTGTTGGTCTTCTTGTACGCCTGGATGTCAAACTGGATCGGCAGATCCGGCTGGCCCTTCTCGCGCTTGCCCGCCCAGACCGCCTCCATCTTCTCGAGCGAGCTCTCGATCTGGTACTCCTTGCCGGCGGAATCACCCACCTTCGAGATGACCTCCAGGTAGTTCTGCAGCTTGAAGTCATCCAGCACGCGGGTCAGGGTCATGTCCTCGCCGGGCTTGAAGGGGAAGGGGAGCTTCTCGGACAGCAGGTCCCAGTGTCGCTCGCGCATGCCCGGGTTGCGGAGCGCGATGATGAGCGGCAGGAGCGGTCTGAACTGCTCGATCTCCTTCTTGATGCTTGTGGCGATGGTCATGCACCCGGGGTTGTCCTTGATGGCCTTGGACTTGATGCACTTGGACATGGCCTTGTTGTAGGTGGCCACGTTCGTCGCGATGGTGTCGCCGTTGAGGTCAAGGAACGAGTCGTGCAGCCAGGACTGGTGGTTGCGCAGCCAGTCCGCAGCGGTGGTCCACAGCTGGAAGTACGGCTCGAAGTTCTTGACCACCTTGGTCACGTGGCGGTAATCCGTGCTCTGGAGGCCGAAGAGCATCTCGTTGTTGTTGAAGTTGCGGGCGCGCGTCTGGAGGTCCTCGAGCTTCTCCTGGATCTTGACGCATTTCTCCGCGATCTTCGCCACGGCGTCCTGGTCGCCGGACTGAGGCAGGACAATCTGGCCGAACGTGTTGACCCTCTTCTCAACCTCCAGCAGCTCCACCATGAACTCCTCCTGCTGCGCGCGCATCTCCTGCAGGAACGTGTTCTTGTCACCGGCAAGCGCGACCTCCTTCGACTCGAGCAGGTCGTGGATCTGCTTGGGCCAGCCAAAGGTCTGCCACTTGAGCTTCAGCAGCGCGTCCTTGCCCAGGCGGTAGTGGAACGACTCCAGCAGGTCGAAGCTGTCCATCGCCTCGCTGATCGGGTCGCGGAAGTTGCTGACGGCCGCAGGCACCGTGGCCATGAACTCCTTGAGCTTTGTGAGCTCCTGGATGTCCGCGGGCGACTTGCGCAGCTCCGCCTCGATCTTCTTGAACGCCTTGTGGATGTCCTCGCAGCGCGCCTTGGTCAGACGGGCGAAGTAGTCCAGCTCCTTCTGCACGATCTCGCCGCACTTGGCAGAGAGCTTGCGGCGCACGTCCTCGCAGTTGACGGTGACGAAGCCCAGCGAGACGCTCTTGGGGATCTCCGCCTCCATGCGCTCCTTCTGCGCGACCTGCTGGGAGATCTCCTTGCGGATATCGCCGAGATCATTGTCGAGCGCGGCGAACTCGCTCACGTACTGCTCGGTGTTGAGTGCGAGGAAGTCGGCGTACTTGGAGAACTTCTCCAGGTACTCCTGCATGGGCTGCACGGCCGCCGACAGGCGCGAGGCGATCCCGTCGTAGATGGACGACACGTGCGTCTCCTCGCGCTGCACGCTCACGAGCTTGCTCTCGTTGCCGTACCAGAACAGGTGCTCCATCACGTGCGTTTCCAGCTGAGGAATGTCCTGCAGCGACAGGAGCGCCTTGTCGAACAGAGCGAGCGGGACGGATTGGAACAGCGCAGGGGCGGTGGTGTACTGCACCACACCCTCCTTCAGCACCAGGTCGACGTTGAACAGCGCGAAGTCGCGCGGCTTGTTCGCCTCGCTCGCTTCCGCGCCCGCAAGCACCGCCGCAGCGTCCTTCGGTTCCTCGGCTTGCTGCTCGTTGGCCTGCGTCTCGTCGACGAGCGGGGTGACCTTGACCTCGTTGGTGTCGATGACGGCCACCTTGAACCTCGCGGCCCGCGCGAGGAAGCTCGCATAGTTGTTCAGCGATTCCTCCACGAGGAACCTCAAGGCATCCTCCATCTGGAAGCTGACCATCTTCATGAACTTGAACAGCTTGGAGTAGAGGTAAACCTCGCGGTTCTTCTCGTGCAGATTCAACCACCCCTTCCCCACCTCGCGCAACGAGTTCTTGATGGCGGCCTTCAGCGACTGGATCCACTTGTCCTTGAGGAACGTGGAGAGCTGAAGCATCGAGGAGGTTTGCAGCTGCTCGAACTCCTCGAGGCGCACGCTCTTGCTGATGGCGGTGTTGAACACGCTCAGCTTGGCCAGGCGCAGGCACTCGGCGTTCACCTTCACGAGCGCCGTGATGGCCTCGAGCTTCGTGTAGAAGGAGTGGAAGCAGAAGTTGGAGAAGTGCTTGGGAAAATCGTGGAAGGGAACGCGCACGACACCCAGGTACTGGTAGCGACCGCTGCGACCTGCGCTGCCGTTGCTAGAGGCCACGAGCGCCGCGGCAGCCGCCACTCCATCCTCGTCCTTCCCTCCCTGCGCGGTGAGCTGCAGCTGCTGCCTGAGCGCGTGCTGCTGCGGATCCTTGAGGTTGACGTCAAAGATGATCTTGTTCATGGTGCGTCCATAGTCGATGTTGACCTCGTTCAGCAGGGACGTGGTGTCCAGCGCGCACTGCTTCAGCTTCTTCGTGCTCAGCGCCAGCAGCAGGATGCGGTTCACCTGCTCGTTGTCCAACGGCTGGATCTCGTCCGTAGGCATGTTGTCGACGTACAGCGAGTAGCGAATGCTGCTCTCCAGTTGCCTCCGGGTGGCATGGGCGAACACGATGCGCCTCACGTAGTCGAAGGGGGACTCCGCCTCGAAGTAGATGTGGATGCGGTGGAGCAGCACGGGCGGCAAGGAGGGCGTGTCCTTGTACCGCACGAGGAACTTCTCCTCGCTGTCGTCAAAGCCCAGCACCTCGGCCTCGACGTAGTTACCTCCGCCCGAGCTGGGGTTGGTGGGGTCCTCGAAGCGCAGCGCCTTCGCCGGAATGCTGACGGGCATGGCAGCGAGCTGAGGCGTCCCAAGCAGCGCCGGGTTCGCCAGCGCCAACTCGTTCCGTCCGAGCTCAATCCATTCCTTCGGCGCGTGCGTCTCGAAGTCGACATTGTCGAAGATCTCCAGGGGCAGGTACGAGACGCCGCCGGTGGCATGGTCCATCCCCACGCCGTAGCGCGCGTAGTTGACACCGGCAGCCAGCAGAAGCTTCTCGATGTCCTGCGCAGCGTACAGGCGCTTCTTGCGCTCGATTTCGATGCGCCGGGGCGGCTTGCCCGGACGCTGCTCGTAGGGAACCAGCACCTTCGGCTCCAGGCGTGGCAGCGACGCGAGCGCCGCGCTCGTGGCAGAGGTGGCGGAGGTGGCTGCTGCAAGCGACGCGGCCAGCGCGGCAGAGGAGGCCAGCGAAGCAGCCGTCGGCTGCGACTGTGCCAGGTTGCGCTTGAAGGACGATGCCTTCGGCGCCTTCTGCACGAGCGGCGCGCCGGCCGCAGGAGCAGCGGCGGCAGGGCGCACGGGCGCAGCGGAAGCGGCGGAAGCCGCAGCCGCGTCCACGTGCGGGCCATTGGTGACCTCCTGCTCCGCGAGCGGCGTGCTCTTCCCCAGGAACTCTGAGTAGATGCCGCGCTGCTTGACACGCCCCGCAGCCGCGGCGCTCGCAGCGGTGGCAGGCGGGTGCGGCACGCGCTGCTGCTGCTGCATCTGCTGCGCGGCCTCCTTCTCCTCCTGCGCGCCTGCGTATGCCTTCTGCATCAGCGACTTGTGCGCCGGAGGGGCAACGTACATGTTGCTCTGCTGCTGGTGCAGCGCCTCGCAGGCGTGCAACGACGAAGAGGGCCCTTTCCCCTCGGCGGCGGCGGCAGGCAGACGAGCGGGCGGGCGGTCCCAGTGGTCGCGCGGTGTGCTGGTGCGCGCGTGTGTCCGCCGCGAGTCCCCTGATTGAAGGGTTTGTCTGTTGCAGATGCAGACGCCCTCCGCTCCTGTCAATGGCGTTCGACTTGGTCGTGATCACCTTCTTGCCGCGGTAGAAAC
>Ga0256882_1000232_pt1 | contig 13280 bp, 1 predicted proteins | sample MC6MC0440MT_FD_186349 | JGI IMG/M metagenome (GOLD analysis project Ga0256882, IMG submission 186349) | Metatranscriptome of enriched soil aggregate microbial communities from Iowa State University, Ames, United States - MC6-MC0440-MT... | ecosystem: Environmental > Terrestrial > Soil >...
CTGGCATTAAAAAGAAAAACAACAAAACACAAAACCACAAAACAAACATCCAACACGAAACATGACAGGAGAGGTGTGATCCGATCTGCGCCGAGAGAGATACAAACGAAGCAAAAAAATGAAAACCTTGTCCAACTGAAAAAGGGCACCAGTAGACGCCGCCTGCGTGTGTGCGTCCCTCATCCAACGCGTCGTCAGTAAGCCACGTTGCTGGCGTGATTGGCTGCGCCGGTGTGGTGTGTCGAAGCCTATCGCCTCACCAGTTCAACCCAACTTTCGCACGGCCGAGGATCCAAAGCCCCGTTGCACGCGTCGCGCAGCGGCGGCGGCGGCGGGGGCAGCAGGGGCGACAGCTTCCGATGTGGGATGCTCGCTGAGCAACTGCACGGACGACGTTCGCCTGAGGCGCGCCGGCGAAAGTTGCCGTAGCGGCCGCAGCAGCGACGCGGGGGGGCTGCCCGTTGCTACGGCGGCAGCGGTGGCGGCAGCAGCGGCAGTGGGCGAAGTGGAGGTGAGTGCGCGGCTCCGCCGAGTCGGTCCCGGCGGGCAGCTGCCACCGACAGCTGCGGCAGCCCCAGCTTCACTAGCTCCGGCAGGGAGTGCTGGGTGGCTGCGCACGTGACCGGCTGTGGTGCGCAAACTGAATGAGGGCGAGCTGGGATCTCCCAAGGTCGGCGGCGAGAAGCTGGTACTGGAGGGGAGAGCCGAGGCACCATTGCCGCCGCACCCGCTGCTGCTACTGCTGCTGCTATTGCTGCTGCTGATGCTGCGACTGCGGCTGCTGCCACCACTGCTGCTGTTGCGATGCTCCAGTGATGATGCTTCCCGTAGCTGCATCAGCGACGGTTGGCGGCGGCCAGCGGAGATGCCAATGATGGAAGGGGAACGCGCACCAAAAGGGGAGGACTGTGGAGCGTCGTCGTCGTCGTCGTCGTCGTCGTCGTCACCGGCTGCTGGCGGTGCTGCTGCTGCTGTAGGGGCGGTGACCGCGGCAGGGAGTGCAAAAGCACGCCCCACCCGGCCAGCCGTCATGGGGAATGCCGTGCCGCCTGACAGCGAGAGCGATCGAAAGCTCGGGGAGGCAAGCGGCGAGCCGAGCGGCGATCTCAGCACCATAGTGGACAGCGATGGTGAGCCGCACGTGTCCCGTCTGTTGGCCTGCCTCGGCGTGGAACTGGCTGCGCCCACAGCTGCTGCGAGCGGTTCAGGCGCGAGAGCTGGCGCAGAGGCGTCGGCTGCGTCCGGCGGTGACGCGCCGAACAGTGAGCCCACCACCTCGGCGTCCACAATTTCGCGCGTACACGGGAGAGACTGCGGACCCAGCAGCAGGTCGACACTGGCTTTGCGCATCTGCACGCGCCCACGCTCGTCGGACAGCGGTTGAGCGGATTTCTGGTTCACCGTGACACTGCGCACGCTGGCGTCCATTCGCGCGCCGTCAGCAAGGGCGCCGCCTACAGCCCAGCCTGCTGCATCCGCATCGGCGTTCGCATCGGCTGCACCCTGAGCCGTGCCAAGGGCGGTATTCGCAGTAGGAGCAATATCTCCTGGCAGACACAGCGGCGGTTCCAAGCTGTCCGAATCGTCGTTCTCAGGCGACAGCAGCAGCAGCTGGGTTGGAAGGGAGGATGCGGCGGCGGCGGTGGCGGTGGCGGCGGAGACGGAGACGGAAGAGGGGGCGTAGGACAAAGTGGGTGAGACAGCAGCGGGGCCACTCGTCGGAGACGAGATGAGGCGGAGCGGCGGCAGCGGTCGGCTCAGTACAGTGCCAGCTGCGGGAGATGACGGCGCGGCCCTAGCGCTGGAGAGCACTGCCACCTCTGCCATCGGTCGCGACGGAGGGCTGCAGGGAATCACCAGCGGCAGTCGTGTGCGTTTGCCGAGCGCGCCGAGCTTGAGCGGGTTGAGCTTGAGTGGTACGGACTGCGTGGGCGTGCATACGCTCGGAGAGCCGGGCGCAGCTGCGCCACCTTCCGCAACTGGTGCGTGTGTTTCCTGCAAAGCGGGGCCCTGAAGCTCGGCGGCTGCAGGTTGAAGAGCGATCTGCTCCGGGTGCGAGGAGGAAGTGTCGAGGGCGTCGGGAGCGACAGCAGCAGGGGCACCAGTCAGTCCACCAGCAGCAGCAGCGTCGATGGCGGCGGCAGCAGAGACAGGCGGATTGCCAGGGGTCGGCAAAAACAACAAGCTCATATGGCGCAGGGATGGGCTGCTTGCGTCGATATCAGCGCGTGTCGCTTGCACCGTCGGATCCCCGGATGCAGCGGCTCGCGCAGCTGTCTCAGCGCCTGTGCCCTCAGCTGCGCTGCTGACGCGGTCGCCACCTGCCTCGCCGCCTCCTCCTCCTCCTTCTTCCCGACTGCTGTCCTTTCCGCCCCCACCTGCCTCCTCTTCCTTCTCGTCCCCAAGGTGATGTATGTGCTCCCTGAGCTCCGCAATTGCAGCCGCAGCCACCGTGGTGGGAGGCTGGAAGCGGCGCTCAGCCTTAACAGCCTTGACGACAGACCCCTGGAACTTGAGCCGGGCGGGCGCGCGGCCCGGTAGGTCGATGGGCACACCACCAGGCTGACTCTGTACGTTCTTGTTAAATACTTGGTCCACCCACCAGCCGTGTTGGCGGAGGGAAGCAGCGCCGACCTCAGCACCAGAATCGGCGAGCACTGCGCCTGGCAGCGGCGCCAGCGCTCCTTCACCGGTCACCGTGGCTGCTGCCGTACCCTCCGCACTCGACTCCGCTACAACGTCTGCGGAATCGTCCTGCTCAGTCAGCAGCGAGCGGGAGCGGGATGTGCGGCTGCTGCCAGAAGAGGACAGCGACGAGTCCTCTGCACTGTCCGCCCGTGCCGCGTTTGCCCGTCTGTCCGCCTCCTGCTGCAGTTCCATCTGTCTGCGCAGGGCCGCCTCCAGCTGCAGAACGATTTCGCGGCGGAAGGCCTCCGACGCGCGCACTCGCCACCACAGCGCACCCACTGCAGCCAGCGCCATGCAGTCGCAGAGGAAGTAGCCGGAATACAGCAGGAAGCTGGGTGAGCGCATCGGCCCGCGCCAAGCAACCGCCACGGCCAGTGCACAGGCCGCCAACGTCAGCCCCCCTATCAGCGTACACAGCCAGCGGACGCGCTCCCACACCGTGTGCGCGTAGGAACGAAGGGGCGCCACCGCAGCAGCTGGAGCAGAGACTACCGCCACCTGCTGCAGCTGCTGCTTTCCGGTGAGCAGCAGTGGCGGCGCATCCCACATCAGCCAAGCGTGCCACAGCGTCATGCAGAACAGCAGCGCATGGAGCACCGCAGCGAACAACCACACCGCGCGCTGCAGCAGCGCCTGCGTGTGGCCGCCGGAGGAGGCGGAACCCGATAAGGCCAGTAGCAGGATCGCAACGACGCTGGACAGCGCGTAGCCCAGCTGCCAGCGGCGCGTGTACTGAGACATCGTACCGGGAGCGGGGGCATCCATCCTGGCCGCTTGCTGTTTGCCACACCCACCCGCAGCGGCAGTAGTGGCTGCAGCTGCTGCTGCTGCCGCTGCCGCTCCGCCAGGCGTTTTGAGGAACAAGTTGCCAGACAGCTCCGTCTGCACCTCAGTTGGATGAAGGTCAGGCTTGCGCTTGCCCGCAGAGGATTCACTGTGCTCGACGAGCTGCGGATGAACCGCGTAGGCGCGGCCGGTGGCCTTTGGCTTATGGCCGCCGCTGCTGCCGCTGGTGGTGGTGCTGCTGCCGCCGCTGCTGCTCTTGCCACCCAGTAGCGCGTGCACGGCCCGCAGCCAGTCACGCCAGCGGGACTGCCACACGACGGCGCATCCCAGCACCCAAGGCAGCAACAACTGCGGCAGGGCGGTTACGGCGGCCCTGTCAGGCTGCGGCACCGAGTCAAACCAGCCCGGCACCTCGCCCGTCGCCAGCGCCTGCAGAGCGCGGAGCACACACAGCACGGACAGGCAGGTGTACTCGTTGACAGCCAGCCAGGTGCCAGTGGCGGCGGCGGCGCGAGCGCTCGTGGCTGACTTGCGCTGCATGATGCCACGGGCCGCTGCGGCCGCGCTCGTTAGCGCAAGCAGTGCGTACAGAGCCGCGTAAAGTACGTACGCCTCCGCCGGCCCCACGTCCGGTTCACAGACCGGTGCAGCCGGCTCGTGCACCAGCAACGTCATGTCGCCTCCATGCGAGCAGCGGCACATCACCAGCGCCGCCTCCTGCTGCTGCCCGGGCGCAGGCAGCGGCGCCTGCACCAGCTCGATACTGCAGCCCACACTACTCAGCTGCTGCAGCGTGTTGTTCCAGTAGTTGCAGGTGACGTAGTCGCCGATCGCCTGCTCGGACGTGACGAGCTCGGGATCACACGCGATTGCCAGCGCACGCGAGAAAATGGAGGCACTGGTGTTGGCGTCCAGCGGCAGCGGGAAGCTCAGGTGCTGACCGCCCGAAGGGCCGCCGCCGCCAGCACCGTCGCCAACTGGATTGATCGTGGTGCCATTGGGCGCATTCACGGTGACAGACCGGAGCTGGTCCGCGCCGCGGCACGCCGCCCAGCGCGCACTCCACACAGTGACCCGCGTGTCCACCAGTGCCCATCCGTCGCGCCAACTGTCAATGTTGACCGTCGTTGACGCATTGTTAATCTGCGCTCCATACTGGCCCCATATGTTGCTGATGGCCGTTGAGTTTGACGTTGCGGGTCCCAGGTACAGGTAGTTCCGCGTGGAGGTGGCCGTCCACGCAGGGGTCGGCAAGTGCACCACACTGCCCACAGGCTGGTTGCACTGAGCAACAGTCAGAAGGGAAGACAGCGCAGCAGACTCAGCATCGAAGCGCGTGCAGTTGTTCATGAGATCAGCGACCGACGCAGCCAGTGCAGCCGCGGCAGGGGAGGGCAGCGTCCAGGGCACGCCGGGCACAGGCAGCTGCACGGAGGCCAGCAGCACCCCGCGCCGCTGCGCCAGCACACCGCTCACAGAGAAGTTTGCCAGGCTCCACGTGTCCGCGTCGAATAGCGCCACATGCGGCGTGATCAGCGAGAGCACCTGTGTGCCCATCTGTCCGAAGGCCAGTGATGCGGCCAGCTGCACGCTGGTGACGCCGCTGCTGGTGCTCACATCGCCGTCCGCCCAGACTGTCTCGAGCTCTGCGCGCACCAGCTGCTCGAGGCCAACCACCAGGGTGCTGACGAGCGTGCGCGTAAGAGCGTGCGATGCGACGCCGGGGTGGCTCGCAAGGACGGCGTCAAGCGAAGCCCCCAGATCCAGCAGCAACTGCAGAGCCGTGCTGTCGTCGCGCAGTGCAATTGCGATCTGCAACTGATCGTCGGCGATGGACTGCAGGTAACGAACGAGCGCGGTCCCATCTGCGGGGCGAGCAGGGGCGACGGTCGTATGCGCCAGCAGGTCGACCGTCGTGACAGCGCCATAATCGTTGCTGACGCGCACCCGCACCACGTACCAGCCGGCATCGCCCAGCCGCACAGGGAAGTGAGGGGAGGGGGTGGGCAGGGAAAAGACAAGACTGCTCGAGCCAGGCACAACGACGGGTGGCGCACCGGCTGCTGTGCCGCCGCTGCCGCCGTCCAGGACAGCAGGCGCCAAGGCCGGCAGCAGTTCGGCTCCGTAGAGCAGCATCGAGCTTGCGTCGAACTGGAACCATCCGTCGCACTGCACCGTGACGCTGCTGTATTCCACTGTCTCCGCCGGCACCAGCCAGCACTGTCCCCCCTCCGGCGGCCGCAGCACTTCGATGACCACTGTGGCTGTGCTGTTGCGCAGCGCGGTGGAGTTGTCAGGGCTGGCGTCCCACGCCAGCACAGTAAACGCGTAAGTGCCCGGCAGCGGCAGCACGTTCGGTCGAAGCAGCAGGCTCGCCGTGGCGGGCTGCGAGGCAACGACGAGCGGATCCGAGAGGTCGGGCGCGATCCAGTCCGCCAGCGCAGGCTCGTTCTCAGCGATGTACTGCTGCGGCGCGAGCTGCACCGTCCACGCGAAGCGAATGTTGGCCGCTATTTGCGCCTGCGACCACAGCGGCTTGTGCTGCACCAGTGCCAGCAGCTGCAGCGCTTCGTGCGACGCCATGCGCTGTGGCGCCGAAGGCACGCTGACCCGCAGGGAGGACGCCGCTGACGTGAGCAGCTCGACGCTCTGCGTCGCTGAGCGGGCGTCGCCAGTCTGCAGCGACGACACGTTCACCAGAACGATGTAGCGCTGATCCTCAGGCAACGCGTGGGCAGGGAGGCGCAGCACCGGCTGGGAGGTGCTGGCACCGCCGAGCGCCAGCACTGCTGCTCCCGTTGTGCGCTCCATGACATGCCACGCAAACGCGACGCGCGCCGACGGCTGCCCGGTGACCAGTGGGTCGGCCTCGTTGGCAGGGTCGAAGGAAGTGGACGCGTCCACTACAATGCTGTCGTCGGCGGGACGGGTGCGCATGCCAGGCGCACCCACAATGCGGGCCAGCAGGGGACTAGTCATGGGCTCAATGAAGATCTGAGCGGACGCCTGTGCCGTCACCGTGGCGCTCGCAGTGGACAGCAGGCGCCGCTGCACGCCACCAGCGGCGGCGGCGGGCGCGGTGAACGTCACCCGCAGCGTGACACTATAGCGGACGCCAACGACTAGCCACAGCGGCGCAATCAGAAGCTGCGCCTGTGTCGAGCGCAGCTCCGTGAGCGCGTCAGGCAGATCGGCCAGCGCAGGTGTGTAGGCGGGCGCATCTGCCATCCGCTCCAGCACGCGCACGATCCATACATACTCTAGGCTGGTTCCGCGGGGTATGCTCGCGCAGCTGCTCTGCGTGAAGGCCGCGCGGAACAGCGTTGCGGTGGCCCGCCAGACTACCGGTGGTGCGACGATCCCCAGCGCAGGCAGCCAAGGAGCGTCGGCCGCCACGGGCTCGGTCGACACGATCGCGCGCACCGGCGCGCTGGCCAGCATCAGATTGGCTGCGACGAGCTCGAACGTGTAGCGCGCGTGCACCAGCAGCTCCCCGAAGGGCAGGCGCACCAGGCTGTCAGTGACGGGCATGAGCGACGAGTTGCCCGCCGGTGCCATACCAAACGATGTGTTGGTGAGCAGTTCGCGCTGCGCGTCCCGGCTGAAGTTTGCGGCCGTGCGGTCGATCAGCTCAGCGCCCGCGAAGGGCGACGGGTCCTGCATCAGCAATGAGACCACACGCCACTGGAAGCGGAACGGGTGCAACTGCGGCGGACCCAGCCCGAAGGAAGCGCTGCCATCCAGATTAAGCGGCGCCGTGCAGTTGTTGACGCTACCGGGCGCGTGCACCACTGCCGTGGGCGCCTCCATATGCGCGATGCAGAGGTAGCGCGTCCAGTCATCCGCTGCGGTCGCGCCGTTGACACACGCGAAGCCGGGCTCACAAGGCTGCGCCAGGCACGGCAGCGGCGTGGGCGTCACCACAACCAGTGTGTAATTCCAGTACGGACGGGCGCGGCTGTGTCCACCCTCCTCCTGCGGCGGGAGCGGAACGAAGTCGATCACGTTGCTCTCCGCCACCCTTAGCGGCAGGTCGTCCAGCCGCACCAGCTGCCCGACAGACGCCGCCGGCACGCGCGCGAACACCACCCCGTTCACCCGCACCTCGACGTCGACCGCTGCCTCGGCCCCTGACTCCACTGCAGTGAGTAGCTGCACGGAGTAGTTGACCTGGTGCGCGTGCGGTGGGGGGGACACCGTGTACGCGCGGTCGTACAGCGGGTCCCAGCGCGGGCCGAAGGGCAACCAGGAATCCAGTGCGCTGTTCAGCGTCAGGTTGGCCAGCGAGAACAGCGCAGGGGACAGATCGCGCCATATGGACAGCTCGTACACGCCGTCGAGTTCCGAGCTCAGCACGACGGTGGTCGTCGCGCCAGCGGCCAGCGGCACCCACGCCGCGCTGGCCTGCAGGGAGAGGAGACTGCACGTCAGGCCGGTGGACGGCACGCGCAGGAAAGTAGAGTTGGGCGTGGCGAACGTCGCCACGAGCTGCACGTAGGTCACGAGGAAGGGCACTGTGACGTTGTAGCGGCGGACGGGGGAAGTGAACAGCGGCTGCAACGGCGCCGCAGGAAGCAGGTGCCAGCCGAGCGCAGCGGACTGCGACACGAGAGTGACATTGCTCAGGTCGTTCGGCAGACGCTCAAGCCAGGACTCGTAGTACCCGTCTAGCGCCGTTGAGTTGATCCTGATGCGATTCCCTCCCACGTGCAGCGGCATGCGCACGAGCGTTCCGTTCTCCGGCCTCACTGGCGGCGCCTCCGGATCCGCGTTGCCCCCGAGGTCCACGCGCTCCAGTGATATACTGTCCGGCGTGTCGAAGTGCAGGCGCGCGAGCAAGTGGTCATACTTGAAGGCCACGCGCTGCGTATGCCGCCGGCCCACGCCAGACCAGTACGCGACCGCCTCGTCCGCTGTGCCGGCAGCGCCCGCCCAGCCGGCATAGGGATAGGCTGGCTGCAGGGGTGCCTCGACGGCGTCCGAGTGCATCAGTACGGCTCCATCGAACAGTTGATACAGCACGCCGTGAATGTCCGGCTGTCGGCGCAGGGCCACCAGCTCATAGCGGCCGTCCACGTAGTCAGTGAGCTCATACACGTTGGGCGCGAACAGCGCAGTGCGGTTGAGGGGAAGCGCGGTGCCGTTGTGGGAAATACGCAGGGCGCTGCTGCTGTCGGATCGCGTCACCTCCACGTCCATCCACTCCGTCCCGTAGGGCGGTCGCAGCACATATCCGTACTGTCCGCTGACGAATCCGCCGTCCAGCGCCACCTCCGCACTCGCGCCATGCTCGTCGAAGCTCGTCACGCGGAGGCCAGTGAGGTCAGGCACGGAACGCGTAAACGTGAACGTCCAGTTGGCGTCCATCACGGATACGACAGTGACGCACAGCGGCGCGCCGGGTGGCAGGCGCACGGTGACCGACACGCCCGACTGCAGCGCCGCTGAGCCCTGCAGCAGCCACTGCGACTGCCCTCCATCGTCGAGCACCAGCACGCTCGAGTTTGGCGTGCTGAACGTGAAGGCCAGCTGCACTTGCGCTACGGAGAAGGGCACGCTGGTCGCGTAGCTGAGCACACCTGGCACGGGGAATGGGGGTGCCAGCACCACGGCAGGCAGGTCTATCCAGCCCGGTGAGTCGGTCAGCGGCAGCAGAGCAACGGCCGTCAGGTCTGGCGGCAAGCGGATCAGCGTCACGCGGTAGTAGCCGTCAAGCGTAGAGTTGAGCTCGAACACGTTGGCTCCGACGAGCAGCTGCGCCTGGAGCGGCACCTGCGCGCTCGGTTCGGCCAGCACCGCCGCGCCGCTCAGTGGGCGCCGATCCACTCGCGCAAAGCTGACAGTCCCTGCGGTGGCGAAGGCCACAGTGACGTTGACGAGGGCGCGACGATACGGAAGGGTGATGGTGTACTCGTGCACCTCGGCCACCCACAGTGCAGAAGCAGAGCCCGCAGCGGGGCTGCCTGCCACACCCACGTACGCCAGCTGCGGCAGCACTGGCGACGACACACTGGCCGACTGAATCAGTGCTTCACCCGTGTCGGGCAGCTGGAAGACAACCCCCGCAATGTCCGGCGCGCGGCGGTTGAGCGCGATACGGAAGGCGCCGTCGAGTGTGTGATTGAAGGAAATGTGGCTCAGCACGGCCGGCGCGGGGACGAGCGGCGTGGGCGCGCCTGCGTTTTCAATGCTCAGATACGCACCGTTCCCCGACGTGAGTATCGGCTTGACCGTTGCCGTCATCGCTCCGTAGTTGACCTCCGCATGGTATTCGTACAGTCCGTCCACCCACGCACCGAGCAGCGGCTCCACGGTCGCCCGCCCGAACGCGTCGAAGAGGGTCAGCACCACACCCCGCGTGTCGAACACAGCACGCGTGATCGTTAGCGTGTACACACCGTCCTGAGTGCTGAGGAGGGTCTGCACGTTCGTGGCGCCGCAGAGGAGGGGCAGCGGCGCGCCGGCCTCCAGCGACACCAGAGGGCTCAGCGTCCCCAGCACATTGCCCCGCTGCGTCAGTGAGTTGTTCGTCGCGAAGGTCGCCGTCACGCGCACGCTGCCAACGACAGCAGGCACCGACACGGAATAGTTCAGCACGCGACGAGTGAAAGGCGGCTCCAGCACGGAAGGGGGCAGCAGCGCAGACCAGCCCGCCGTGGCAGACACGGACGACAGCACAAGCGCGGTCAGGTCGGTGTCGGCGCGAGTGATCTGGAACTGGTAATACCCGTCAAGCGACGAATTGAGCGCGATCTGATTCGTGCCCACATCCAGCTTGAGCGACACAGATGGCGCCCCCTTTGTGACGCTCTGCGGCGCGTCTGCCTTCCCCTGGCTCAGCAGCGTGACCGGCTCGTCGACGCCGAGATCGACGCGGAACGCCACCGTGTCCATGACGAACGGCACGATGAGCGAGTAAGCGCGCTGCGGATGCCGGAAGCTGAGCGCCGCTTGCCCCGCCGTTGCGCCGCCGTCGCTGGGGCTCGCACCAGCATAGTTGCCCAGCACGCCTCCCTGCGTGCACCCACCCTCAGTGACGAGGAACACGCCCTGCGCCGCTGCGCACACTTGCTGCATGTTTGGCTGCGCGTAGCGTAGCGTGAGTGCCACAGCGCCGTCGAGTGTGTCGTTGACGAACAGTGTGTTGTTTGCATACTGCACGAGCCGCACCGGCGCGCCGCCGCCCGTCACCGTCACCGTCGCGGTGCGCGTAGGGTCCACCGTGTAGGACACGCTGGCAGACTCAGTGCCGTAGGGGACGGTGACTAGGTAGGAGGGTGAGCCGCGGCTGAACGCGGGCGACAGCGGCTGCGCACTCGGCAGCAGCAGCAGCTGGTCGTATGCCGTCACCGCGATCGAAGTCACGTGGGCCGCCTGGCGCAGCATGCGAATGGTGTAGGCGCCATCCAGCGGAGTGGTGATCGTGAGTGTATTGCTCACGTCCGGTGCCAGCGTGATGCGCCACGCTCCGTTCGTCTCCTGCGTGATGTTAGCGGCGGTGTTGCCGGGCGCGGCCTGTGCGCTGACCGCCGGTACGGTCAGCACGGTCTGGACAGTGACGGCGCCCAGCAGGAAGCTGGTACTGGTGGCCGTGTAGCTCAGCACGCTGGGACTCCACGCTGGCGTGAGCACCGCCTTGCACGTGGTGCACTGTTTCGCGAAGCCCACCTGCTCCGCGATGTGCGCCACGCTGACGTCCAGCTGCGGTATGGGCGGCAGCATCCGCGTGATGCGGAAGGCATACAAACCGTCGGCGGTGGAGTTGAGCAGAAACACCTCCTCGACGCCCGCCCGCAGCGCGTAGAACTCCGCCGCGGCGCCGTTGCCCATCGGGATCGACAGCGAGCTGCTGCTGTTGGTGAGGGCCACGAAGAGCGCAGCGGGAGAGAAGCTCGGAGAGGACAGGTTGGTCAGGGGCGTCAGCACCAGACTCGGATTGTACACAAGGGATGCGAGGAAGTCAGTGGAGCCCTGCAGGGAGAAGCTGATGGCAGACGTGGAGTACGGCAGGGAAAACGTGGCCACGCGCTGCTCCGCGAGCCAGCGATAGGACGTGGGCGAGCTGCTGCCGTTGACGCTGACAGTCAGTGGCGCGATGGACCAGATGCGTCCGGGCCTGCCGTTGACGTCTGTGGCTGGCGCAGCGTAGGTCGGGAACACGTCGACGGTGCTGAGGTCCGGCGGAAGGCGGCGCACCCACAGCAGATACACGTTCCCATCCACAGTGGCGTTGACGAGCATACTGTGGAACTGACCCACAGCGAGGTCGATCCAGGTGCCACTGGCGGGGAGCAGGCCCAGGGGAGTGCTCGCCCACACGGCGTCCGCCAGCGGTCGCGCCCCCGTGAGCGGTCCCTTAATCTTCACGCTGCCAGGCGTGGTGACTCCCGCCAGCACCTCCATGCGGTTGTATGCGTACGGCACGTCGTAGGTCACGAATATGTAATGTTGCCCGAACGGCGGGGGCGACACCAGGATGAGGTGGTCGGCCGCCGGCAGCAGCGCCGAGTCAGACACGCAGCGCATAACGAACTTGTTGAGGTCGAAGCGCAGCAGTTGGTAGGTGAAGCTGGAGGGCGGATCCATCAGCGCCGCATCCACGCCGCCCACGATGCTGAACGACACCGTGGCTGTGTTGACCCCCGCGGCCTCTGCGAACGGCGCGGAGTAATACCACGTGCGCGGTCCCACAAGCGACGAGTCGAACTCGATGACGGCGGGAGTGAAGATGGCGCTCTGACCCGTCGAGGACGGCGCGAGCTGCACAGCAGGGACGCTCCCCGCAGGGGCGCCGACGGCCACCATCGTCTGGGGCGGCGCCACCTGCCCGATGTACAGCGCGGTGAGCGGGACTGACGTGCGCAGGAAATACCCGCGCACCATCAGCACTATGGGCTTCGGCGCTACGTAGTAGTCCGCGTATGCGCCCGTCACCGCCAGCCGCAGCCGCAGGGAGTCGTAGATGAACGGCGGCGCTTTCCACGTGAACTCCTGCAGCGTGTTGTAGTTGGCGGCGGTGAGCGTGCGCGATGCGGGCGTCACCGTGCCCGCGTCAGCGAGCAGCACCAGCACATCGCTGCCGGTGCCGCGCGGCGCTCGGCTGGCCCGCACGCGGATGGTGAACGTGTCATTGCAGCGCACGCGGCCAGCCACCGTACCATTGAGCACGTCGCTGGGAAGGATGGCCGGTGGTGTGACAGAGACAAACTCCAGCGTGCTCTGCGGGTACACTGCGACAACAACATCAGCAGGAGGGATGAAGTGCTCGGCGTCGGGTCCGCTCATCTCGAAGCGAAGGCGGAACGACGAGTCGGCGCTCACCGTGGGCGCGAGCACAGTGAAGCTCAGTGGCTTCTGTCCGTACTGAATCGCCTCTCCAACCGAGCGTAATGTTGTTGGTGAGCGGGTCGCCCAGTGCGGCGTACAGCGCGGCTCCCTCCACACGCACCGTCATATTGACCGTCGGCGACGGGGTGACGGACGGATAGTAAGTGAACAGCGTGGTCTGCCGACCATACACGCCGGCCGGCAGCGTGGCAGGCGCCTCGCAGACCATCGGCGCGGGTGTGAACACCGTGACGGTGAAGGGCGGCGGCGGTATGTAATACGCGCTGTCGCCTCCCGGCTTGATCAGGAACGATACAGTGACCGTGGTGCTTGGCGGCGGGAAAGTGAACGTGGTGAGCAGGTCGAACGGCACGGTGGTGATGACTCCCGGAGGGAACGTGGCCGTCGTTTGGGACAGGAACGCGTCGCCCTTGGAGCACACGATGGTGAGCGTGACACCCAGCTCCGGTATCGTGTCC
>Ga0256882_1000233_pt1 | contig 13260 bp, 9 predicted proteins | sample MC6MC0440MT_FD_186349 | JGI IMG/M metagenome (GOLD analysis project Ga0256882, IMG submission 186349) | Metatranscriptome of enriched soil aggregate microbial communities from Iowa State University, Ames, United States - MC6-MC0440-MT... | ecosystem: Environmental > Terrestrial > Soil >...
CGGCTGCAGCGTCACGGTGATCTGCGACGTGCCGTTGGCGCGGCTGACCGACGCCATGTACAGGAAGTTGTCGACCCCGTTCATCTCCTCTTCGATGATGGAGGTGACCGTGCGGTCGATGGTGGTGGTGTCGGCGCCCCGGAAGGTCGCCTGGATCGTGATCGAAGGCGGCGCGATGTTCGGGTACTGCTCCACCGGCAGCAGCACCACCGATATCAGCCCGAACAGCAAAAGGAACAACGCCACCACCCAGGCGAATACCGGCCGCAAGACGAAGAATGAGCCCATGACCGACTCCGCTAGGGTTTCGCGGCTTGCTGTTCGACCGGGTCCACCTGTTGGCCTGGCCTGATCTTGTGCCAGCCATCCACGACCACTTTCTCCCCTGGTTCAAGGCCGCGGCGCACCAGCCAGCTTCCTGATATCTGCTCACCCACCTCGATCTGTCTGGGCACCGCCGTGTTGTCGGGCCCGATGACGAACACGGTGGCCGTGTCGCCGTTCAACCGCGCCGCCCGCGCGGGAATCAGAACGCCCTCCTGGCGCACGCCGACGAGGATCTGTCCGGTGACGAACTGGCCGGGCAGCAGTTCGCGCTGGGCGTTGTCGAAACGGGCGCGGATGGTCTGCGCGCCGGTGGTCCGGTCCACGCTGAGATCCGCGAAATCCACGACGCCGGTCTCGCCGAACTCGCGGCCGTTGGCCAGCGTGAGCCGCACCGGAAACGTGTTGCCCGCCGTGGCCAGCGCGCCGGAGCGCGCGTAGTCGGTCAGGTCCATGATGGCGGTGTTGGACTTGGTGAACGTGGCGCTGATCGGCGACAACTGGTTGACCTGCGCCAGCAGCGTGGCCGCCGATGCGCTGACCAACGCCCCTTCGGTGACCAGCGCGCGGCCCACGCGACCGGCGATGGGCGCCCTGACCGTGCAGCGGTCCAGCCGCAACTGCGCCAACGTGACCGCGGCCTGCGCATCGGCCACATTGGCCTGCGCCTGCCCCAGCGCCGCCAGCGCGGCTTCGTATTCCTGCGCGCTGACCGCCTGACGCTGCACCAACGGACGGAACCGGTCCGTGACCGAGCGCGCATTCTTCTGCACGGCCTGCGCGCGTTGCAGCATGGCGTTGGCCTGCGCCAATTGCGCCTTGTAGTCGCTGGGATCTATCTGGAACAGGGGGTCGCCGGCCTGCACGTCGCTACCCTCGGTGTAGAGCAGTTTCTCGACGATGCCGTCGACGCGCGCCCGCACTTCGGCCGTGCGGATGGGTTCGATCCGCCCGGGCAGATCCACGTTCAGATCGACCGGCTGGCGGCCAACGGTCATCACGAACACCTTCATCGGGGCGATGGTGACGGCAGCCGCATCGTTCCGGTCACCACATCCCGCCAATGCGAGCGTCCAGACGCCCAAGGCATACAACATGACACGACGGACATTGCTGCTTACTTGCGTCATCCACTACTCCCAGGCGGTCGGACTCGGGGTCTCGCGCTGCCCCCACCCTGTGCCGGGGTGAAGGGCCCAACTTGGACAGCTTATTCGTGGGACAGCTTATGGGTGGATACCTTGCGGGCGCGCTGGGGCGCGCCGGACTGACGTGCAGCTTATGAAGTGCCGGCGCGGCAAGGCGCCTTGGAGATATCGCGCTGAACTCGGAGAAAGGCGCCGTTCGGAAAAAATCCGACTCGGGCGAAACCTGCCCGACTCTGGCAGGGCAAGCTCAGGCCCGGCGACAGCCGGGCGCTATGTAGGGCAAACAAGACCATCGACTTTCGCACAAGCATCCTTTATGTCGTTGACGAGGAAGACTGGCCGAAAACGTGCTGCGTGGTCGAGCGGCGGACGGAACATCCGCTGGCGGGCGCTGGCACAGTAAGTGCTGAGCGCGGCGCGAAAACAAAGCTTAAGTAGAGGTGGCGCTTAGTGCAAGCTTTTCTCGTTTGCACTGTGGGATTACGGGGACGAATGCGACGCGTTGGAAACTGCTGCGCAGACTACTGCGATAGGAGAAAAGCGGCGGGGGTCAGCCGTCCGCCGGCAACCTGTTGCCAGACTAAACAAATAGGAACAGAAGGAATCCGCCGTAGAAAAGCGAGCCGGAGAACGGTCCGGCACGCAAAAGTGGTGATCCCTTCCCGAATCGTGCGAATCACCCGCGCAACCGCAGCTTGCGTACCACTTCAAGCAGGTCGTCCAGCGACACCGGCTTGCTGATGTGAGCGGAAAAGCCCGCGCTGACCGCCTCGCGCATGTCTTCCTTGGCGCCAAAACCGGTCAGCGCGATGGAAGGCAGGTCGCCGCCGCCTTCTTTCTGGCGAATGGCGCGCATCAGCGCATAACCGTCCATCTCGGGCATGCCGATGTCCGACAGCATCAGATCAAAGCGGGCGGTCTCAAGAATCTCCAAGGCCTGCCGACCGTTGGAGGCGGCCGTCACCTTAGCCCCTTCCATGTCCAGCAGCTCGTGCATGATGTGCAGGACGTCCTCGGAGTCGTCGACCAATAGCACTTTCAGCCCTTCCAGCGGCATGTCGGCGTTCGCTTGCGGCGCCGCATCCGTTTCAAGGCTGCCTGCCAAGTCCAGCCACACCGTGAAGCGCGCGCCAAGCCCAACACCATCCGAATGGACCTGGATGGTGCCGCCATGCGCGCCCACCAGTTCGCTGACGACCGCCAGGCCGATGCCCAGCCCCGGGCTGACACCTGTCTTTTGCCGCGCATCGCCTTGGCTGAACATGTCGAATACCCGGCCGATGAACAACGGGTCGATGCCTTGCCCCGTGTCCGCGACTTCCAGTTTCAACCGGTTGTTCTCAACGACCAGCTTGAGCGCGACGGAACCGCCCTCGGGCGTGAACTTGATTCCGTTGTTCAGCAGGTTCCAGATCACCTGTTCGATGCGCACGGGATCCGCATCCAGGTAGATCGCCCGCGCCGGGTCGAAGTCGCTGCGCAGATCGATCCCGGCGGACGACGCGACGGGCTTCAGCACCTCGAGGATGTTCTTCGCGATGGCCACGACGTCGATGATCGACTTGTTCAGCGCCAGCTTGCCCGTGCGGACGCGGGACAGGTCCAGCAGATCGTCGATGATGCGGGCCTGGCCCTTGACCGAGCGCTGGATCAGATCCGTGGCGCGCGCCGCGGGTCCAAAATTGCGCACGGCGGGCGTGCGGGCCAGAAGCTCGGAATTGAGCTGGATCAGGTTGAGCGGGTGCTTGAGTTCGTGTGAAACGACCGCGAAGAACTCGTCCTTCAGCACGTTATCCGCGTGCGCGCGGTCCAGGCGCGACTCCTGCTCGGCGTCGCGCAATTTCAGGTCTGTCACGTCGCGCACGATCTTGGCGAACCCTTGGTAGACCGGGTCATCCATCCGGTTCACCCCGCCCGTGCAGAACACCAGGCTGCCATCCTTACGCTTGTGCCACCGCTCGTCCGGGGCGTAGCCGATCTTCCGAGCGCGATTCAACTCATACCCAGGTCGGCCTGCGGCGATGTCCTCGTCGGTGAAGATGATTGCAATGGACTTGCCTTCCGCCTCGGCGCTGGTGTAGCCGAACATCAACTCGGCGCCGATATTCCAGTTAGTGATGGTGCCTTCGTTGTCCAGCGTCATGATGCCGAAGTCGCGTGCGCTCTCGGTCATCAGCTTCAAGTGGGCTTCGCCCAGGCGCACGCGGTCTTCCGCCTTGCGCCGGTCCGTGATGTCGATGAACGTAAGGACCGCGCCCTCGATGCGATGCTCGGCGCTGCGGTAAGGCAGCAGCCGCGCCAGATACCAACGGTCCGTCGTGCTGCGAACCTCACGCTCCTGCGGACGCAGCGACTCGAACACGCCGGCGGCGTCCTTGGCCAGATCCGGATACTCCAGTCGATGTGTGATGTCGAGCACGGAACGGCCGGCATCGCTCGGAATCACATTGAAGATGTCGGAGGCGCGAGGCGTGAACCACTGGATGCGCATCATGCGGTCAACGAACACCGTGGCAATGTCGGTGGAAGCAATCAGGTTCTGCAGGTCATCGTTGATCTTGGCGGTTTCGTCGACCTTGGTCTTGAGCTCTGCGTTGACGGTAATCAGCTCTTCGTTGACGGACTGCAGCTCTTCCTTGCCGGTTTCCAGTTCTTCGGTTGTGGAGCGCAGCTCTTCGTTGATAGCCTGAAGTTCCTCATTGGAGGCCTTCAGTTCTTCCGTGGAGGTTTCCGCCTGCTCGATGGTCGCCTGCAACTGGCCCCTGGTACGCTGGAGTTCGGCTTCCAGTTGCGTCAATACCACTGCTGAACCAGGCGTCGGGCCAACAGCGCTCTCGGCGCTCATGATGTCCTCGACTTCCTCGAACAGCACAAGCAGGTAGTCGCTGGCCGACTCCTCATGCCGGAATGGCCGCACCACCATGTTGACGTAGGTCTGGCGCTCGCCGAACGTCATTCTCACGCGCCGCGCCTCGACACTCTTGCGCGAATGCACGGCCTGAAACATCGCGGTGCGCAATTCCGTCCGCAATTCCGGATGCACCGACAAGGGCAGGTTTCGCGAGGGTTCGCCGCCCGGATGGCGCAGGAAGCGACCTGCCCGCTCCGAAATATGCACGATGTCGCTATGGGCGTCGACGATGACACTAGGCGGCGCATACATTTCGAGCGCACGTTGATGCACGGCGGCATAAGAGACTTTGGGCTGGCGAACGGGCGCCGCCGTCGCGTGCACCGGCCGAACGTGATTAATCCTTCCGTCGGTGAGTTCGGGCATGCCGCTCAGTTGCGCCGGCGTTTCCCGTGCCACATAGATGCGGTGACGCTTGTCCACCACCTGAAAGAGCTGCGGGCACGCGTCGGCCGATTCTGAACTGCCGAGAAAAAGATAGCCGCCCGGCTTCAGCGCGAAGTGGAACATGCGCAACACGTCGCGCTGTACGTCGCGGTCCAGGTAGATCAAGAGGTTGCGGCAACTCACCAGATCCAGTTTCGAAAAGGGCGGATCGCGCAGGATATTGTGTACGGCAAACAGCACCCGGTCGCGGATGTCCTTCTTGATGCGGTATTCGTTGTCCAGCCGGCTGAAGCAGCTTTGCAGCATTGCTTCAGGCACGTCGCCCATGATTGCCATCGGATAGGCCGCCGCCCGGCCCACGGTCAGCGCCGATTCGTCGATGTCGGTGGCGAACAGCTGGATCTTGGGCGGGTGCGGCAACGCTTCGGTCTGCGCGCTCATCAGCATGGCCAGCGAATAGGCCTCCTCACCCGTGGAACACCCCGCGACCCACGCGCGCAATGCAACGTCCGGCGCATTGCCCAGCGACTTGAACAACTTGGGCAACACGAATTCATCCAGATTGGCGAACGCTTCCTTGTCGCGGAAAAACTGCGTAACGCCGATGAGCATGTCGGACAGCAGCTTGGGGGTTTCGTCGATACGTTCTTGAAGCAGCTTTCCGTATTCGGACAGGGTCGACACCCCCGTGACCTGCATGCGGCGCTCGATTCGCCGCAGCACAGTCGCCTTCTTGTAATGCCGGAAGTCGTGCGCCGTGCGCGCGCGCAAAAGGGCAAGAATGTCGCGCAGCGCGTTGCGTTCCTGTTGCGACTCCTGCGTCGACTGCTCGGCATCGGCGGCGCCGGAGGCCTCAGCCTCGCTCAGCGGCGGCAAGTGGATGCTGTCCATTGTTTCCGCAATCTGCTTGAGACGCTTCGGCATGCTGGATACAGGCAGCACGATGTCCACCATGCCGGTGGAAATCGCATTGCGCGGCATGGTTCCGTGCTCCGCTTCCTCAGGCAACTGCGCTAACGTCACGCCGCCCTGCTCCTTGATGCGGGCAAGGCCCACCGATCCGTCGGATCCGCCTCCCGACAGCACGATGCCCACTGCACGGTTCGTATGCACATCGGCCAGCGTGCGAAAAAATTCGTCGATGGCGACATGGCGGCCTTCCGGCCGGCCTGCGCTCGCCGAGACGCGCAGATAGCCATCGTTCATCGACAGCGAGGCCGCCGGGGGAATCACGTAGACGTGATCACGCAGGATCGGCACGGGCTTGGTGACCTGCTTGACCGGTATGCCCGTGCAGGCCTGCAGAATCCTGTCGAGTACGCTTTCGTGGTTGGGAGACAGATGCACCACGACGACAAAAGCCATGCCCGGCTTGGCGGGCATGTGCGAGAAGAAAGTCTTGAGCGCGTCGATCCCCCCAGCCGAAGCCCCCAGCCCGACCACGGGGAAGCTCAGGTCGCTTCGGACAACTCCCGGCTTATTGTTAGGAACGGACGGCGAATCGGACATTTTTAGCCTGTAGTTGCGTGCGTGGGGTATCCGCCATGATACAGCCGCCGATTTGCTTCAAATGCCGCGACAGCAGTCTCAGCGACGGATGTTCCACCGCGTCGCGCAGCGTCTTCGAATCATTCGATCGGTCCTGGCGGCAGCATTCGCTTGTGCGCCGTGGCGAGGTACTGGCGCTCGATCACCGCGACCGCGTCGTCGGCAACATCCTCGCGCTCAAGATAACCATCGATCTGCATGTAAGTCACCCCGTACGCGTCCTCATCCGGGCGCAACGGCCGCAGGGACTCCAGATCGGCGGTCGGCACCTTGCGCACCAGCCGGTCCGGCGCGCCCAGCAGCGATCCCAATGCACGCACCCGGCGCTTGGTCAGACCGCGCAGGGGCAGCACGTCCGCCGCGCCGTCACCATGCTTGGTGAAAAATCCCATCAATGCCTCGGCGGCCTGGTCCGTCCCGATCACCAGGCAGTCAAGCGCGCCGGCAATGGCGTACTGCGCAATCATGCGCTGCCGCGCCTTGATGTTGCCCGCGCCGAAATCCTCGGCCGCCTCGTCTGCGTACTCAAGGCCCGCGGCGCGCAGCGCCTCACGCTGCGCGTCCACGGCCGGCTTGATGTCGATACGCATGCGGCGGTCGGGCGCGATGAAATCCAACGCGTGTGCCGCATCTTCCTCATCGCGCTGCTCGCCGTAGGGCAAGCGCACGGCGACGAACGTGGCCGGTTTGCCCTGGCCGCGGACGCGCTCGACGGCAAGCTGCGCGATCCGCGCCGCCACCGTTGAATCCACTCCGCCGCTGATGCCAAGCACGTACCCGGCGCGGCCTGACCGCGTCAGGTAATCGGCAAGGAACGCGATCCGCCTTTCCAGTTCTGCGGACGCATCAAAGTCGGTGGTGACACCCAATTCCTGGGCAATGGCCTCCCGAGAGCTCGGGGACGTCGTTCCTGTTTCCATGCTCAATCCTCTGCATTTGCGTACCGGCGCAGCAATCCGCGTTCCCGGCCCTCGCGTGCCGCGGGCATAACACTTGCTCGCGCGTGGACAATGCTCGCACGGAGGCGCGACGATGGACCCGGATTGGTCAGCGCTGTTTACATTTTCGGTCTCCCCGCTGGAAATCTTCATCCGCGGGACGATCGTCTATTGGTTCATCTTCGTGCTGCTGCGGATCGCCGGGCGGCGCGACATCGGGTCGCTGGGCGTGGCCGATATGCTGGTGCTGGTGCTGATCGCCGATGCCGCGCAGAACGCGATGGCGGGCGAATACAAATCCATTGTGGACGGCATGGTGCTGATCTCCACGATCATCGGCTGGACCGTGCTGGTGGACCGCCTCAGCTATTTCTTCAAGCCGATTGGCCGCCTGCTGGAATCGGACCGGGTATGTCTGGTGCGCGACGGCGTGATTGCCAGGCGGGCGCTGCGCCGTGAGTACCTGACCGAAGACGAACTGATGAGTCAGCTTCGGATGAAAGGCGTGCTTGAGGTATCCGAGGTGCGCCGCGCCTACATGGAGCCAGACGGGGAAATCAGCGTCATCAGGCGCCGGGCGCACAACCGCTTTTGGCGCGTTTAGGGCTGTCCCGGCGGGGAGGTACGGCGGCGCCCGGGGCCTCACGGCATCGTGTGCGCGTCCTCGGTCAGCACCTGCATCAGCGCGTCGACGGAATACGGCTTCTGCATGACCGGGAATCCCAACGCCCGCGGCCCCGCCATCGCATCGCTATAGCCGCTGGCCAGCACGATCCGGATGCCGGGCCAGCGTTCGCGGATCCGGCGCGCGAGGTCCATGCCGTTCATGCCGGGCAGCACCAGATCCAGGATCGCCAGGTCGAAGCCGCCGTTGCGCTGTTCCAGTTCGTGCAGGGCTTTCTCGGCATCGACCGTCCAGGTCAGGTCCTGACCCAGTTCCGCCAGCCAAGCCGACACCACCTCGCCCACCATGCGGTTGTCTTCCACCAGCAGCACCTTTCGGCGTACCGGCGCGTTGACCATCAGCCCCGCGGCGGGCGTATCGACCGCCTCGCCGGGGGACGTCACGGCCGGCAGATAGAGCGTGAATGTGGTTCCCTTGCCAACGGTGCTATCCACCGTCACGTCGCCGCCGGACTGCTGCACGAAACCCTGCACCTGGCTCAGACCCAGCCCCGAGTTCTCGTGCTGGCCCTTGGTCGTGAAAAAAGGCTCGAACATGTGCGCCAGCACGCCGGGCGCGATTCCGGCGCCGGAGTCCTGCACGGACAGGGCCACGTGCGGGCCGTTGAGTTTGGTGTGGCCTTCCAGTCCCGACGCGTCCGGCACGACCTGCGCCAATATCTTCAGTTGACCGCCCATCGGCATGGCGTCGCGCGCATTGATGACCAGATTGAGCAGCGCTGATTCCAGCTGCCCCGGATCCGCGAAGATCGTGCAGTCGCCCGGCCCGAACTCGTAGCTGATCGCCACGTGCGATCCGACCGAAGTCTCTAAGAGCTGGCGCATCGACGCCAGGCTGTCGCGCACGTCAAACGCGTGCGGCTGCAGCGGCTGCCGCTTGGCGTAGGCAAGCAGCTGCCGCGTCAGCTGGGCCGCCTTTTCGGTGGTGTCGATGATGATGCCCACATAGCGCATCAGCGAGGGGGGCAGCTCGGGATAGCGCTTGATGAACTCCGCTGAAAAGCGGATTGCGGTCAGGAAATTGTTGAAATCGTGCGCGACGCCGCCGGTCAGGCGGCCGATGGCCTCCATCCGCTGGGCGTGGTGCATGGAATCGCGGGCTTCCTGAAGCTGCTCGCGCCGCTCTTTCTGCTCGGTGATGTCGCGCGTGATCTTGGCGTAGCCGACGAGCACGCCCCGGTCGTCATGGACAGGATCGATGACCACGCTGCACCAGAAGGTGCTGCCGTCCTTGCGGACGCGCCAGCCTTCGGCCTCGAAGCGCCCCTCTTGCCGCGCCGTCTCCAGCGCCCGGCGCGGCACGCCGGCATTTCGGTCTTCGGGTGTGTAAAAAACGGAGAAATGCTGCCCGATGATCTCCTCCGCGCTATAGCCCTTGAAACGTTCCGCGCCCGGATTCCAGCTGCTTACGCGGCCGTTGGCGTCGAGGAGGTAGATAGCGTAATCCCGCACTGCGCCTACCAGGAGGCGATACGGGTCCTCGGACGGAAAATCCGGTAAAGAAGTCATGCAATGTCCCCACCTGCGTGTTTATTCATGCTCATCGCCCTCAGCAAACGCCGTGCCGTCCACAAGATCCTGTTACAGCAATGGCCAAATGGGCACGGAATTTGCTGTAGCGCATTTCAGTGGGCGGGCCATTCCAGGCGCCGTCCGGGCATAGAGGGCCTTAGCCATGCAACCGATCCGTAAAGCTGTATTTCCCGTCGCGGGCTTGGGCACCCGCTTTCTTCCCGCCACCAAGGCCATGCCCAAGGAAATGCTGCCCATCGTAGACCGGCCGCTGATCCAGTATGCCGTTGAAGAAGCGGTCGCGGCAGGCATCACCGAACTGATCTTCGTCACCGGCCGCAACAAACGGGCGATCGAAGATCATTTCGACCGGGTGCCCGAACTGGAATACGACCTGGAGGCGAAAAACAAGAACGCCCTGCTGGAGACCGTCCGCAACGTCATCCCGGACAGCGTCAAATGCGTGTACACCCGGCAGCCTGCCGCCCTGGGGCTCGGCCATGCGGTGCTTTGCGCGGCGAACATTGTAGGCAATGAACCGTTTGCCGTGCTGCTGGCGGACGACATGATAGACGCGGACGCCCCCGTGATCGGCGAAATGATGAAGGTGGCCCGGGAGTTCGAGGGTAGCGTCCTCGCGATCCAGCAGGTGCCGAAAGCCAACACGCATCAGTACGGCATCGTGTCCGGCAGCCGCAAGGCGCATGGCGTCATGAGCCTGACCGGCATCGTGGAAAAGCCCAAGCCCGAGGATGCGCCGACGGATCTGGCGGTGGTGGGGCGCTACATCCTCGAGCCTGAGATCTTCGCGTTGCTGGAAGCCACCCAGGCGGGCGTGGGCGGCGAAATCCAGCTGACCGACGGCATTGCCGCCCTGCTCAAGTCGCGCAAAGTCTTCGGCTTCGAATACGACGGCGTGCGCTATGACTGCGGCAGCAAGGAAGGCTTTTACCGCGCCACGATGGAGATCGGGCGCAAGTATCACAACCTGGCCTGAGAAAGGAGTCTTCCCATGACCGATTCCAAACCCGCCCCCCCGCCCAATCCGCCGCCCTCCCCCCACGTCGATCGCGCCGAGACTGGCTACACCGGCCAGCCGACCGAGGATGGCCCGCCGACGGGAGAAGCCAATCAGGACCCGGACTCCAACTCGGGGTACCCCGCCGGCGGCTCGCAAGCGCCGGCCGGCAAGGATCCGTACGGACGTCCCAAGAAATCCGATTCCTGAGCCTGCGCGGCCCGGCTTTGCCTTTCGCCTTCAGCGACCGCACGCGGCATTCCGCGTGCGGTCGCTGCCATCTGGCGCCCTTACTTTCCCCTGTGCGCGGGCGATGCCGACGCCCCCGCGCCATGATGTAGATGAATCAGTTGCCGATGAGCCCACTCTTTTCCCATTTATCGAAACGCGCCGCCGCCTGCCGGGCCGCCATCGCCGAGGACAACGTTCGCCTGCCGCTGCAAACCGTCGCGGCGGTGCTGCTCGCCTACGGCTGGATGACGTGGTGGCAGATGCCGGATGTGGCGTGGGGCGCCTTCTCTGCCCTATTCGTGGTGCGCGCCACGGTCGAGGGCACCGTCGGCGAGGCCGCTGCCCGCATCCTGGGCGCGCTGATCGGGGTGGCGCTGGGCATCACACTCGTGCCGCTGGCCCACGCCGCCAACATCCCGGCGTCGTGGAGCATCGTGGCCGGCGTCGGGGCCGCCGCCTGCCTGTCGATCCGTTGGCCCACGCTGAACTACAGCCTGGTCACGGCGACCATCCTGACCGTTACGCCGGATGCAGATATCGTGGCCGGCGCGGTGAACAAGACGCTCGCCATCGTCGTGGGGTCCATTGCCGGAACCCTGGCCGCCTTCGCGGTCCTGCCGCTGTCGGCCCGGTACAGCATGCGCTACAACCTTGCCGCCTCGCTGCAGCTCTACGGCGAACTGCTGGTCGAGTGGGCCACCGCCGTGAACGAAGGGCGTGTCCGCCCGCGGCCGCGTGACAAGCCCGCGCTGGAACGCACCCACTGGCGCGCACGCGACATGGCAACCCAGTCGCGATCGGTGCCCATTCGTATCCTGGGCGCGGACACGCAGGCCCATCGGCTGCAGGAACGGATCGAAGAATTGTGGCTGACGGTGCCGCTGATGGAACGCGTCGGCAACATGGAGCTGACCGACAACGTCTGCCGCCGTCTGGGCCCCGCGCTGCACGACGTCGCACAGGCGGCCCGGCAGCAGATCGATGGGCTGGCACGGGTCATTCGCGACAAGGCCGCCGAAGCGCCCATGTGCAGCACCGGTGAGCCATTTGCCAAACTGGATGCCGCGGTGGAGGAAGCCGCGAGTGGCGGCGGCTTCACGGCGCGCGAGCGCGTGGCTGTGGATCTCATCCGCTGGTCCTGGCACGAAGTCACGCGGGAACTGGACGCCTTGTGCGGCACAGTGCAGCCGGAATCGTGAAAAGCCCGAAGCCGGATGCAGGACATCCGGCCTCGGGGCTTCAATGGATCATGCCGTCAATACATTAGGGCGTCAGCACGACCTTGATGCAGCGGTCCTCCTTGTCCCGGAACGTCTTGTACAAATCGGGCCCGGCCTCCAGCTTCGCGCGATGCGTGATGACGAAAGACGGATCGATCCTGCCCTGCACGATAAGATCCAGCAATTCGTCCGTCCAGCGCCGCACGTGGGTCTGGCCCATGCGCCACGTCAGCCCCTTGTTCATGGATGCGCCAAACGGAATCTTGTCGATCATCCCGCCATACACACCCGGCACCGACAGGATCCCGGCAGGCCGGCACACGTACATCATTTCGCGCAGCACGTGCGGCCGGTCGGTCTCGGCGCCCACGGCCTGCTTCACGCGGTCGTACAGATGCTCCATCGAGCTGCTGGCATGCGACTCCATGCCGACCGCGTCGATGCATTTTTCCGGCCCCTTGCCGTTGGTCAGCTCCTTCAGCCGCTCCACGACATCCTCGTCCTGAAAATTGATCGTGACCGCCCCGCCATCGCGCGCCATCTGCAGGCGTTCCGGCACGGATTCGATGCAGATCACCTGGCGCGCACCCAGCAGGATCGCGCTCTTGATCGCCATCTGGCCGACGGGACCGCCGCCCCACACCGCGACCGTATCGGTCGATTCGATGTCGCACTGCTTGGACGCCTGCCACCCCGTGGGCAGGATGTCGCCCAGAAACAGCACCTGTTCATCCGACAGTTCATCAGGCACCTGCACGTGCGTCGAATCGGCAAACGGCACACGCACGTATTCCGCCTGGCCGCCGGCATAGCCGCCCGTCAGATGGGTGTAGCCGAACAGCCCGGCCGTCGTGTGGCCGAACATCTTGGCCGCCTGCGCCGCGTTGCGGTTGGTGCGTTCGCAGACCGAGAAGTTGCCGCGTTTGCACTGGTCGCACTCACCGCAGGTGATGGTGAACGGGATCACCACGCGGTCGCCGATCTTCAGGTTCTGCGCCTGCGCGCCGACTTCCACGACTTCGCCCATGAATTCATGACCCATGACGTCGCCGGACTTCATGCCCGGCATGAACCCATCGAACAGATGCAAGTCGGACCCGCATATCGCGCAGGCGCTCACCTTGATGATCGCGTCGCGCGGATGCTCGATGACCGGATCGGGCACCGTGTCGTAGCGGATGTCGTGTTTGCCGTGCCAGCAAAGTGCTTTCATCAGAATCTCCTTGGCGTGACCGCAACACGCGATCAGGCATGGCGCAGCAACTGCCATGCCGCGCGGAATGATTCATTGGAAATGTTCGCGCAGGTTCGGCACGATGCTTGCGAAGCGACTTATTCC
>Ga0256882_1000235_pt1 | contig 13204 bp, 1 predicted proteins | sample MC6MC0440MT_FD_186349 | JGI IMG/M metagenome (GOLD analysis project Ga0256882, IMG submission 186349) | Metatranscriptome of enriched soil aggregate microbial communities from Iowa State University, Ames, United States - MC6-MC0440-MT... | ecosystem: Environmental > Terrestrial > Soil >...
CAGCGCCGAAGCCTTGAGTGCTTCCTTCGTGCGCGTTCGTCATGTCGCAACTGCGCTCCGCAAGCGCAGTGCGCCGCGCGATCCAGCGACCGGCGGCGGTGCAGCTGCGCAGCGCGCACACGGCGGCTGCAGCTGCCAACAGCGCCGCCGCGTCGCCCGCCGCCGCGCAGGCCGCCGCTGCTGCCACTGCCCAGGCATCTCCTGTGCCCACGCTGACCCCCGAGCAGAAGCAGCTGCGCGACCTGCATGAGGCCCGTTTGGTGCGTCGCGACAGCGTGGCGCGCGTGCTGTCCGCCACGGACGTGGAGGTGGAGCCGCCGCGCAATGCCTACCGCGGCGGATGGGTCGACACGTTCCGCGGCACGGTGCTGACGCAGCTGCTCGCCACGATCAACCAGCAGGGATCGTCTGCCGGCTGGACGTACATCGATTACACGGCGGGCCCGGACAAGTGGGACATTTCCCAGAGCGTGCGCCGCCAGTGGGGTATTAACCCCGTGTTCGACTACGGCCGCGCGATGAGCGTCCTGCGCCACCGCGACGAGCGCGTGTTCATGGGCCACCCCTTCCTGGGACTCATGCGCCGCGTGCGCGAGGTCAACAGCGACGTGGTGGAGGATGCGGAGAGCAAGCGTGACTGGCGCTCCTACAAGCTGAAGAACAAGGACGCCGCCATGAGCAAGCTCGTCCCCGGCTTCAAGTACTTCCCGTCCACCGCCGCTATGCTCAAGCCCATCATGCGCCCGCAGGACCGCGCCATCCTCTGCGAGAAGGATCCGCAGTACTTCCACCGCCTGGCCGCCTATGTCGGCACCGACCCGCGCTTCAAGCTGTACAACCTCGACGTGCTCGAGGAGGTGGCCCTGAGCGAGAAGATGGACGGCACGGGCAACCAGCCCAAGATCAGCATTCCCCAGAAGCTCGCGCGCGGTGAGAAGCTGCTGGACACCTACCACGCCGTCCTGCGCAAGCACAAGGAGGCGGATAAGGTGGCGCACGAGCAGAAGAAGGTTGGCGACACCACGGACCCCGATGCCGCGAAGTGGGCGAAGGAGGCTGAGGAGCGCCTGCAGAAGGGAGAGGCACCCGCTCGCCCGGCGCACGAGGCCTTCCTGCGCGAGCAGGCGGCGCACTCCAAGCATTCGCAGGACATTCTGCGCTTCCTGGGTCTGGCCCCGCCGCCCAAGGAGGCCGAGCCGGTCGTGCCGGAGCGCGATCTCCTGAACGCCGTCGCCGACCAGGAGGCGGAGCAGGGCGCTCACTTCGAGAACGCTGCCAATCCCTTGGATCTGGCCCCTCCCGTTCCGGAGTACACCGCCCGTCGCGCGGACTATGCCACGGAGGAGGAGTACCAGCTCGCGGCGAAGATCGCTGATCTGCAGACGCGCGTCGCGGCGCAGGAGGTCGACCTCTACATGCGCCTGCAGGGCGTCAACACCGAGGCGCTGGGCATGAGCGTCACCGAGGCAGCCAAGCTGCCGCCCTCGGAGTTCCGCAAGCACATGGAGAAGGCTGCGCTGCAGGCCTCCACCGCCGAGAGCCGCAAGCGCCTCGAGCGCCAGCGCCAGATCGCTCAGCTGCGTGCGCGCATCGCCGTGCACGAGAGCAAGGGCTACTGGAGCCTGGAGCTCGCTAAGGCCTGGACGGAGCTGCAGGAGCGCATTCGTGAGCTGAAGCTCAGCTACGAGTTGCCGATGCACGAGCGTGTGACCGACGAGATGCAGACCGAGCACGACAAGTTCGAGGACGAGGACGAGCCGCTCAAGAGCATGGAGCGCATGTCCAATGAGGACCCGCTCGAGGACGTCACCGATGACCGCCTGGTCGAGATCGAGGAGGACCTCATCACGGCCGAGCCGGAGACGCAGGCGATGTACCACAGCCTCGTCGCGAAGATCGAGCAGGCGCGCGCCACGCACGAGGTCAGGCTGCAGAAGATGCGCGTGGAGCTCGAGACGGCACTGGAGGAGCGCAGGGCCGAGTGGGCGAAGCTGCAGGCCGCGAAGCCTCTGCGCCTGGACGAGCAGCTTGCGCTGGGCGACCTGGCCGTCCTGCGCGAGCGCGTGCGCAAGGGCGACAAGTCCGCCGTGAGCGCGATCGTCGATCAGCAGCGCCGCCACGCCTTCTCCCTGGCCAAGACCGCCGCGGAGGAGACGGCGCAGAACAAGATGTCCAAGGAGCTGAGCCTCACCCTCGGACAGTCCGCGCCGCAGATCTGGCACAACCTGCTCAAGGCAGAGCCGAAGCAGCTGCTGGCCATCCTGCCCTCGCACGTCGACCCTGCGCCGATCAAGGCGCTGCTCCGCGCCGCGAAGGAGGACGGTCTGTCCGCCGCGGAGCGCACGAGCCGCGAGGCGAAGCTGCAGGAGGCGCTGAAGGCTGCGGTCCCCCGCGCGTTCGCCGAGGGCGACCCGACCACCTTCCGCGAGTGGGCCGAGCAGGAGCGCACCCCTGCCAACCCGCGTCTGGTGGCTGCGCGCGAGACTGAGCGTCGCCGCTTCCTGGAGCTCACGGCGGAGACGCAGAAGTTCCTCGAGGCCAAGGCGGCCGGCACTCCGGCCGCCGAGCTGGAGGAGAAGCTGTTCCCTGGCCGCGCCGAGGCGCGCAGCCTTGCCCGCGCGCAGCACGACGTGTCCACTACCGGCGCGTGGCTGGACTCCCTGTCCGCCTGGGCCGAGCGTCTGTCGAAGAACTGGGCCGAGCAGGCGAAGGTGTTCGGCACTGACGCGAAGAACGTGCGCGTCATGCAGGACGCCCTGGCGCCGTTCCTGGAGAGCGTGAGCCAGCGCAAGCAGGCGCGTGCCGCCGTTGTCTCCGCTATCCAGTCGTCGGGCGCGAGCTCGGACGCTGTGTCCACCGCGCGCGCCGAGGTGTCCCGCCTGGACACCGCTGGCGACGCGGCGCTCAAGGCCTTCAACAATTGCGTCGGTGCCGTGTACATGGACGCCCTGGCCGTGGTCGAGGGCCGCATTGCCCGCGCGCTCGCTGAGCTGAGCAAGGCCGAGGAGCCCGAGGAGGAGATCGTGCAGGCGCTCGAGGAGATCGACACGGAGCTCAAGCTCAAGGGCGACCTGTTCGACCACGCGAACGACCGCGCGCTCGAGCTGCACCGCCGCTCGGATCTGCCCGACGTCGAGGACCTGCGCGAGGCCATCGAGGAGGGCGGAGTAGGCGGCGAGGTCGCGAAGAAGTACCTTGGTGTCGACGCCGCCGCCGAGGATGCTTCCGACGAGGTCGAGGATGCCCTGGAGCGCGAGGAGGCGCGCATGGAGGGCGAGGACGTCGATGCACAGGACGAGGTGGAGGTGGCACTGGAGAAGGCCACCATTGAAGCGCATGCGCTCGAGGCCGCGCAGGACCCCGCAAAGCTCAAGGAGCTCGTGGAGGATCCCGAGGCGCCCGCCGGTGCGAAGGACGCCTACGACGCCGTGCTCAAGGCGCAGGAGCTGGTGCAGCGCCTGGGCAACAAGGACGCCACCGCGAAGGCCGCGATGGAGGATGCGCGCGCCAAGATCGCCGCGCTGGAGAAGGCCGTCGAGGACGAGGAGGACGACACGCACACTGAGCGTCACGAGCGCGAGATCGAGCGCGTCTACGCCGAGGAGGCCTTCTTCCCCGTGCAGTTCGCGCGCACCGAGGAGCTCTACTCGAAGAACAAGCAGCAGCGCGAGGCGTTCAAGCAGGTGCAGGCCATCCTCACCGAGCAGGGAGTGCTGCCGCGCGCGGGCGAGGCGACCGCTATAGCCGCGCGCCCCGCGCACCCGCTGCTGTCCTTCCGTTCGGCCCCTGCTGCTTCGGCCCCGGCTGCTTCGAGCGCCGGCGCTCTGGTGAAGCTTGACAACCAGGCCCTGCAGCGCTATGAGGCCGCCTACTTCGAGCTGCCCGAGGACTTCGTGTCCATGCGTCCCTCGGACCAGCTGGCCCTGCTCCGCTCCGTGCCGAAGGGCAAGAAGATCGTCGAGCCTTTCGGCGAGGCGCAGGAGGCTGCTGCCACTGAGGGCGCCTCGGGCTCGTCGATGACGGCCAAGCGCGCCGCCGACCTGCTGCACACCATGCAGCTCCAGATGTCCGTCGAGGATAACCTGGACGACGCGCCGACCGCCTTCGCCCTGGACAACGACCTGCAGTCCCTCATCACGGAGGACCCCACCCTGGCGCAGCAGGTGATGCCCCTGACCCTCGCGGACCTTCGCCGTGTCGACACGGAGAACTTCCTCGAGGACTATGGCCTGACGGACGATGAGGCCCAGGTGCAGATCCTGAAGCAACTCCTGCGCGACGTGGAGATGAGCGAGGACTTCGATGAGGAGGCGCTGCCGGAGGAGGAGCAGATCGACGAGGAGGAGGACGACGCGGCGACGATCGCAGAGAAGCAGCGCCGCACTGCCCGCCGCCGCAAGCTGTTCGAGGCGGCCAAGGCCGAGTACGAGGTGCAGAAGAAGAAGAAGGCCGAGGAGCTGGCCGCCGCGCACGAGTTCCTCGCGCAGCAGCGCCAGGCCGCCGCGGCGAAGGAGGGCGAGACCGAGGCCGAGAGCGACGACCCGCTCAACCTGCGCATCAAGCTGCACCCCAAGTTCATGGCTCTGTCGCGCTCGATGGCCGCCGAGCTGCGCAAGCTCGACCGTGCCGCCGAGATCGCCCAGGCCTCTGGCGCCGCGCAGTCGTCCGTCGTCGTCCCGCGCAAGACCCCCGCGGAGCTGTCGAACCTGTCCGAGGAGGAGCGTGCCGCTTACAAGGAGGCTCTGGAGCACGAGGCGGAGAGCATCCGCCGCTTCAACGCGAAGGTGCGCGCGCTGGAGGAGCACCTCCTCCGCACGGCCAAGCAGCCCCCCATGATCCCCGCGGACGCCACCGCGGAGGAGCGCGCCGACATCGAGAAGGAGCACGCGAAGCGCGTGTCCGCCATCGAGGCCGAGATCAAGCGCACGCGCTCCACCGGTCCCACGCCCGCGCGCCTGCCTTCCGAGGAGATCATCGAGCAGTTCACCGAGCACCAGCAGCTGGTGAAGGACCTGCTTGACGCGACGCGCCTGCGCGAGCGCTTCGGCGAGTACGAGTTCCGCGATCTGGAGGATGAGTACATCCTCGCTTCCGAGCGCCTCAACCACTGGGAGGAGGCCGACCTGCTCGCGGAGGACGAGGCGGACGAAGCGGGTCTCGACGCCCCCGAAGCCGGCGGGGAGGATTGGATGGCCGAGCCCACGTTCGAAGGACCCCTCATGGCAGAGGACCTGGAGGAAATCATGCCGCCCACCGAGGTCGACGAGGAGAAGGGATGGATCGAGCCGGAGGACCCCGATGAGGAGGAGGAGCTCGAGGAGGCCCGCATGCAGGCCGAGATCGATGAGGCTGAGGAGGAGCTTGCCGTTCGTCGCTCTCCCGAGGAGATCGACGCGGACGAGGACCTCACCGAGGAGGAGAAGGCGCAGGAGAAGGCCGGTGGCGGTCGTCCCGTGTACGAGCGCCCGCCGTGGGAGGCGAGCGAGGAGAACCCGCTGGCTTGGCCCATTGACAAGCACATGTGGGTTGTGCGCCAGTCCCTCCGCACGGACCCTTCGTTCCGCTTCGCTCTGCGCGACTACCTGATCGAGGAGGCCGCCGTCGAGCGCGAGGAGCAGGGCGTCGGTCTGGGCGAGCGCGAGCACGAGCTGCAGGAGCTTGCCCTGGACGACCTGATGGATGTCGCCGGCATCAACCCCATCCCCTCCGATGCCACGCCCGCCGAGCGCGTGGCCATCGAGTCCCTCCAGGCGGAGGTGGAGAAGGAGGCCAAGCTGCTCGAGTCCGAGGCGGAGGGCAAGGGACAGGAACGCAAGGGCCTGCTCCTGCCCCGCGACCCGGTCGAGCTGATGGACCTCGAGGACCAGATCGTCGAGGACGGCGACGTGGAGGCGCTGAACGCGCTGACCCGCGCCCAGTCCGCCGCTGCCGAGTCGGAGCCGTCCGAGAAGGAGCTGGCACTTATCGAGGCGGACGCGAAGGAGGCTCAGAGCAAGCTCATCGCGCGCCGCCGTGCCCTCCGCGCCATCGAGGAGAACGGTGGCGACATCGATGAGAACGCCGACATCGAGGAGGACGACATCGACGATGAGCACGACGACGATCTGACCGACCCCGACGCCCTCACCCGCGCCGAGAAGGCCTCCCTCGAGTACTTCCAGGACAACGCCGCCGATCTGGAGGCCGAGGCCGACCAGGAGGCCGCGATCGAGGCGCTTGAGGCTGCGTCTGACCGTGTGGACGAGAACGATGACGCCCTGGTTGTTGACGACGACGTCGACGAGGAGGGCCGCGCCCTCGAGGAGGTCGACGAGGACGAGGACGAGTTCCTCGACGCCGAGGAGGAGGCAGAGGCCATCGCGGAGGAGATCGAGGAGGACCTCGACGAGGAGGAGGCCGATGAGGAGGAGGAGATGGAGGAGACGCTCCTGGAGATCGAGGCGGCCCTGCCCGCCGCCAAGATCGCCGAGATCGACGCCGTCATCGACCTCACCGAGGCCGCCGCGAAGAACCCGCTCAACGCCAAGCAGGAGGAGCTGTGGCTGCAGCGCTACCGCGAGCGTCTGCAGGCGGACATCAACTCCATGCGCGCCATGGAGGACGAGGACATCCGCATCCGCCGCGAGGAGGCTCTGGCTCCCCTGATGCACCAGCGCGCCCAGCAGCAGGACGCGCTGGACCGCGTGCACCAGGCGCAGATGAAGGCCAAGTTCGAGCTGGAGGACATGGAGGCCCAGCGGGGCGCCCTGAGCAGCCTGATGGAGGCGGTCCCTGTTAAGCCTGAGCTCCGCATCCCTGAGACGGAGCGCGAGCTCAACGAGCAGGAGAAGCAGGAGCGCCTGCTTCGCCAGCGCTTCGAGATGGCACAGAAGCTGCGCGAGATCGCCGAGCTCGAGTCCGAGATCAAGCACGACAAGTCCCAGATCTACCAGTACGACTTCGACATCAACCTCATCCACGTGCACCTGCCGGCCCGCCGCCGCATCGTCGAGCTGCAGGAGGAGGTGTTCCGCCTCAACCAGGAGATGAGCGACGATCCCTGGGTCAAGGCGGAGCTCGCCAAGGCCAAGGCGGCCGAGGCGCGCCCCGAGGAGCAGACCGTGCAGTGGGACCAGCTGGCCGAGAAGGTTGGCCTGGCGGAGATGCAGCAGGAGGCCCTGGTTGCGCAGAACAAGCTCGAGCAGGCCAAGCGCCTGCAGGGTCCCCTGTTCGTGCACGACTACGAGCAGTGGGCCAAGGGCGAGTTCGAGATCGTGACGAAGCTGCAGGCGATCGCCCAGGCGCAGTACGACGCTCAGTTCTACACGGAGACCGAGGCGGTCGCGCTGCGCTTCGACGCGGACGAGAAGCAGGCCATCGCCGAGATGTCCTCGGCCCAGGAGTTCCTGGACGACGTCGACATCGACCTGGCGAAGATGCGCGTGGAGGAGGCGCTCAAGGCGCTGCACCGCCCGGCCGACCACATCGACGAGGCGATCCGCATGCGTCGCGTCGAGGAGCTCGACTTCGAGACGCGCGAGAAGATTCTCGGCGTGCTCGCGCCCGCGCCCCCGAAGGCCGGGGAGCCCAAGCGCATCCTGGGCACCATGGGCGAGCCGCTCAACATGCGCCAGCTGGAGAACCCCGAGCCGCGCTACGAGCGCAGCGCGTACCCGAGCGCGACGGCGTGGCGCGCCGCGCTGGCCGACCTGGCCCGCGAGAACTTCGAGAAGCTGCGCGCGGAGGATCCCGCCCAGGCGCTCAGTTTCCTCGGCCCCCTGGCCAACAACCTCAAGGCCACCGCCGATGTGCGCGCGTCGCCGGAGGATCTGGGCATCTCGGCGCAGGTGGCTGCCGCCGTGTCGCTCGGCATGAGAGTCGGTGCCCGCCGCACGGAGGCCGACCTGGCCGCGGAGGAGGAGCGTCGCCGCGAGGAGGCCACCCTGCTCGGCGAGAAGTTCGACGAGGCGGCCCTGGCGGCGGAGCGTGAGAACGACCACCGCGAGCTGCTGCACTCCGTGCGCATGCTGCTGGGCCCCCAGGCCAGCGACGCCGACGTGGAGGCTGCCGCGGAGAACTTCAGCCTGATGTCCTGGGAGTCCGTCGCGGAGATGCGCGAGCGCACCCCGGCCACGCGCGTCATCGCGCCGCTGGAGGTGATTCCCTTCGCCATCCCCGCCGCGCGCATCCCCGACACCTTCAGCGAGCTGCACGCGCTTCAGGTGGCGCACGACAGCGCCAAGGCGAAGGTGGACTTCGTCATGCACCGCATGCGCCTGCAGCTGCTCAGCGAGGACCCCGAGGACGAGCTGTTCTCGCAGGAGGACAAGGAGCGGATGGCGGAGGAGAGCGAGGAGGCCGCGCTCTACACCGTGCGCGACGCGAAGCTGCGCGAGCAGCAGCTGCTGCAGATGTCGCCCCGCGCGCTGGCTGCGTTGCCCGGGCTCAGCATGGACCTCGTGAGCTGCTCTTCCGCCCCCCTGTCGGCCGAGGCCGCTGCCGCCGCCCAGTCCGCTTTGGCCGCGCAGCTCGAGGCGGAGGCCATGGCGCCCCCGCGCGTGGAGACCGTCGAGGACATCCTCGAGCGGGGGGAGATTGCCAAGGCGCGCTCGCAGCTCACGGAGGATGACCTGGTCATCGATCTGCCCGAGGGAGCCAAGTCACGCCCGCTGACTGCCGAGCGCCGCGCCGTGCTGCTGGAGCACCGCAACGAGCTTGAGCTGGAGCTCGCGCGCTTGAACCACGGTCTGCCCCCGCGCGACTACCCCGTGGAGACCGCGATCCTGCAGCGCATGATGGATCTGCACGAGGAGATCGCCGATGCGTCCGACGACATCGACCTGATGACCAAGGGTCTGTCCGACCCCGACGGCATCGAGGCCGACGCCGAGGGCGTCGAGGAGGAGGACGACTTCGCGGACCTGGACCGCAAGGACAACGAGGGCGAGTCGCGCCTGGCCTCGGCTGCCCAGGCCGTGCCCGACTTCGACGAGGCTCTGGAGGGCTTCAGCATGGAGGAGCACGACGAGGCCGAGCAGGCCGTCGCGCTGGAGAAGAAGTTCGAGCGCGAGGATGCCCTGGCCCGCGGGGAGAAGGTGTCCGAGGAGAAGGAGGTGGACGAAGACGAGGACGAGGACGACCTCGACGCGCTGGAGGATGTGCCCGTCTTCAAGTCGCTCCGGGACCGCGCGATCGAGTCCCTGGCGCCCGAGGACAAGGCGGCGTACGAGGCGATGAAGGCGCGCGAGGCGCGTGTCAAGGAGGCCGTGCAGGGACGCGTGCTGACCGAGGAGGAGCGCGCGCAGCTGGAGTACACGCGCAAGGTGAAGCGCAACGAGGACATTCTCCGCCGCCGCCTGCTCGAGCAGAGCCCCGAGGACTTCATTGCCGCGCAGGAGCGCCTGCTGCAGGATGCCCTGGCGCAGCAGCAGGCTAGCCTGAGCCCCGAGCAGCAGGCCAAGCGCGCGCAGATCGTGTCCGAGTGGCGCAAGAAGGAGGAGGCGCAGGACGCCGATGTGATGGCCAAGGTCGCGAAGGACTCCACCGGCGCCGGCCTCACGCTTGCGCAGGTCGAGCTGACCATGTACCGCCGCCGCCTGCAGGGTCTGGACGTGAGCGCGCTGAAGCCCGTCCAGGAGCGTCTGGAGAAGGAGGACATCAACTCGGCCTACGAGGAGGCCCGCGCTGAGCTGGCGAAGTCTTCTCTGCCCGATGCGCTGCCCCTGCGCCTGGCGCCCACCCGCCCGCGCACCGGTGCTTCGCGCTCCGAGATGCTGGCGTACGAGACGGCGCTGGCCGACTGGCGCAAGCAGGTCGCCAACGACCGCCGCCTGCAGGCCCTGCGCCAGACCTCCCGCGAGGCGCCCATTGCCTTCCAGATCCGCCAGGCCCGCAAGGCCGAGCGTAACCCCGCCGAGCAGCGCCGCCGTGCGCTGCTGGAGGCGCATGACCGCGCGGTGCTGGCGCCCGTGCGCTCGAAGCTCGATAAGCTGCGCGCGGAGTCGACTGACGGACGCGTCGCCCCCGAGGCTCTGGACGCGCTCAACGCCGAGACCGTCGCCCTGTCGAGTGAGCTGAAGCTGCTGGAGGTCCCGTCGCTGGAGGACCTGCGCGGCGAGCTGGCCGATGCCGAGCTCCGCCTGCGCCGCATGCAGGTGTCTCGCCGCAGCGCGCAGTTCGTCGACCCCACCAAGGACATCGATGGCCTGAAGCTCGCGGCCGACGAGGCCAAGATTCAGAAGGCCGCCGAGCAGCAGCTGGCGGAGGAGATGGTGCTGGCGGGAGAGCTGCCGCCCGCGCCGCGCGACCCCGCTGCCGAGGCCGAGGCCGACCTGCAGGCGCGCAAGGATGCCGCCTACAAGCGCGCCGTGGAGGCCCTGCACATCCCGGAGCGTCTGAACGAGATCGGTCTGGACCCCGCCATGCGCAAGGTGCGCGAGGCCCAGCTGCACGTGGAGGCGCAGAAGCGAGCGTACCTTGAGGTGCACGGCCGCCTGCCCGACGAGGTGTTCGTGCCCATCGAGTACACCGATGCACAGAAGCTGGACCTGGCCGAGGCCGCGCGCCAGGACATCGCCATGGGCATCATCCCGCCGGAGGGACAGCCGCGCGAGGTGCCCAGTGCCGCCACGCACTTCCCCGTGAACCTCGCGTCGGCCATCTCGCGCCCGTTGACCGCGCACGCCATCGTGTCGATCGATGTGCCCGAGCCGGTGATGGAGGGCTTCGGCGTGGAGGGCGACATCGTCGCGGTGGACGACGCGGTGCTCGCCAGCACGCAGAGCATCCTCGACCAGTCGATGCACCGCTTCCCCCACGCCACCTATGTCATCACCTACCCGATCTACGGACGTGGATACCAGGACCAGCTGATGGCACACTGTGCCAAGAGCGGCGTGCGCCAGATCCTCCAGGCCACCTTCCACATCCAGAAGGGCGAGCCGTTCGACGCCGCGACGCGCGTGTACGATTTCGAGCCGTGGGGCACCGGCGTGATCGTGATCCGCCCCCCGCCCGGCTTCGACAAGGTGCTGCGCGACATCGTCAACACGCTGCAGGACGTGATGGTCGGCTTCGGCCCCTCCATCCACACGCTGGAGGAGCAGGACGCCGTTGCGTCGCGCGCGTTCCCGCCGGTGGACATGCAGGCCAACGCGACCTTCTTCGTGGACCAGAGCATCCACCACAAGGACGGATGGCCGAACCGCCCGAACGTCAGCTGGATGACACCGCAGATCGACGAGCACATCAAGAATCTCCACTCGTTCCGATGGGAGCACTTCGTGCCGTCCTTCGAGAACCCCCGTAGCAAGCGCTTCGAGCTCCTGGCGCGCGCGCGCAACGACCTGGAGAGCGACCTGTGGAACTACTCGCGCGGATACCGCGGAGACGACGAGACGGCCAACCGATGGCTGCTGCTCAACAACCAGCAGGGACGCAACGCCAACCTCGGCGTGCGATCCACCACGCAGCGCTCGCAGCGTGAGCCCCGCGCGGCCAAGTTCGAGATTCCCGATCTGTTCGCCAAGGCCGACCCGCGCCTGCAGCAGAAGCGCTCGGAGCTCCAGGGCAAGCTGAGCGCGATGTCCAAGCGCCGCCGCGTCATCGAGCACGAGCTGCAGACGCTGACTCGCACGTCCCCTCTCCGCCTTTCGGACGACGAGGCGGCCGAGGAGAAGCGCCTGTTGGAGTCCCGCGCGCGCCAGGTGGCCGAGGATTTGGAGCCGCTGCAGAACGAGCTGGAGGATCGTCTCAAGGACATCGACGAGCAGCTCACCGAGGCAGAGAAGCCCGATGCGCGCGCAGAGCTGCAGGCCGAGTTCGAGGGAGCCACGGCCGGACTGCGCAAGAAGCAGGCGGACATCGACGAGCGTCTGGCACAGCTGGCCGCGCGCAAGTCGGATCGCGACTACACCGCCGAGCGCTCGGCGAAGCTGCGCGCCGATGGCCGCAACACGCGCGTGTCGGACGAGCAGGCCGCTGCTCGCCGCCACGAGGTGGAGCAGGAGCTCGCCGCGCTCAACTCCGAGCTGACGGCCATGGACGCCGAGCTGGAGAAGCGCCTGGCGCCCATCGACCCCGCGGACACGACCGCGCGCAAGCGCGTCGTCGAGGAGCTGCACGCGCGCTCTCAGAAGCCGCGCTCCAAGGCGCTGCGCCTGCGCCACCAGCTGGACCTGCTCAACCGCCGCCCGAGCGACGCGGCCTACTACGCCGCCCTGTCGAACGGCACGCCGCACGTGGTGCTCGCCATCGACGACACCACGGCCGCCGAGCTGAAGGCCTACGAGTCTTCGCGCCTGGCGGAGGTGGAGCGCTCGCTGCAGTCCAGCTCGCTGGATGCCGCCACGCGCGACAGCCTGCTCAAGCGCAAGCTGGGTGCCGAGCGCAAGCTCGCCGACCTCGAGCTGCGCGCCGCGGAGGTGAAGAAGCACAACGCCACCGTTGAGCGCACCACCGTTCTGCGCCGTGAGCTGCAGGCGCTGCGCATCGAGCAGCGCAAGCAGGAGGCCGAGGTGCGCCGCACCCTGCGCACGCTGGAGGACCAGATCGAGGAGGAGGTGCGCCTGCGCGAGCGCACCGGCTTCGATCATTTCTCCGTGCAGCCGCAGGGTGCTGGCCGCTACGGCACCATGGCCGAGCCCCCGCCGGTCAACCAGGCGCTCCTGGAGCCCCACGAGCGCTACACCAAGTCGAGCGAGCAGCCCGCGATCGACTCGGTCCACACGGGCCTGGTGCTCGCGCAGCAGCGCGCGATCAAGCGCCTCAAGGACTCGGAGCTCACGGCTGCGCGCGACCAGAAGCGCCGCACCGTGTTCGAGCTGCTGGGATCGTTCCAGCAGGGCAAGCTGTCGCAGCAGGTGCAGGCAGACGCCGAGGCGCAGGCGGAGTTCGCGCGCATCGAGGCGGCCAAGCGCGCGGGCACCTACGTCGCGTCGGCCGAGGAGGAGCAGCGCCGTGCCGAGCAGGAGCAGCGTCGCCGCACGCTGCCCCTGCACGTGCGCATGGGACGCGATGTCAACTTCCAGCAGAAGCTGCGTTCCCAGGGACAGCACAAGCGCAGCCAGATGGTCATCCGACCCAAGCGCCAGTAAGCGCATGTTGGCTGCTCTTCCCCTTTTCCTTCCCCACACCCCACCCTTTTCCCCCCACCCCTACCACCTTTCGCCTGCCTCTCCCCCGCAAAACACCCCAACCTTTCGCACTCGCAGAACCCGCTTTTCGC
>Ga0256882_1000246_pt1 | contig 13015 bp, 1 predicted proteins | sample MC6MC0440MT_FD_186349 | JGI IMG/M metagenome (GOLD analysis project Ga0256882, IMG submission 186349) | Metatranscriptome of enriched soil aggregate microbial communities from Iowa State University, Ames, United States - MC6-MC0440-MT... | ecosystem: Environmental > Terrestrial > Soil >...
CATGTATTGTCTCGGTCGAATAAACGAATAAAGAGGCGCGAATCGGCGACAGGCCGGCGAGCCTAAAAATACGAAAATAAAACAAAAAAAATGACGCTATTGTTGGAATAAACGCTAGTAAAAAAAAAACAAGAAAACATACGAAAATGATGATGGGCGGCGGCTCGTGCGGCTGCCGCTCGGACTTGTGGAGAAAAGACAAGTCAAACGTGCCCGTGTTGCCTTCCAGATGGTGAGGCGGGCTTCTGTGGTATGTTTAACAACAAAAAAGGAAAAAATGTGAACATGGCGTCTACGTTCACTAGACGGTCGCCATGTCACCAGGCTGAGACTGTGTCTCAGCGGGCTGGGCCTCTTCTACGGCGTGTTTGCTCCTGGGGCGTTTCATCCTCAGGCCGTAGTAGAGTAAACCAGCGATCACGAGCAGTCCTCCGACGCCGACACCGACACCAATCGCAATTGCAGTTGTGTCGCTGCCGCTGGTGGCACTCTCGTTGTCGTCCTCGCCGCCGTTGGCGGCTTCGGGTTTCCATTCGACAATAACGGCTTCGTGCAGCGTGCCTTGCGGGCACACCGCGAGTTCGACCGTTGAGTCGCAGTTCGGGTCCTTCATGCCCACGCCGCGGTCCAAGTACAGCGCAGCGAACGCCGGCAGCTTGAACACCGGGCTGGATGCCCGTGCGCCGCCGGCGGGGCGCGTGAAGAGCGGCCGCAGCCCGCGCAGCGTCTCGTACGCCTGCCACGACTCGGGCTGAGTCGCAACACCAGGGAAGGAGCCGACGCGCAGCCTAATCTGCAGGTATTCGTCGCCGTGCGTGTCATTGACGCGCCGGTGCGAGATAAGAGCCGGCGCAGCAGTGGACGCGGTCGGTGAAAGCGATGTGAGGGCGGCGACGGTGGCCTCGATCTCGCCCGCCCACGCACGCAGCCGTGGCTCGTCGATGGCGCCCGGGACGTACCAGTCAAACGCGGCGGTCTTGCGGAAGTTCATAGTGAACACGGCGTGCCGGAGCTCGCAGCGGTCGCCGTGGTATCCTGCTGGGCACGTGCACGCGGAGCAGTCGCGGTTCGGGCTGCCGCCGGCTTCACACGTGAGGCCACAGCGGCGGCAGTCGGGGCCTGTCCAGAAGTGCGTGCAGTGGCACGCGCCGCACGTAGCCTCGGCCCCGGCGCTAGGGTTCGCGACGTCGGCGGTACGCAGCCGCTGCTGGTGAAGCTCGCGCCAGCCGCCGTTGGCACAGGCGGGCTGCGCCGCGCAGGCACCCGGCGCGGCGAGCGTGTCGCACAATGCGCCGGTGAAGCCGTCGCGGCAGACGCAGACAGCCTCGTCGCCGGCGGTGATGTCGCACCACGAGGCCAGCGGGTGGCAGCGCTTGGCGGCGCATGGAGACACGGCGCAGGTCGGACCGCTATAGTCGCCATGGCACTCACAATACCCAGTCGTGGGGTTGCAGGCGCCGCCATTCTCGCACGCGGTGTCGGGTAGCTCAGATGCGCAGGCCCCGGTGACGGCAAATTCGGACGAGCGGACAAAGACACCGTCGGCAGAGATCGATGCGACGTAGCTACCGGCGGAGAGACTCGTAAAGTTAACCGAGGCCGAGTAGCCGCTCGTCATGGCCGCAATCTGCGGTACGGACGCAGGCGCAAGTGGGGACTTGGACGCACTAGAAGACGTCGCAGGCACGATGGCGAGCAGGGTCTTGTTTAAGGCGCTCTCAGTGGACGCCGCGTAGACAGACACGAACGACACGAAGGGCGACACGTCGCCGTTCTCAAACGTCCACTGCGCGAGGCCCTCAAGTGGGCGAACGGAAAACGACGCGAACGTGGCGTTGGTCTCGCACAAAGCGCCGCCGTAGCCCGCGGTGCAGTCGCAAGTGCCAGAGATGTCGTAGTTGACCTGGCCATCGATCAACACAGGCTCAGTGACGCACACGCCGCCTTGGTCGCACGGCGCGGCCTCACATGCAGCATACCCAGCTGGCTTGGCGCCGCAGAAGGAGTCGTCGACAGCAATAGGTTCGCCATCGTCGGTGCTCGCGTAGCAAACAGATCCTCGCGGCCGGTACGAAACGCAACCGGGCGTGCATACGCCGGTGGGCTCGTCAGACTCCCACTCGAACGCGATGTTCTCGCCGCAGGTAGGCAGCACACACTCGCTGAGCAGCGCGGCGTCGGTGCACGCGCCGGCCGAGAGTGCGCCGGAGACAGTGTCGATGCAGGCACCTTGCTTGAACACACCAGAGTCGTCGTCGGCGGTCGCGACGCACGCAGGCGCCTCGCCGTCGTTGTAGGGCTCACCAGCGGCTGTGAACGTGCACGCGGCGCCGGTGAAGTCAACCGTGCACGCGGTGTCCACGGCGCCGCACTGTGTCGTCTGCACCGGCTTCTGGCCACTGGCAGCGCAGTTTCCGTCGGCGACGCGCGCGCCAGTGGCGACGTCGACACACGCGACGCCGCGGCGGCGCTCGGCGGATGCCACGCAGCCAGAGACGGGACACTGGAAAGCTGCATCGTCGGCGCACGCGGCGGCCGTCGCGGTGACGGGGTCGGCGGCGGCCGGGTAGCAGCGCCACTCGGTGTGGCTGCACGTGCTGCTGATGCACGGCTTCGAGGTGGCGGGCTTAGGCGCGCGTGCGAGGCAGAGCCGCTCGTCCGTCGTCGTCGACTTGACTGTACGGTCGGTGATGAAGGATACGCACCGCACATTGCGGGTCTGGGTCGTGTAGCCGCAGACGCCGGCGCAGCCAGAGTAGCCGGTATCGATATCGTTACGGCTGCCGTCAACGCAGGGGACGAGCCCGCCCTTACCGTCGTCGCACTGCCACTCGTATTCGACGCAGTAAGCACCGGAGCACTCACGCGTCAGTTTGAACGCAGGAGTCAGGCTGCTGCAGAGGGCAGCGTCGACAACCAGGCCCTCCTCACGCTTCTGCGTCGTGTTGGTGCCAATGGGGAACGTTTCGGGGGCGCAGTATACGTACCTGTTCTGGAGCCCGTTGCCGCAGCCATGCTCACTGACGGTGCACTCGCTCCACGCGAGGTCCGAGTCACAGTGCTTGGCGGTGCCCTCGGCGTCCATACATGACAGCCGGCACGCCGAAGTAGCGTTGCACGTGCCGATGGACGCGTAGACGGGCGCGGTGACGAACCCAGTCGGGCAGTAGAGGCTGCCATCGACGGCAGTGTCGACAGAGTCGAGGGTAGCAACGCAGAAGCTCTGCAGACGCGGGTCTGCGGCGATCAGATCGTCAGAGAGCTCGACGGCCTCGGCGCAGCCGTCAACACACACGCGCGCGTCGCTGCAATCGACAAACGCGCCCGCCTCATCCTTGCACAGCCATCGGCCGCAGCCGCGGCGGTCCACGGGCACGGGCTCGGCGTCCAAGGCACAGGCGTGCTGCGGGGCGGCCGCCGCCTCAACCCCGTCCGCGTCAGTACACGTTACTGGGCGAGCGAACGCGTCACCGCAGCCGTTAGCAATGACGCACGGAAGATACCCATCGGTATCGGAGCCACAGAGCCACTGGCCGAGTGCGCCCGTGCGAGCCGAGCCGGCGGTGTAGGCCCAGTCGCCGCTCAGGCTGTCGACGAGGCTGGTGAGCGCATCCGGCGCAGTGAGGAAGCCGGCGTAGACGCGCGCGCCACCAGTAAGGCCTAGCGTCACAGTGTACGCACCACCGGCGGCGGTAGAGCTCGTAACGTTGATGGGAAGGGTGCTGAAGATGCCGGAGCCGCGGACCGACACCTCGAGCATCCCGTCGGGCAGCGCAGCGGAAGACGTGAGCATGAAGCCCGCGTACGCGCCTGCGGCACTGGTGCCGGCGGCCGTGTACGACAACGCTGCAGCCGAAGACTCGATAAGGTAGGCCGCGCCGACGCCCTCGATTGCGATGGCGACAGTGCCAGCGGCGGCTTCTGCCGGGGTCACGCCCGTGCAGAAGAGGTACAAGGCAGCAGTTGAGGCCGCAGAGCGGGTGAACGGCGCTGTGACCACGCCCGCTGCGACGGAGGAGGAGGGCGCGCCCGAGAGGCTCGGAAGCCACAGTGAGTCAGCCGGGCCGCGGTTGTAGGCAGTGCACTCGGAACCGAGGGCCCAGCCGGCAGGGAGAGTGACAGACACGCTGGCGAGTTGCTCGGTGCCGGCGCCCAGGGCGGACGACGCTGCGGGGGCCACAGCGATGAGGAGCGTGCCCGTCGTAGCAGAAGTTTCAGCCGCAAAGACAGCCGACAGAGCGGTGCCGGTGAGACTAGACACGGCCTGAGCCGGGACATCGGCAGTGTCGCTGGCGAGCGTGCTGTCTGCAGAACCGGCGAGGCCCACGCGCACTGCGATGGTTGAGGCCCGCTCCCAGTGCAGAGCGTTGCAGACGACAGTGAAGGTCGCGCCCGCGGTGACGCGGTTCACAGTTACCGTGAGCGCACCGGTCTCCTCGTTGTAGCTGCAGCTGTCGCCGCCGCAGCCGCCGGCACCGGTGCCGGAAGATACAGCCGACCAGTTAAAGAGCTTGGGGACGCTGCTCGTGAGTGTGAACGTAAGACCGGGTTGTGCGAGGAACGACGGTGCGTCAATCGCGTACGTCACGGTGACAGTGCCGGCGCGGGCGCCAGTGCTCTCGTAGTCGGCCGAGAAGGACGTCAGCGCCGGCTTGCAGAGATCAGTGACGATGTCCGCGCGTGGTTCCGTGAAAAGGCCGCACGCGAACTGGCTGACGGCGCCCTGCGCGACGCAGCGGACAGGACCCTGAAAGCTCTGGCTGCAGCCGGGGGGCGTAAGTGCGCACGTAGTGTGGGTGAGCGCGCCGGCGGAGTCCGTCTCACAGAGCCACGCGCCCTGCACGCCGGTGCGGGTCGAGCCGGCCACCAGGGACCAAGCGCCAACAGGCGTAAGCACGGCCGATGCGAGACCGGCGAGCGCGTCCGCGTCGGTGAGGAACGGGATTAGCGCACGGTCGGCGCCAGCGAGACCGATATTGACGGTGTACACGTCGTCGTCGTCAGTGCCGATGGTGAAGAGTAGCGTGTCCGCGCGGACGCCGAGAATCTGCTCAGCCAGCGCCACGGCTGTGGGCGCATCGGCGGCCGCGGATGCAGACAGCTGGAAGCGGACGTAACGGTGGAAAGTGTCGGCGGCAGCGGCTGCAGGGTCAAAAGTTAGCGCAACAGCGGGCGTGATATCGACGAGGAAGCGAGAGGCGGCACCCTCAAAGCGGACAGTGATCCCGGCCCCAGCTGCGGCGGCCGGCGTGACGCCGGTGCAGAGGAAACGCACACCTGCGAGCCCGGAGAGCACAGGCGCTGCCGTGCTAAAAGCAACGGCGGCGCCGGCGACCGAGTCAGACGCCACAGCGGGGAGCGCCGGCAGCCACGCCGGCCCGTCGGTGTGGCGGGAGAGCAGCGAGCACTCCGCACCCAGCGCCCAATCGACGGGCAGCTCCAGGTGCACAGTTCCCACCGCGCGGGGCTCTGCTGAGAGGGCCGCCGCGGTGCCGGTGTCGAGTGACACGATGAGCGTGCCCATGTACGGCGCGGTGCCGGAGCCAGCCACAAAGACCGCAGTCGCGACAGCAGGAGTCACGGTTGCCACGCCGAGCGAGGCCGGGAGTGCAAACACAGTCTCGGTGTCGACGAGGACGATGCTGCTGTCGGAGCCGAGCAGCGCAGCGCCGACAGTCACGGTGGCATTCTTGGCCCAGCGTGCGAGCGCGCTCGGCACGGTGAAAACGGCGCTGCCGCTCACGCTGGGCATAGTGATTGCCAGGCTGCCGAGGCCAGCGCCGCCAGCGTCGGAGGAACGAGTGTAGCTGCAGCCGTCGCAGGGCGCTTCGCCGGCCCAGTCAAACAGCCCGTCTACGCTGGGGATGAGCGTGAAGACGAGCGTGGGCTCAGCGAGAAAGTTGGCCGCGCTGTTGACGGTGAAATTAACACTCAGCACGCTGTTGTCGCCCGTGCTATAGTGGACATCGAACGACGCCACGCGGGGCTCGCAGGCGTCGTAGTCGGGCTTCGGCACCGGGGCCGGGAGCATCGACGAGAGCACACACGCAAACTCGCTCGGGGCAGCGGCGCCAGCGTCGGCGATGCAGGTGACCGCGCCCTGGAACGCTTTGCCGCAGCCGTGGGGCGTGATCTCGCACGGCGCGTAGGCTGGCGACGGCGACTCGCACAGCCACGCGCCCTGCATGCCCGTCTCAAGCGAACCGGTGACGTAGGCGCCGTCGGCTGCGAGGCTGCCAGCCAGGACAGAGATGGGGCCGGCGCCGGCGAGGAAATCCAAGTACGCGCGGTCGCCGCCCGTGAAGCCGATGGTCGTCTTGATAGCGGCACCGGCAGTGGCGCCGCGGGTGGCAACGACCTCGAGCGTGTCCGCGCCGACGGCGGTCGCAAATGCGGGCGCACTGACGTCCACGCTATCGCTCAGAGTGAGAGCGAAGCCGACGTAGGACACTGCGTCGGACGCGGCGATGGTGTCAGCGGCGGCCGTCGCGGTGCCGGAAACTTGAGCGAGGTAGACGCCGGAGCCGCCTTCGAAGCCTACAGCGACGGTACCGCTGGCAGCTGCTGTGACGCCGGTACAAACAACGTACACGGCGCGCGCAGTGTTGAGAGTGAGGCCCTGCGCAGCAGGCAAGGTGATGGCACTGCTGGCGGCGTCGACGGCCACGGGCGACAGCGTAGGTACGCTGAGCAGCCAGTGCGGACCCGCAGCGGTGGCAACGCGCACGTCGCACTGCACTCCGAGCCGCCAGTCAGAGGGCAGCGATAGAGTCAGAGTCCGGGCAGCGCGCGCCTCGGCGCTATAGAGAGGACTGGCGCTAGTGACAGCGACGATGAGCGTGCCGCTGGACGGCGTCGCGGCGGCGGCAGGCGCGAATGCTGCCGTCAAGGCTGCCGCTGCGCTATACACTGCGATGGGCTTGGCCAGCGCAAATGTGGACGGGCCGTCGGCGAGAATCGATCCGTCGCGGCCTGCGATCGTGGCGCCGACAGCAAACGTGCCCGCCTTGGCCCAGTGGCTAATAACCGTGGCAAAGACAAACTGGCCAGTCGCGGCGGCGCTGGCAACCGCGGCGGTGAGCGTGCGGGTGTCGGCGTCGTAGGTGCACGCGATGCCTGCGGGACACGCCGGTGCGCTCCAGTCAAAGATGTTCGCGGGCTCCGTGCGGAGCGTGAAGGCGAACGTTGGGTTGCCCTGGAAGGCGTTCGCGTCGATGCTGTAGGTGAGAGTAACGGCTGAGTCGGCAAACGACACGTTTAGCGGGGTCACGATCTTGGAGCACGCCGAATAGTCTGAGACAGGGGCACGCTCAGCCGCGATGAAGGCGCAGGCAAACTCGCTGGGGCGCAAATCGACACCGGAGATGCAGTTCACAGCGCCCTGGAAGGCATCGGAGCATCCCTTGGGAGCCTCAGCACACACTGCATAGCCAGACGGAGCGCCTGCGTCGACGCACTGCCAAGAGCCCTCGGTGCCCGACTCAAGAGTGCCGATGGACAGGGTGCCGCCAGAGGCGAGAGAGGCAGCCAGAACCGTGACAGAGGACTCAGTGGCGAGGAATACAGAGTACGCACGGTCGCCGCCAGCGAGGCGGACAGCGGCCTTGACATCGGTCGCCGTGCGGCGCGCAGACGCCTCGAGGATGTTGGCGCCAATCGCAGTCGCAAAGGCAGGAGTGGTGACGTCGACGGCTGCGTCAAGCTGCAGTGCAAAGCCAATGTAGGCGGCGGCTTCGGTCGCAGGCACGGTGTCGGCAGCTACGGTGGCAGTGCTCTTCACTTCGGCGACGAAAGCACCGACGGCACCCTCGAAGCTGATAGCAAGGTCGCCGCTGCCAGCTGCGGTGACGCCGGCGCAGATGACGTAGACAGCGCGCGCGGTACTGAGCAGGAAACCAGGGGCGGCGAGGCGGATGGCAGAGCCGGCGACGGTCGTGCCGGGCAGCTCCGGCACGGCCAAGAGCCAGTGCGGCGCGGTGGCCGCAGCGACACGGACGTCACACGCGGCGCCGAGCTGCCAGTCAGCGGGCAGGGAGACGAGCACAGAGCTCACCGCGCGGGCTTCTGAGGGAAGCAGCGCCGCGGTCGTGCCGGTGATGGCAACGATGAGCGTGCCGACGAGGGGCGTGTCGACACCGTCGGCAGCGAAAGACGCTGTGACGGCGGCGGCGGCAGGCGCAATCTCAAACACGCCAACGGGGCCAGTCAGCGGGAAGGACGAGGGGACGTCGTCGGCGAGAATCGAGTTGGTGTCGGAGCCGGAGACGGTGACGCCGACCTCGATAGACCCGCTCTTGGCCCAGTGCATCACCGGGCCCTCGACCACAAACGAGCCCGTCGCAGCAGCCGCAGCGAAGGTCGCTGTGAGGACAGCGACAGGCGTGTCGTACGTGCACGTGACACCGGCGGGGCAGTTAGGGTTGCTCCAGTCGAAAATGCCATTCGCCTCGGTGTGGAGTGTAAAGGCAAACGTCGGGTTACCGACGAAACGCGCAGTGTCAATGGTGTAGGTCACGATGGTTGTCGAGCCAGAGTAGCTGGCGTTCAGGGCGGTGACGACGCTGTCGCAGGCCGAGTAGTCGGCCGCAGCAGCGCGCTGCGGAGCAGCAAACGCGCACGCGTACAGACTGAGGGCGTTGGCGGCGGTGAGGCATGAGACGTTGCCCTGGAAGGCGTCGGAGCAGCCCTCGGGGGCCTCGGCGCACGCAGCGTAGCCGGATGCGGCGCCGGCGTCGACACATTGCCAGGAGCCCTGGTCGCCAGCTTCGATCACCGCGTCTGCGGGCAGCGCCCACGCAGGGGCGTCCTCTCCGCCGGTCAGCGTCAGAACGTCAGCAGCGAGGCTCGCGACAGCCGCGGGGGCGCTCATCAGATCAACAAACACGCGGCTGGGTCCGGCGAGCTGGATGGCGACGTGGAAGGCTGCGCCGTCGCGGGTCCAGCGGAGCGCGAGCCCCGCGCGGCCGGCCAGCGCGGCGGCCTCGTACGTCTCCGCGCGCACCTCGGCGACAGTGCTGGGCGTCAGCGTGAGCGTGAAACCGATGTACTGCGTGGCGTCCGCGGCAGCGGCCGGCAGAGGGGTGTAGTCCAGCGCGGCGGCCGCGGCCTCGACTAGGTACGCGCCGTCAGCGCCCTGTAAAGAGACGCTGATCTGGCCGCCCGTCGTCGCAGCGGACGGGGGCACGACGCCGTCGCAAATGAGGTACAGGCGCTCGATATCGCCAGCGCTGGGGCCCGTTGCGTCGAGGAAAGTCAAGCCGCCCGTGGGGGTCACCGCGGGCGGAGTCGCTGTGGCGGGCGCGGCGAGCGGCCACAGAAGCGAGGCGCCGGAGGCGGTGTGGCGGGCCGTGCACTCCGTGCCGAGCTCCCAGCCAGCGGGAAGATTGAGAGTGCCGGAGCCGAGCGCGGCGGACGCGGCAGGCGCCAGAGCGCCCCCGGCAGCGGCGGCTGACAGAGCGAGGATGAGCGTGCCGGTGCGGTCGGCTGCGCTCGAGGGCGAAAAGAACACGCTCGGCGCGGGCACGGTGAACACGCCAAGATCCGCCGGCAGAAGGAACGTAGTAGGGACGCGGTCTGCGACGACGCCAACCTCGGTACCGGAGGCCATGACGGTGACAACGATGCGGCCAGCACGCGCCCACGCGCGGAGAGCGCCGGTTAAGGACACCATGCCATTGCCGCTGGGGACGGCGTTCACGGCGATGCTAATGCTGCCGCCGGCGAGCGGCTCGGCGGTGCACGCACTGTCGTCCGTGCAGCTTGGATCGGCGAGAGTCAGGATGCCCGCGCTCTGGCCGGCGTCGCTGCCGCCGTTGGTGGCGATCACAAACGTGAGCCCGGGTGGCGGTAGGTGCGTGTTGACCTGAACAGTGTAGTTGACAGAGAACAAACCGGTGTCTGCAAAGTATTCCGCATCGAGGTCTGTGACGTGCGGGTAGCAAAAGTCACTTTCCGCCACCGGCACCGGCTTGGCCTCAACGGCAAGCGACGGGTGGCACGCGTACGCACGCTCCGCGCCGTCACGCCAGCACAGGGGCTCGCTCTGAAACGCCGTGCTGCAGCCGGGCGGTGTCATCGCGCACGCTTCACCGGCGCTGGCGCTGCCGGCGGTGAAACACCGCCAGAGACCAGAGGGCCCGCTGGTGATAGAGCCGGTGGTGAGCGCCCATGGGTGCTCCGGTGTGGACAAAACGTCCACCAGCAGGCTTTCCACGCGGCTCTGGGGGGCGAGCAGTGGGAGAAAAGCGCGGTCGGAGCCGCGCAGAGCAATGACGCCCTCGACGGCCCCGTCGCTGGTGCGCGCGAGAGTCGCGGACGAGAGAGTGAGACCGCGGGTGACGGCCGCCTGCAGGGCAGCGAGGTCGGACGCGCTAACCGAAGCGTCCACGGCTGCGGTGAAGCCTACGTAGTAGGAGCGGGCGTCCTCTGCGTCTACCACGGTGGCAGTGACGCCCGCGGTAACCTCAGAGAGGAAAGCGTCCGCGGCGCCCGCGAAACCCACAGAAATCGTGCCTTCGTACAGGCCGGGCGCAGAGGGCGATACGGTGGAGCCCGGGCAGGCGAGGTATGCGCCGGAGATAGCGTTGAGCTGCAGCGCTGACTCTGCGGGCACGATGAAAGCGCCGGCCGCGCTGTCATAAGTCACGGCGATGGGCACGCGGGGCACCCACGAAGAACCGCCGAGCGGCCGAGTGTAGAGGCTGCATGCAGCGCCAGTGGTCCAGCCCGCAAGAAGGGTCAGCACAAGGGAAAGAATCGGGCCGCGCACGGGCGTCGCGGGCTCCAGGCCTGCACCCGAGGCGTTTTCAACAGAAAGCAGAAGAGTGCCGCGCTCAGGGTGATTCACGTCCGTACCGCGGGCAAACGATGCAGCGACAGTGGCCGTGAAAGGATAGACGTTGATGGCGGTGCGGGTGTCGTAGGTCTTGGCGACAGAGGGACTGACAATCGACGACGGGCTCGTCGCGTTGAGAACCACGGCATCAAACGTGATCTTGACACTGCGTGCCCAGCGGACGGGCTTGCAGCTGACGGTGAATTGAGTAGACCCCTGAGAGCTGAGCTGGAACGAGACGAGGAGCTGTTCACGGCTGTAGACGCACTGAGTCCAGTAATCGCACAAGCCGGTCGTGGCGCCCCAGTCAAACACGCCCTTGGGTTCAGTGGTAAGAGTCACCTGCACCGTCGGGTCGCCATTGTAGAGCGTTATGTTGGACTTGATTGCGTACTTGATGTCGCGGTTAATCGCGTTGTAGGTCGGAATCACGTCGCTGACGACGCCCGGTGGGCACGAATCGTAGCTCGGAGTCGGAGTCGGGGGAACAATCTCCGGATCATTGCAGGCAATCATCGACTCTGAGTAGGCGGCCTCGCAGACGACGCGGCCGGCAAAAAGGCTGCTGCAGCCGGGCGCGAGCATGCGGCACGGTGAGCGCACATTTGAGACGTCGCACACGTAAGTGCCCATCAGACCGCCGGCGCCAGAGTTAGGAGAGTAATTGATGCCCTTGCCGAGGAGCACAGTGGCAAACAGGTCGCGCATGACGTCGTCTGTGCTGAGAAGAGAGATGAACGCGCGGTTATGGCCGCGGACAGCAACCGTCACGCGCACCGAAGTGTTGATGTGCGTGTGGCGATAGACCATCCCAGCGAAGCCGTTGGTAACAAGGGCGCTGACGGTGGCCATGTCGTAGGCGGTGGGGTCGTCGTTGGTCCACGACTCCCAGCCGTAGTAGGATGGCTTAGTCGTCTGCGCGGCATGATTGTAAGCCACGCTCACAGGCTGGAACCAGAGGCGGTAGGCCTCGTCGGTAGCCGTGACGTTGAGCATCGCGACGCTGCTGACAACGTTGGGTGACACCTCAGAGTCGTCACAGATGACGTAGATGCCGCTTAGGGTGCTGAGAGTCACGCGCTCCGCCATCGTCAGCATTGCAGAGTTGCTGCCGAGGGGCTGGTTCACGGTGAGCGGCGTCGTCGGCAGTCGAAGGATCCACTTCGTCTGCCCAGGGGCGCGTGTGGCGATGCGGCAGACCCCGAGGGTCCAGCCGCTCAGCGAGAGGTTTAGGGTGTCCATGTAGACGACGTGGTCCGGCGACAAAACCGTGGGCTTCACAGCCCCTGTGTTGTAGCTAACGTCGAGAGCGTAGATGAGCGTGCCACGGCGGCTCGTCGTGTCCTCGGCTTCGAAACGCACGCGCGGGGACGCGGTGACGTAGTACATGCCGATCCGAGGGACAAGCGAAAAGGTCGGGTTGCCTGGGACAAGGACGCTGCCGGAGACCTGGTGCTCCTCGACGACGAGGCGAATCGTAGTTTCAACGGCGTTGTAGCTCTTGGGCTTCATATTGACGAGGAACTGATTTGTGGCCTTATCGACGTTAGGCACATAGATTGTGTTGGTGTCGTCAGTCTGCACGCAATAGGGCTGGCTGGTACCAGACACGCACATAGGGCCCGTGAGAGTTAGAAAGTCGACGGGCATCTCGACAATGATGCGGAATGTGAGGTTGATCTGGCCCGGAACGAGTGACTTGTCGACTGTGTACGTGATGTTAAGAGCGTCGGAGTCGGGGTAGTACGTTGCTGACGTGAGCGTCACAATCGGCCGATCGCTGAGGAGCGCCATGGATGCTGTAGGGCTCCCCTCAGTGGCGTCTGTGCTTGAGAACCAAGCGGCTCTAGTGACAGCTCCTGGCATGAACGCCAGTATGGCGAGTAGAAAGAGGAAAACCACGCTAGTGGTTCTCGTCCCCATTATGTGCCTTCGAAGAGTGGGTTACAAAGGGGGGAGCAGCATGCGTGAGCGTCGGTACGCGACTGCTTCGCTTGAAGTGCAAGAAGGTATTCTAAAAGTGCATAAACGTGACTGTAACGTTTGTTTGAACGCCGTGCGTGCCGAACCACGTCGTTCAAGCAAGGAGAACAACAAACTTTGACGTCTGGCAGCGCCTCATAAACTTAGTGACGCATATGAGAAAACAAAAACCTGGCAGAACCCTCTAAGTACTATCAA
>Ga0256882_1000249_pt1 | contig 12983 bp, 1 predicted proteins | sample MC6MC0440MT_FD_186349 | JGI IMG/M metagenome (GOLD analysis project Ga0256882, IMG submission 186349) | Metatranscriptome of enriched soil aggregate microbial communities from Iowa State University, Ames, United States - MC6-MC0440-MT... | ecosystem: Environmental > Terrestrial > Soil >...
AAATCAGCCGAGCAATCTCGCGGGCGCAGGCGACGACGCGCGAACAACCAAAGCAAATGAAAGAAAAACAACGGTGGACTGAACAGCAACTACAACGAAAGAAGCAAACAAGGGGATGCGAGGGCAGAAAAAGGCAACTGCAAAGCGGGCAAGCAGCGGGAAGCGGAGGCGCGACAGCGGCGCTCAGTTGTCGAGCTGCAGCAACAGCGCCGTACCTCTCCTCGTCCAGTGGTCCGGGTTCGACACGGTGGGCAGCTGCATGAACAGGACAAAGTTCGTGGAGTGTCCTGTCGTCGACAGTGTGCCCGCCCTGCGCGAGGTCTTGTAGACGGGGCACTCGTAGTGCGTGAGAGGTCCGCTGGGCTCGTCCGTGGTGACCGGCTCGATGTGCACCAGCGGCATGGCAGAGAACAGCTCGCCAGGCGGGCTCTCAGTCAGGAAGCCCGCAGCGCGATCGAACGCAGCGCCCTGCAGGTGCAGACCGTAGACCAGCGCGCCCTTGGCCGGTGGCGCCGCCACCTCGGCCGGGCTGCTGAGCTTCGTCACGTGAGTCGCGAAGCGCAGAGTGTCGATGGGAATCTGAGTCTGGCGTGCGTAGCGTTGCAGAACGGCGGTGAGGAAGCCCTGGGGGAAGAAAAAGCCGCTCAGCCAGAAAGCTGCCGGTGCCTGCTGCTCGATCCACTGGCGAATCGCCGCGACGCGCAGCAGCAGATCGTCGACCCACGCACCCAGCGGCTTGAGCGACGGGTAAGCGGCTGCGGCCCACTTCGCTGGCACCTGGTTGTACAGCAGCGCCGTGTGCATGGCTTCGAGGTCGGACGACATCACCACCACACCCTTGATGGCGCGCTGCAGATCAGCCAGGCTGCCCTTCAGCACGCCGAGCAGCGCATTGAAGCGGTCCAGCTCCTGGCCCAGGAACACGCCCAGCGTGTTCGTGCCGGTCAGGTCGGCGAAAGTAGACGCGTGCGCGGAGCGGCGGTCCAGCAGCGCGGGCAAGCGCTGCTCGATGGACTGCGCGATGGCCACGACGAGGTCGTCCGGCGACTTCTCCTTAACCGCGCCGTCATCCTTGGCCCCACCGGCCCCGCCCGTCGCCTTGGGCTGAATAGCCACGAGCGTGTCCAGCAGCGCGCTGGTCTCCTGCAGCTGGAAGGAGATATCTGCATTGTCGTGCAGTCCGAACGCCTCGGGGGTGTCGTCCGGCAGCGAGGCGACGTAGTCCCGCACGGCCGACAGCGGACCGACCGCCGGTGCGAAGTACACACCGCTGTCGCTGAGCGTGTAGCTATCGTTAAGAATCTGCGGCGAGAAGCACTTCGCGAGCAGGCTGCGCACGCACCGCTGGTCCTTGTCGTCGGTGACACGTCCCGCGTAGTTGACCTCTCCAACAATCTCCGTCAGCGTGGTCCAGGGGATGTCCTGCTCGGGGGCATCCAGGTACAACTTCAGCTGACGCTTGCTGATGTCAAGGTCGGACGCCATGAACTCGTAGGGGATGTTGAAGCCGATGGCACCGAAGCGACGGCGCTCCTGCATCACGGCGTGGAAGAACGCGAGGCCGAACAGCAGCTTCTTGAAAGCGGCCGGCTTGGCGCAGCTCTCGTACTCCTCCTCGTTAATATCCAGGAACGTGCGCATCATGTTTGCCGCCAGTCCCTTCGGTGGCTCATTGGTGACCTTGACGCTGTTCTGCAGGATGGGCACGGGGAACACGTCCGTGGGCATGGAGGTCAGGATGAGGCGGTAGTCCTCGTGGATGTCCGTGGAGGAGGACTGCTCTAGCACGCGGTCTAGCGTGGGGAGGAACGATGCCGACAGGTGGCAGTTCTGCAGCACCACCCAGTCGCCGTCGCGGCGGCCAGCGCTCATCAGCTCCTCCGCGATCGGTCCTTGCCCCTGACCCAACGAGAGGATCTTGAAGCGCGACTCCTCCATCCCCTTCTCGCGCGCGAGCTTCGTGATGTACGTCATGGGGTTCGCTCCGGGCGACAGGATGAAGATCAGCGGCGTGCGCGGCGACGATGCGGCGAAGGCCGCCTTGAGGTCGAACGGTGGCGGCTTGGTGAAGCGCGCGCCCAGCGCAGCCGTGACGAACTCCTTGATGCCGGCCACCACGCGGTCGCGGCGGAACATCTTGATCACCAGCAGGCGCTGGAACAGAGTGCACTGGTCCGCGTAGGGCGCCGGCAGCACACCGCCCGCAGGCGTCTCCGCCGTGAAGCTCGCGCACCATTCGGACCACACTGCAGCCGTGCGCGGGTCGGCGAGCTCCTTGGCTACTGGAGCCAGGCGCGGAATGAAAGAGCCGACATTGAACAAATTCTCCCACGCCTCCTGTCGCAGCCACGCCGCTGCGGGGTTGGGCGGGGTGAGCTTGATCGTGGCTGCGTCCGGTCCGCGCAGGAAGAAGTTCCAGTCCGCGTCGCTGATGTTCCCCGCGCCGCGTCCGATATTGGCCGCAAGACAGAACGCAAAAGTGAGCTTATCCTTCTCGAACAGTCCGCGGCACAGGTTGGTGTACACGTTCTCCGTGATGTCCGCGATGAGCGCCTGCAGCCTCTGCGCGACGGGCTCTCCCTCGGTCTTGGGCGTCTCCTGTATCCTCGTGCGGTACAGCTGCACGAAGTAGAGCAGCGAGTAGGAGTACATGATGTCCACGCGCGCCATGTCTGCGATGGTGAAGAACAACAGCGAGGCTCTCGCGGCCACGCAGCGGTACTCCTCGCGCACGGCGGCGATCACCTTGACCGTTTGCTCCGCGTCCACCATGCGCTCGCTGACGTTGAGCGAGGTGACCTTGGAGGCGGCCAGCGTGTCGATCAGCACGGAGTCATCGAGGATGTTGCCCTGCGAGTTGCTGAGCATTTCAAGGATCTTGCTCTCAATGGCCGCCAGCTCGTTCTGGTCGTCGCTGATCTGCACGACGAGGCGATCATTCTTCTGCTCCAAATCGGCGCGCTCGATGCCCGCCACGACGGACAGCAGCTGGTCCTCGAGTCCCAGGGGCGTCACGCCGAAGTTGACGATGCCGACACGCACGAACAGCTCGGGGAGGTAGTGGGGGTTGGGTAGCTTCGACGTGATGTAGAAGCGGAACGAGTCCGAGTAGGGCACGTCGGCGTCTTGCAGCTTGATCAGCCACTGACCGCCCTTCTTGAAGATCTGCTTGTTGAGCAGCGGCTCGAGCGCGGGGTCGAGACCCGGCGCGCCGCTCGCCGTCTTCTCCTCCACGTTCTCCAGCAACACCGGCTGGCCGAAACGGATCGCGTTCTCGAGCACCTTGAGGTAGGTGGGCTCGGTGAGTTTGATCACCTGCAGGTTGTCGCGTTTGCCAAGCGCCTTGATCCAGCGGTTGGCCTGCGCCTGCGGGTCGATCATCAGGGGCCAGCGGCGACCGCGCGTGCAGATCAAGCCGTTCTGCGTGCTGTACTCGTCCTGCGGCAGGCCCATGATCTGCCATCTGCGCACCACCAGCGGATCCGCCAGTGTCTTCACCAGCGAGAAGCTTGCGTCGACCGGGATGCCCAGCGACGCGCAATATGCGTTCCAGCTCTTGCCCAGCTCCGCGCGGTAGCTGGCCGTGAAGGGTCCGAGGTAGGCGATCGAGCCCGCGCTGAGGGCAATGTTGCCGACCAGGTTGGTCAAGTCGCCGTTGAGGCGCTCCGCCGTGGCGCTCCAGCGAGCCTCCTCGCTGGCCAGTCCGCTCACCAGCTGCTCGGCACGCACCAGCCGCACCTTCGTGCGCTCGATGTTCTGCGCGAGCTCGTCCTTCTCGCTCTGCTTCATGCGGTACTTGGCTTGCAGCCCGGCCACGCGTGCCTCGACCACCTTGAGCGACAGCTGCTTGGCGGCGAGCGTTTCCTGCGCGGCGCGGAGCGAGGCCTCAGCCGCAGCCAGCGCCTCGCGCTTCGGCTGCACGGCCTTCATCACGCGGGAGTAAGTGTCCATCGCGCGCACCCACATGCACAGCGACACGGCCGCTTCGCTGACGGATGCCAGCGCCTGCGCGGTGAACTCAGGGTCCTGCAGGTACTTCTGCAGCGCACTCAGCACCTTGCGCGGAATGGCGTCCTTGTCCAGGTTCTTGCACTCCTTCAGGAAGTCCACGCGGCCCAGCAGACGCTTCGCAGTGTCCCAGTCGGGCTTCTGCTGCATTAACAAACAAACGGCCTCCATGGTCTTTTTGACGGGCTGTGGCGGGTGCTGGAAGCTCTTGAGGATCGTGATGTGGTTGCGGTCCAGCGTGTCGAGCTGGCGCGTGGCCGCCTCGTACGCGGGCATGGCCTCGTCCAAGTCCTGCTGGCTCTCGTCCTTGATCAGCTGCACCTGTCGCATCGTCTCCGCGCACTGCTCCGCATCCTTCGCGCAGATGGCCGCGGTCTCATTGGCCTCCTTCTGGTCCTTCTCCAGCTCGACCAGCAGCACGGCCACCTCCTCGCTGCTCTTGCTCAGGATGGGCTGCAGCTTCACCAGGTCGACCTTGAGCTCCTCCACCATGCGATTGGTCTGTTGCAACTTGGACAAACCGGAGCGGTATTTGACGATCCGCTTGGTCACCGCGTCGCGCTGCTCCAGCAGCATGCTAGCGTACAGCTTCAGCAGCTCAAGGTAGGAAGTGGGCGTCACGTAGTTGTAGCGACGCAGCTCCTTGAAGTACCGCGCGCTGATGTCGTTGACGGACGAGTGCATGCGCACGCACAGGCGGCCCAGCTCGGAGCGCACGGCGTCCAGTCCCAGCTCCTTCGCGGACAGGAAACGCTCGGCCACCGAGTACAGTGCATCCTCGCTCCAGGCGCTGAAGTAGTCGATGGTGCACGTGTTGACCAGGGCGGGGTAGCGGCGGCAGCGCGTGCGCAGCGTGTCGCCAATGGGGGAGAAGCAGAGCACGATGTGCAGGTTCTCGCGCACCAGCTGCACGAAGTAAGCGAGGATCGCGTCGCGCCCCTCTCCCTTGCCCGCGCTCTTGGCCAGCGGACGCACACGCAGCGCGATCTGCTCCAACTCCTCCTGCTCGAACAGGTTGGGCACCTCTCCTGCATTGAGCAGCGAGTTGACGTCCTCGAGGAAGGACTCCTTGACGATGCTGCTATCGCTCAGCAGGAACACCACGGGCTTGTTCTCGCAACCCGCGGTCTCCAACAGGCGCTTCAGCTGATCCTTCCAGTCCGCCTCGCCGAAGCCACGCGTCATCTCCACGGAGACACACTTGTAGCCGGCGATGAACGCGGCCAGACGCGTCAGGGACTGGCGGCCCGAGCCGCCCACTCCGATGAGCAGCGCGTTTCCACGCGGCTGTCTGAGGATGCGCGCGATGCGGGTGAGGTGCTGGATGGCCGAGGAGAAGAAGACCAGCTGCATCTGGTTGCTGACCATCAGGTTATACTCCGTGAGCTGATCCTCCAGAATCTTCGCCAATCGGTCCTGGTGGGGGTGCTCGCGGTAGTCGCGATCCTCGGCGTTGCTCTCCACCAGGTCGGCGAAGCAAAGATCCTTGAAGTCGTCAACGGCCCATTGGGCCTCGAACGTTGCGGCGATGCGCGAGGCGCACAGACGGTTGAACCAGCCGCGGTCGGCGTCGTCCACCAGGCGGTCGCGGAACACGCGCGCAGCCTCGTGCAGCCACAGCCGCAGCAGCGCCGTGAGGTCCGGCAGGTGCTTCCTGCTGATCTGGCACACACCCTGGATGACCTTGCTCAGGTCGCGGAGATTATAGGTGTAGTGCGACTTCGCCGGCGTGGGCAGCATGAACTTGCGCAGTTGGTTGTACACGTCGACGGACATGTCGACCAGCGAGGCGCCGATGGCCTCCACGTTGATGTTCACCCAGTGCGTGGCAGCGGTGGTGGACAGGAAGCCGCCGAGGATCGACGTGAAGATCTTGCGGAGAGAATTGTCGGACAGCAGCGGCTGCCAGATGTGGTGGAAGTGGCGCGTCAGACGCTGCGTCACGGGGTTGCGGCCTCCGCCCGGCGGAGCGCACGCACCGACAAACAGCGTGTCGGTGACCTTCGTGAAGAACAACTTCCCGCGGTTGTAGAATCCCCCTCCCATCGCCGCGTCCATCGTCTGGCGCAGCAGCTCGATCGGCGGCGACGCTCCGTACACCTCGCGCTGCGGCATGTTGAGGTCGTCGACGAACACCACGACGCGCTTGCCCACCGGCGCACCGAGGAGATTCTTGCGCTTCTTCTCCAGCTTGGACTCGAACACGTCCTGCAGGTTGTTGGCGGAGGTCTGTGCGGACAACATCACGCCCACGGGAACCACGGCGCTGAAGCCGCCGCCAGGAGCAGCGTGACCACCGCCGAACGTGTGCACCAAACCCTTGCGCTCAACGCTGGCGGCCTTCAAGAAGTCCTGAGCGATCACGGATTTACCAACTCCCGTCTCTCCCATCATGAGCACATTCCTCTCCGCTCCAATGAGCGTGTCGAGGAAGTACGTGAACTTGACCGTTTCCGCCGTGGGGACCAAGATGTTAAAGTATGCCTCCGCCGGGTCGTACTTGAAGGCGGGCACGCGCGACGCCCAGCTCACCCAGCGCAGGGAGGACACATCGTAGAAGTAGTCGAACACGTCGCCGTCGAGCGAGAGGGAGGGCGCCAGGCTCGTCTGGACTTGCGCGCGCAAAAAGTTGCTGAACGCCGCGCGGGACGAGTCGTGCACATTGGCGCCAAACGACCAGACCATGGCCGTGAACAGCTGGCAGCTCATCACGGTGTTGAGGTCCTCATCCGCGATGCCACCCGTCTCGCTGTCAGCCTCGCTCGCTTGCTTCACGTTGCGCACGAGCGCCTGCAGCAGCGTGCAGCAGCTGCGCACAAGGTTGTTGTCGACGGCCGGGATGGTCTGCTTGCACTCGCTGCGCAGGAACGCGAGGATGGCCGGCGTGTGGTGCTTCATCACCCCGACGAGGAAATCCGCGCGCTCGGGCAAGTGCTCCAACTGCGGCTTCCACGTGTCAATGAGCGCCTCCCACCCGAGGACCGCCGGCTCGAGGTACACCATTCCGCACCGGCTGACCGTCGCGGGCGAGGCCACGGCGAGGTCCTCGACCTCGAAGACCATGGTGATGGTGTCGCGCAGCTTGATGCGCTCACCGTTGTTCAAGCAGAGCATCTTGTTGTCGTCCAAGACGGTGTTCATGTTCTCGATCCAGATCGCGTCCACGGGACCGTCGAACTGGATCCAGCGGCGAGCCGAGGAGGTGTCCGCGGCGCTTCGAGCCTGACGGACCAGGTACGGCACGAGTCCATCTTGCCATTCGCCCACGGAATTCGCCGCGCCATACAGCGCATCCATGCTGACGCTCTTGGGGTTGAGGATGGATTGCACCACCTCGCGGAAGTAGGGGTTGCTCGGGTCGGCGTCCTTCAGCGAGCCCAGCGCCTCGGCCAAGACGGACGCGCAGGTGGACTTGCCCGTCATGCTGCTGCCGACGAGCATCACTCCGTGGCGCACGAGCATCGTCTCGTGCAGCTGCAGAATCTTCGTCACGTAGCTCGGCACGTTCTGCAGCTTCTGGTTGCTGAGCGCCTGCTCGATCGCCGACTGCAACAGGCCGTAATCGATGAAGGGCACCTCGACCCCGGGGAACAAGTCCTGGATGATGCTGCGGAACAAGGGAAGGTCCTGCTCGAGGAACTTGGGGATGTTCGCGTCGCGCATCGAGCGGATGAGCAGCAGCGTTTCCTCCTCCTCGGTCTGCACGGTGGATGCGCGCTTGAGCTGTCCGGCCATCACCAGCACGGATTTCACCGCGCGCATGCCGAAGTCGTAGTGCTGCTGCTGCGACAGCTGCTCGCTAGCCAGCTTGTACAGCTGCACCATCTTCTTGCTGAGCGCCGTGGCCGAGCCGAATCCCTCGCCGAACAGGAAAATCTGCGCGATCAGCGCGTAGTCCGGCACCATCATGGCCACAGGGCGGAACAGAGCCTTCAGGTTGTCGGGAAGCTCCGTGCGGCCTGCGTACCCAGGGTTCATCGTGATGAACACGCCGAAATGCGTGTCGAGCGGCAGCAGCCTGCCCTCGAAGTCGAACTGCGTCTTGCCCGCCGTGACGGCCGTTTGGATCGTGAGAATCTGCTGCGCGATCACGGACAGCACCTCGATGTCAATGCGGTTGAACTCGTCGAAGCACGCCCACGCACCCGCCTGAGCCAATCCGCTGAAGTACTGAGCCATCATGCGCGCGGTCAAACCGTCAGAGCAGTTGAAGACGATGTTCTGCACGGCGAGCACCTTGGCCAGATCCTTGACCGTCTCGGTCTTGCCCGTGCCGGCAGGTCCCGCAGGCGCGCCACCATAATTGAGGTGGAGCGCGCCGGTCATGGTCAAATAAGCGCGATCGGTCAGCGGAGTGATGACCAGACGTGTGCAGTTGCCAATGTACTCGCATCGGTAATCGAAGCGCGCGTTGGTCTGGCGCACCACGCACTCCTCGCCCTCGATCAGCGCAGCGGGGTCGCGGGCCGACGCATCGCCACTGGCCGCCAGCATGCGCTCGTTCTCTGCCGCGAGCGAGGGGTCAAGCGTCTGCTCGAAGTAGTGTCGGATCTGCTTCTGCCACTCGAAGTCATGCGTGTTGGCCGTGTGGTCCTGCACCATCTTGTCGACGACGTCGCGCGCGTGCACGTCGAGGATGACCAGGGAGGACATCATCTGGCGCACCTGCTTGTCCAGAGGACCACGCACCAGGCTCACCATCGCAGCGATCTGCTGCTTGGAGTGCGCAAGGAAGCTCTTCAGAGCGTGGTGGTCAGCGCCGCTCTCCATTTGGCGCAGCGCAGCGGCCACGCCCGCCGTCCACATGATCTGGTCAACGACGAGGATCGGCTGGCTGGGCCATGAATGCAACCACGCCGAGCGGTCAATGGTATCCGCCTCCGTGGTCGGGTACGCCACGAGGCACTGCTTGATCAGCGTCTTGACCGTGAGGCGCATCATGGTCTCGACCTCCTGCAGCCACGTCTCGGTGTTGCCGCGCGTGAAGACCGGCCGAACGAAACCCACGCGCTCGCCTTCGCCGCTCACCATGCCCGTCACCTCGATGGAGTTGGGAACGTCGGTGAACTGCAAAGACGCGATGGCGTCGAAGCACTTGACCAGGTGCGGCTGGACCATCTGCGGGTTGCGCGCCTGCGACAGGATGGCCAGCAGCTCGTCGTTGGACAGGAAGTAGAAGCGCGGGAATGCCGCGCGCTTCGTCTCCAGGTACTCCTCCAGGTGCTTCTGGATGCGATCGAGCTCGGCATTTGCCTTGAGCATCTGCGCGAGAATCTGCGGCTGGGCCGTCGAGGCCATCACATTGAGGTTCTGCGAGGTGCGGCGCATGAGTTCGCGCCAGAAGCGGTCGACATCCGCGAACATCTTGCTCTCCAAAGGAAGCTGGCGCTGGATGTCGGAGGAAGAGAAGATCGGCGAGAGGTACTGCCAGTTGCGCTGACACAGCAGCCACTCGTCCAGGACCTCCCCGAGGAACGACAGCTTGCGGTCCCACAGCTCGACCTCCTGTTGCACCGCGGCAATGTAGGGCGAGGCCAGCATGGTCTGCAGGGTGGCCTGGTTGTCCTCGAGGTTGTGCTGCACTTCCTCCACGTCGCCCAGGATGCTGATGTCCTTGTTCTGCGCGTAAGGCGTCAGAACAAACTCCTGCGTGGCCCAGATCGCCTGGATCTTGCTGAGGGACGTCTGGAGCGCGTACTCGCCCACGGCCTGCTCGCACACGTCGCTGATCAGCTGACGGTGCGCGAAAATGTTCATCTTGCGCAGGTTCTTCAGGCGAATCTTGTCGCTGGCGGGGAAGTATCCCGCGCCGAGGTTGCTGAAGATCTGGCGCCAATGCGTCTGCTTGATCGCCTTGTTGCCCAGCTCCAACAGGCAGGGCATGAGGGACTTGAACTCCTGCACCATGTTCTTGAGCTTGAGCGTGACGGGCGAGTCCTTCTGTTCCTTGTTGATGCGCACGGCCGTTTGGTACGTTTCGGTCACCTCGCGATCCATGGCCTCCACGTCCAACGTGAAGAAATCATCGTTGTGCCACCGCTTCGACTTGTCGAGCCAGTTCTGGTACAGCTCCCAGAACAAGCGCTTCTTCTCGTACAGGGCCTGCGTCACGGGGAGCGACAGGAACGGGTAGGGGTCGCTCTTCTCGAACAGCACTTGGTAGCCCTGCAGCGTGACGGTCTGCGCCTTGATGTCGTTGAGCGTGTTGCGCACGCGGTCCAGCTCGCGCACGACGTCGCGCGGGTTGGCCATTGCATCTACGAAGATACCCTCCTCGATGAGCGCCTTCTGCGCCTCCAGCTCGTTGTTGAGCCTGGCGATGTTCTTGTAGACCGTCTGCTTCATCAAGGGCATCTTGTCTTCAATGCGCGCCTCCGTGACGTTCAACTGGACATCGAACGCCTTGACCGAGGACAACAGATCGTCGAACGCAACCTCGTCTTGAGGGGGGATCATCGTCTGCATGTCGTACTGGAGCATCAGGCGGTGCATGGACTCGATCTTGCGCGAGCGGGCCAGGAGGTCCTTGCCCTCGGCGCGCAGAGCGGTGAAGGTCTCCACGTGCGCGGCGAAGAGCGGCAGCGGCGTCGGATCCTCGTCGAGCAGCTTGATCTTCGCTTGGTACTCGTCGTGCAGTTCGCCGCACTTGGTGTGGAAAATCTTCAGCAGCAGCTCCTTCATGCCCGCCAGTGCCGTATCGGTGATGGGCGTGAGCTTGCTCTTCAGGTCCTTGGTGTTCGCCTCGAAAATACCGGCGTCGTACAGGTCCCTCACCTTGCGAATGTTGATGTTCCACTCGGTCTGCTGCAGCATGTCGCGCTGGATGCTCTCGACGGTGTGCTCGCGCGCGGCATACTCGTCGTAGTTCCAGCGCTCGCCAAACTCGTACACGGGGCGGTGTCGCTCGAGGAAGGCGATGGTCAGCTCCACTTGCGCAAAGTCCGCGTCAATCTTGTCGGCGATGGACGCGCGACTCAGGTTGTACGTGCGGGATCCGTGGATGAGCCGCCCGATCTTCGGCGAGTCCGTCAGCAGCGGCGACACGAACGGCTTGAACTTGGGATGGTGCAAGATACGGTCGACCGTGTCCACGGTGCTGATGGCGTGCTCGCACATGCTGGACACGATGGCATGGATCTCGCGCGCAGTGGGGGAGAAGGTCAGACCGTTCGGGTTGCGACCCTGCAGCGAGTAGCCGTGGCCGTGCTGAGGGCCAGACGGCAGCGCCAGCGGCGCCTCCCTGGCAAAGGCCACCGTGGTCTGGAACAACGCCTTGGTGGAAGTGAGGAGCAGGTGGAGAAACTGCACCGTCGTCGAAGTGGCGCGCAGGACCAAGTGTTCCACCTCGATGTAGTCAACCAGGCGAATGAAGTCGCCCAGCATGTCCGCCTCGAGGTTGGCATGCTTCAGCTGGCGTAGCCGGTCGGCGCGCTCTTTTTTCACGGCGACCATCGACTTGATCCGCCCGTTGCCACCGAGCAAGTGCTGTGCGAAACGAGAGTTGGACAGATCGTCGTTCGCGATGCGGTGGTCGTACTGCCGTGCGCGGTCCTTGACGCCCTTGCAGACGCGCTCGATCTGCTCGGCCAGCCGCTCGAACTTCTCCTCGAAGCGCTTCGACGCAGCCGTGCGAGCATCGACCTGCTCCTTCACGAACTGCTCCGCCAGATACACTCCGCTGCCTCCTGCGGCCGTGAGGCTCCCCGCTCCCGCGCCGCTGGCCCCGGCGTTGCCACTGCTGGCGTTGGGCGAGCGCACCGAGGCCAGGGCGATGCCGTCGAACTCGTACATCAGCCGGTTGACCTCGAGCAGCGGTTGCGCGAAGCTCTCCCGTGCCAAGAACAGTTTCTTCGACAGCGATGCGCGCTGCTTCATGAAGATGCGGTACCGTACATTGCTGCGCCACAAGCGAAACATCTTCGCGTGGAGGTAGTGCTTGAAGAAGCGGATGGACCGCAGCACGTTGTACATGGCGGCCTCGTGCATCCACTGCGCGAGCGAGATAAACTCGCTGGGCTGGGGAGGGTGCATGTGCACCACGCCGGTGGTGCTGATGGTGAAGTACTCGTGCGGGTTGACTTTCTTGCGCGGGACCACCACGAGGTCATAGGGGCGGTACACGTCGCCCGTCGCCTCGCGGTTCGCGAAAACGAACTTCACCGGAGTGTGCGTGCCATGACGCGCAAAGAACTCGATGGCGTCCTCGCCGGTCTGCAGGCCGAGGCTGCGCTCGAAATTATCGAAATCCGCATCAGGACCACCGACAATGCCGGGCGCCCCGCCCGTGCCCGTCAGATCCGCGTCGATGGCCGCCTGTACGTCCCCGGACAAGTCAGCGGAAGCAGCGGCTGCTGCGCCTCCAGCCGTGCCGGGCTTGCCACTCTCAGGCACGAACACGTTGCGCAGGATCGGCAAGCGCAGCGCGGCGATCTTCGCCTGCGCCGCATCCTCGTCGTCCTCGGCACCGCCGGTGGGCGAGCGGCGCGGGCGCGAGGCAGAGCGGCGCGGCTGCTCCTTGCTCTCCTCGTCCAGTGCATCGGGGTGGCCCGCGCCACCCTTGCGGCGCTGCGGGACAGACATGGTTTGCAGGGCGATGCGACCGCTGAGTGCGGTGCGGGCAGCACCGCCCGGCGTGATGCCCGGCCCAATACCGAGCGCCGCAGCGGCCGCCACTGCACTGCGCGCTCCAGCTGCGGAATGTCCTCGCGGCTGCTGCTGTGCGCTACGAGGTCCAGCGCGTGCCGCATCCGCGAAGATGTCTGCAGGATCCAGCTCGCCCAGATCGGCGCCGCCCAGGCCCGCGCCGCCACCACCGCGCGACATGCTGCTGCGGTTGCGGCTGTTGGCCGGCCGGTGCTGCTGCTGCTGCTACGCTGCGCCGGTGCTGCAGGCGCGTGAAGGGAACAGCCCGCTGTGTATCGGCTGCCTCTGTTGCAGAAATAGAGAACAGTCAGCCAAGCTGAATAACCGTCGAT
>Ga0256882_1000328_pt1 | contig 11580 bp, 1 predicted proteins | sample MC6MC0440MT_FD_186349 | JGI IMG/M metagenome (GOLD analysis project Ga0256882, IMG submission 186349) | Metatranscriptome of enriched soil aggregate microbial communities from Iowa State University, Ames, United States - MC6-MC0440-MT... | ecosystem: Environmental > Terrestrial > Soil >...
GAGCTTGTCTGGTGGATGCTAAAAGAATGAACGCTTTAAAAAAGGCGAGAAGAGCTGTGCTGCCAAGCCCGCGATGCTGCGTCATGTTCTCTGTGTGTTGTGTCTCAGTTGTAGTGGCTGTGCATGGACGCCATGCGAGTTCCCCTGGGCGCGATCTTTTTGTCGCTGAGTGGAATCCACACGTCGGGCGCCGCGAAGTAGTGCTGTTGCCAGTGCACCTTTGCTTTCCGCTCCGCGTGGTTCAGCGCGATGATTGTCGCGGCCTGCCACGCGCGCGGCTGACCCACCACGCACTCGCACAGCGCATCCACCTGCAGGCCGACGCGGTAGATGGAGGCGTCGAACGAAGAAGCCGAGGCCGCATCGCCGCCGTCACTGCCGCCCTTGTCGCCCCCCAGTGGCACGGCCGACCTAGCCGTCCCACCGCCGCCGCCGCTACCGCCGCTCTCCTCGTCGTAGAAGTCGAAGGGGTCCTCCTCGTCGCCGGAGGCGGAGCCGCCCACGGAGGTGAGGGAAACGGTGTGGCGCACATGGTTGCTGATTCCGGCACGGTTGTTGAAGGACAGGGTCTTGCTGCCGCTGCTTCTGCTGCTGCCGCTGCTCCCGCTGCCCGCGGTGCTGCGGAACGTGTTCGCCCACGCGTCCGGCGCCTCCCAGTCCGCGGGCGGCCCTGCCTGGGCCACGACGTCCGCGTCCTCCTTCCCGTCGTCCGGAGCCAGGCCGCGCCACAGCCGTGACAAAAGGAAGAACTTTTCGCGGGGGGAGTAGTGCACCACCTTCATCGGCTGCAGACGTTGGGCGCGCGGGGGAGCAGCGGAAGCAACAGCAGAGGAGGAAGCGACGGCGCGACGGGAAGGAGATGAAGCCGCGTTGGTCGAGCTGGACTGCTTGGCGCTTCCTGCCGCCTCGCCCTCCTCGCTGTCCTCCTCGTCCTCGACGCCCAACATCGCCGCGGCGCTCGGGCCGCTGCCCTGACCCTTCTCCTTCTCCTCCTCGAGCTGCTCCTCTTCCTCGCCACCGGAGGGGTCCGGCTCGTCCAGGCCAAGCGGGGGCAACTTCGCGTCCAGCTCCGCCATCTGGTCCTTCCACGAGCTGACGCCACCGCTGTTGGTGCTGGAGCTGGAGGTCGAACCGACGTTGAACGAGGGGGCGCGCCAGGTGCTGCCGCTTTTCCACGCGTCCTGCAGTCCGCCGGCGCTGCTGCTGGCGCTCTTGTTCGCGCGGCTGCTCGAGCGCGTGTTGTACGTCTTCGAGCCGCTGCTACTGGTGGTCGACATCGGCGTGGAGTAGTACCGTCCCGGTTTGTCCAGCGCCACGCCGGACTCGTTGGGCTCGAGGAGCGAGGGTGCCCAGCGGTTGTTGAGCAGCCAATCGCGCACCCACTTCCACTCGTCCACGTGCGAGTGCATCAGCTCCACGAGGCTCTGCGCCAGCGCGTTGTCCCGCGTCAGCAGGGTGAGCAGCGCGTCCAGCGATCCGTCCAGCACGGTCCAGTACATCTGCTCCTGCTCCAAGAAGCGCAGCCACTGCTTCAACACAGCGACCCTGCGCTCGCCCGTGGAGAAATCCTCTTGCCGCAGGAGCAGCCGCAGCATCGTGTACGAGTACACAGTGTTGCCCTCCTTTTCGAGCAAGGCGAAGACCGCCTGGCTCAGCCGGGAGCTCCAGGGAATGTTCTCCGCCGCGAGGCGCGCCACGAGCGAGCTCAAACTGCCAAGCCGGAGCAAGGTGCTGGAGTCACTGATCAGCGCGCTGAGGAACGGGGGGCAGCAGAGGAGCAGGCAGGAGTCGGGGGACAACGCCGGGGCAGGAGGCAGGACGACAGACTCGCAGGAGGACGTGGAATCAGCAGAGCCGCGACGGGACAGCACGATGGGTTCCACGGCGTCGCTCGTGGATTGAACGGCCTGGCTGCCAGCGACGTCTCCCGCAGCAGCCTTTGCTCCCGCCTCTCCACTCACAGCCTCCGCCGCCGCCCCGGCCGCCGCGACGATCTTGAGCGGCTCCACGTCCGCGTGCGTCGCGAGCAGATCGAGCACCTGCCAGAAGTACCTGTGCCAGTGCTGCGTCGTCGACGACGAGGAGAGACTCAGGGTGTTCTTGGTCAGCGGGTAGTACTTCCGCGCGGCGCCCGAGGCGGTCAAAGCCATGCCGTTCACGCGGTTGCCCGTGGGATTGTCCTCGGACACCTTGACCCCGCCCAGGAGCAGATCGATCAACCGCGCGAGCAAATCGTTCCGCGGAAGAACGACGGAAGCGGCAGCACTAGCGCCAGATACAGCACCATCAGCGACCGAGCTCGGGTCATCCGCGGCCAGGGGCAGCGGCGACGGCGACGGGCTGAGGAACCTGTGGATCACCAGGACGTTCGCCTGGGCCAGGCGCACCACGAGCTTGAGGAAGGTACTCAAGGCGTGCCGAGCGTAGTAAGGAAGGAACGGCACGCACTGGCACAGGTGGTCGACCAGGCGCGCCACCGCCGGAGGCAAGGAGGCCTCCCGCTTGGCACTGCTGTACTTCAGCAGCATCACGGCCATGCTGGCGAGCACCTCGGCCATCGCGTCGCGGACGTCTTGTTCGGGGCAGGAGAACAGGTAGGTGAACACGATGGACGGCGGCGCGTCGAACGGGGGGAGGGTCTGCTCGTACCCGCCGCCACTGTCACCGCTGCCAACGCCGCCCGCGTCGGTGTCGTCGTCCCAGCTCAGGGAGCCGCCGACGCTGCTGTCATCGAAGCTGTTGCGCCGGGCCTTCTTCAACGTGCCGCTCTTGGGTCCCGCGCCGGTGGAGGTACTCGCGGTCGAACCGGTCAGGAAGTCGTCGCGGGGGCGGACGACCGACGTGGAGGAAGAGCTGGTGCTGGTGCTGCTCTTTGCGGGCTTGGAGGACGAGGAAGCGCTGCTGGTGGCCGCGGTGGAAGAAGTCGAGCTCGATGAAGCAGTGGTGGAGGCATCTCCACTCACCGTCGAGTCCTGCTTCGCCTCCTCGCCTTCCTTGCTTTCCTTCGCCGCAGCCTTGGGCTTCGCAGGCTCCGGCTTGACGTAGCAGCAGTACTCAATGAACCACTCCGCGACGGGCGCGAGGGTGTCCCAGGCGAACGGCTTGGCATCCCCTGCGACAGGAGGGGTGAACAGGTTCTTCAGCAGGTGCACCCAGGGTTGCAACAGCTTGTCGTGCGTGAAGCTGCGCAGGAACACGTGCAGGAAGTGGCGGAGCGCGTGTTGCGCAAGGGGCAGCACGGAGGAGGGCGACACGGGCACGACGGCGGCGTTGGAGGACTGAACCTCCGCTTCCGCCGCCGTCTTCCAGCTGTCCTCCGTGACGAACCTCGTGCCAAGCAGGCAGTCACGGAACAGTTCATAGTGGAAGCCCAGGCCGGAAGTTCCGTGGAACACCATCTGGTCCACCATCGCGCCGACGAGGCTGGCGTAGCTCTTCGCGAGCATCGCCGCGTGCGAGGAGCGCGAGGAAGAGGCGGAGGCGTCGAGCGCGGAGTCCGACCCGGCGAGGGCAGAGGAAGAGTACAGTCGCGCTTGAGTGGCATGATGGCGCCGCATGACCCGCTTGACGAACGCAACCGCCCGTGCCGCCGAAGCGAACGACACCTTCTTCGATTCTCCTGCCTCCGCCGCCTCCGTCAGCTTGACCTCGCTGCGCACCCGGTCGTAGAACAGGATGTATCCCGACCGGCTCCTGCTGCCCCAGACATCACTGCCACCTCCGCCGAACGCCTCCTCCGCGATGTCGCGCGCGAAGTCGAAGGGGGTGATGCGCTTATCATTGAACTCGAACCAGCCCGACGATGATGAGGAAGAGGAAGAGGGCGCCACGGAACGGTCCTGGATGTAGCTGTAGTAGTGCCCGCCCGCCGCGGTGCCCGAGTGAACCACTACGCCGCGAAGGACGTACTGGTAGTATTCGGGAGGGTGCAATGGCGCGGAAGCGGAGGCGGCGGCGCCATTGCTCGCGCCCCCGCCGGCGGCGGCTGAAGAAGCCGAGGAAGCTCCCCCGTCAGCACCAGCCCCCTGCTGTCCCTGCCCCTGTTTCTGCGCGGCTTCCTTCGCCTGGACTCCTTCTAGCGTGTAGGGGAACATGTCGATCGTGGTGGGGAACTCCAGTCGCTCATTGATCTTCGTACTTTGGTACGTGTTGTAGTCCATCTCGAAGCGCTTGAGCATCAGGACGAGCGTCGGCGGCAAGGAGGACACAACGGTGCGGCGCAGGGTGGACACCTTGCTCCCGCACAGGGAACACATGTACGCGTTGCCCCCCGCGAGAAGCTCGCCCTGGATGAACGCGTCGAGGCTCGCGCGGAGGTCGCGCTTGTTCTTCACGTCCAAGGCCAACACGGTGAACTCCTCGGGCGACGCCTTGGAGTGGCGACAGGGCTCGCCCGTTCCGAGCAGCTGCGTGCACAACGTGCCGCACAGTGTCCGGCGCAAGACGCCCGCATATGGCGTGCCCTTGAGCTCCTCGTTGACCTTGTCCACCAGGCGGGTGAAGAAGAGGCCAGAGTCCTCTTGCACCGCGGGGTTGATGCTCACCCCGTCCCAATCCTTGAACGAACGGCAGAACCCTTCGGTCGAAGCGGGGTTCTTCGACATGGCACCGGTGGACAGCGCGACCAGAATCTCCTGGAGCTGAGCCACCACGCTGGCCTTGCGATCAAAGGGCTGCGCGCCGTCCGCACCCAGTCGGATGCGCGTCAGGTCCCGCCGCAGGGAGGGGATCATGTACAGCTGCTGTATCAGCGCATTGATGTAGCACGTGTTTCCCAGGTTCTTGATGCCCAAGTAGGGCACGGGCGCCGTGGGCGACATCGCCCCGCCCAGGGCCGCCAGGGCCATGCTCGTCGCGTCATCGCCCGAGGTGGACGAGGCGGAGGGCAGCTTGAACTCCCATTCCTTCATGTGCCTCCTTGCGTCGCCCTTGAGGTGCACGACATCTTGAAGCTCTGCTAGCCAGGAGACCAGGAGTCGCAGGTTGGTCCAGCTGCGGTGACACAAGGATTTCAGCAGGGAGGACAGTGACTCGCGCGCTTGGAACGACTTGGCCTTGGGAGGGGGGTTCTGCTGCTGCGCGGACAGCAGCGACGAGGCCGAGGCATCTGCCTGCGGCGGTTCTGGCAATGCGTAGAGCATGTCCCACAGGGGCTTCATCCAGTTCTCCCCCACCTCGCGCTGGATATCCCCTGTGTGCGCCCCGCACCGCGCGGTCCACTCGGCGCGGCCCTGGTAGCGCACCATTTCGACGCACTCCTTCACCAGGTTGGCCAAGCCGACGAGCACGCGGTCGAAGTGCGTGTTGTCACTGGATTGCAACTGGCCGTGCAGGGCGCCCTCCAGCGCTGGGCGGGACACCAATCGACCGAGGAGCGACGATGCGAGGACCAACGGATTGAACGGCACCATCTCCCCGCCCTTGCGCCGGGGGAAGCGGATATCGGCGTGCACCACCTTGAACACCCCGGCCGCCGCCGCCGATGCAGCAGAAGCGGAAGAAGGCTCGAACGGCTCGACCTCCTTGTGCAGCACCATGGTGGCCAGCTCCAACAGCGCGTGCAGGCCGGAGCCCTCGGGGTGCATGACGCCCCAATCGACTGAAGCGTCCAGCTCCTCGTCCAGGAGCACCTCGGCCAAGACGCCTATGAACGCCCACCGCAACGGCCGCGGGTGCCGCGAGGCCAACACGTGCTCCTCCCATACCTCGAGGAACTGCTCGTCGAGTGCCTGGCCCACCAGGCGCCTCACCGCGGAGTCCGCCTGGAGCAAGATGCCCTCGACGAGCAGACGCCGCAGGAAGGAACGGGGCAGGAGCGCTTCATCCAGTACGACACTGACGACCGCTCCGGTCGCGCTGCCAGCCGCGCCCTTCGCCCCGCTGATCCGCGCCCCCGGGAGCATCGCCTCCCCCAGTTGCACCGGCAACACCGCCGCGGCGTTCCAGATCACCATGGCCGCGTACAGCGCCAGGGCGGACGCGAGGAGATCCAGGTCGGCCTGGGGCACCTTCTTGCCCGCGGAAGCCGAAGCTGAAGTCGAGGCGGAGGCAGAGGGCGCTGAGGCAGAAGCCGAGGAGGAGGAAGTTGTGGAGGCCAACAGCGAGCTCGCGCTGCGGAAGCCCTCGAACCCGCCCGTCGAAGTCGCGGACGAAGGAGGAGGCGAAGGAGTCAAGTAGCCGATGCTGCCACTGCTGCCAGCGCCAGCGCCATTGCCACTCACGCCATTCGCCGAGCCGATCACGCTCGTCGGGAAGGACGCCGATGCGAACGACCCTGACCCTCCGGTCGCGGGTGGCGGCGGCGAAGGAGTCGCGCTCGTCGCTGCTCCAGCTCCAGTGGCGGTGCACCGCAGCGCCACCACGCCCTCAATGATTCCGCGCAGTTGCGCCGCGTAGGCAGGCAGGTCGGGCACCCCCAAGTCGCTGTAGAGCACCTTCGCCGCACTGGTGTCCATGTTGGCCTCAAGGAAGAAGGTGGACAGGAAATCCAGGAGCGCATTCAGGCAGCGGGTGGAGAGCACCATGTCGGAGTCCTCCTCGCCGCTACCGGTGGTGGAGTGAAGGCCTGTAGCCACGCCATTCACCGCCGCTGCATCGTCCTCTCCCGCCTGCGTCGTCGCGCCCACTCCCATCCTGTCGATCTTCATGCCCCCCAGCAATTGCACGCAGTGCCTCAGCCCGCCGAGCTGCACGAAGCGCTCCTTCCACGAGGCCTGCTCCACGAGGTGCACGGCCAGGTCCACGGAGGGGGGACACTTGCGCCGCACCAACTCCAACGCCAACTGCAAGCTGAACAGCAACGACATGCGCGAGGAAGACGAGAACACCTCCTCCCACTTCGGCGCCACTTCCGCTGCCGCCGACGACTCCGAGGAAGAGGAGGAGGAGGAAGTTGAAGCAGGGCCGAAGTTGAAGTCGCGCAACCGTTCCATCAATCCCAGTCCTCCATCAGCCCCTCCCCCGCGCTGGGGCAGCCGCAGCAACAGCTTGAATAGCATGTCCGTGATCGGGCCTCGCAAGGTGCCGCCCAGACGAACACCACCTTGCCCGCCGGCAACCTTCGAAGGCGAGGAACCCGAGGCGGAAGCAGAAGCCGCCGCGGCGGATTCACTGGTGAACTTCGTGAGGAGTTGCCGCAATTGCGCGTAGTACTTGTCCGCGAACCAGTCCAGCGCGCTCTTGCCGTTCGTTGCAGAAGCAGCTGCGGACGATGATGCAGCCGTGATGGTGTGGAACGGCGAGGCGGCCGACAGCTTCGGTGCCACGAATGCCAAGCCGCGCGCCTCGGAGTCGAAGTGCTCCTGCAGCAACTGGAGCGACTGGAGCAGCTGCCCCGCCAATGCTCGGGAGGACGGTTCGCGCTCCAACGCGGCCACGACGCGGCGCACGTGCTTCCACCCCTGCTCCACGCAGGCCCGACCCAGTTGCGCCTTGGTCTCCAACGCTTGGCTCGTGGAACCGCTGAGCGACGACACCATCATCGCACCGTTGGGGAGGAACTTCGTCGAGTACAGCTCCAGCAGCAACGTGTGCAACTCCTTTAGCAAAGCAGCCGGCACGTGCGCCAGCCAAACGGGACCAGGAGCGGGAGCAGAGGGCAGAGAGGTGGTGCGTGCGAGGGCAGCGGGGGCCGCGCTGGACGCCGACGAAGCGGGACTGACCGTCGTCGCCGTCTTGTCTGTCTTGTCCGTCGCCCCCCACCCGCCCATGCACACCTGCCACAGCCCGTCCATGCCGAGCAACTTCCCGTCCGTGCGCTTGAGCGCGACGAACGGGGCGAAGCCCATGTGCACCGCGTTGGTCTCCCCCGCTGAGGCGCCGACACCCTTGCGCAGGGGCTCACGCTGGTTAGCCAGGAAGAACGCGTGGCGGAGCAGGAGGAGCTGCACCGGTTCCTGCCCGCGGCCGGAGGTGCCAAAGGAAGTGTACAGCTCCGTCGGTGCGGCGACACTTGAAGTGGGAGGACTGGAGTAGCGCGAGCCAGCGCCCAGCTGCCGCACGTTCATGAGCGGCGTGTGGAACACCTCGAACGACCGGAACAACAGTCGTGTCAGCAGCAGCCTCACGCTGCGCACGCTGAAATGCATCCCGGGGATCACCTTTCCGTCCCCAGTCGCATCCGCATCGTCCGCGTCGAAGTCCTCCAGCTCCATGTCGCTCTCGCAGAGAGGCGTGGCGGACGCTTCTTCGTCGTCGGAGCCGGAGGAGAAACCGAAGGATTCCTTCTTCAGCCCCGCCTCTGTCGCCGCCGCGGCGTCGACCTCGTCGTCGCTGTCTGCGCCGCGCGGGTCGGCCAAGTCGTCGTCACACATGGCCAATACGGCCGCGGGGCAACGAAGGCCCAACAAGTTGTTCCCATCCTCGGCCCGGTCGCGCGAGCGCGCTTCCCGCGCCGCCTTGGCCTCGGAGTAGGAGGGGGGGAGAGAGGACGAGCCGAAGGAGGCGGAGGCGGCGACGGACTGCGCGCGCGTGCACACGTCCCAGTGCTTGAGCGCGTCGAGATCCACCAGGCGCCACAGGAAATGAAAGCCGTGGCACGCGTCCAGAACGGAAACTGGACCTTCCTCCTCTCCCCGCCCCTTCTCGGTCTCGGTCTCGTAGGGCAACGGGCCGACCAACAGGCGCCACAAGGGTTCCACCGCCTCGAATCGGGCGAAATCACCGCGGGGGTCGCAGACCAACACGAGCGCGAAGGTGTCCAGCAGCTCGCGCAGCAGCGTGGAATGGGAAAGTGACGAGGAGGACGAAGCGCTGGAACCGCCGCTGCCGCTGACGATGCGGGAAGGGAGCACCACGTCCCCGTTCGACTGCACCGCGGAGGGGGTGGCCTTCTTCACGGCCCGAACCGCCCGGGCATGTGCGCGGAGCAGAGGCAGCATCAGCTCCTCGACGGGGTGTTGCAGCGCGCCACCTTCCTCGGAACGAAGCACCTCCCGCACGAACGTCTGCCGACTCTGCGCGACGGACGAGCCTGCCGGAGGGGCCACCGCCGCGGCGAAGGGACCTTGCATCAGCATCGGCTGCGGGGGCGCCCAGGGGAAGAACGAGATGATGCCTTCCATCAGGCGCAGGCTCTGTGACACCGCGGCGAAGTCATAATTGGCGGCCGATGCCGCAGCGGCAGCGTGTAGCTCCGCGATACAATCGCGAAGCACCCCCGCTGCCACTCCGAGGTTGCTGTCCAGCACGACGACCGCCGACGCATCCTTCGAATCCGCTACCTCCGGTGAAGGGTGGCGAAGCACAGCCTCCTTCGGGAAGGCCGCCAAGCAGTCCGGGAGCAGCTGCGACGCGACCAGGCCCTGCAGCTCCGGTGACAGCACGAACGCGACGTTCTTGCCCCCGTCGCCACCGCGATGGCCTGACGCAGAACCCCTGCTATTGCGCAGTAGGTCCGTGAAGCACTTGACCGCGAAGACGGGCGCAGAGCCCTTGAGGGTCGATCGGTTGAACCAGTCCTCCGGTGGGCGCACCCCGGCGTCCGGACCGCGAAGCTGGTCTGTCGCGCGCCATGCTGAGGCGGCCGCGGCGGCCGCGGCGAGAGTGTCACCGTCCAGCAGCGGCGAGGAAACGCCACTCTGTGCGTGCGCCTCCGCCGCTGCCGCAGCAGCCTCCACGGCCGCCTGTGCCCCGGCGGCCTTCGCCTCCAGCGCCGCTTGCTCCTGCTCCCACCCGCTGCGCGCGTCCCACAACGCGGACAGGCGCTTGACCGCTCCGACGGTGAAGCGCGCCAGGAAGGTCAAGTAGAAGTCCGTCAGGGTGAACGAGAGGGACGAAGGAGACGAGGCTGAGGAGGAAGAGGAGGCGAGGAGCGCGGGGGCGGCAGCACTGACGGGGATGACAGGACTGTCGGCCTCATTGTCCGCCTGCGGGAGGCCCTGTCGCCCGTCGCGGTACAGCACGTCGCTCACCTGTTCCCACATGGCGTGCAGCTCCTTCGCTCCCAGTTCCGGCAGGAGCTCCTGTATGAGCTGATAGATGACCCTCACGGCCCCTTCGTGGCCGCCGAGGGTCGAAGGCCACAGCGAAGCGAGCACGGAGGGGCTCAGAGCCCCGCGGGACTGCAGGAACGCCAACAAAGGCGCGGAGCGCTTCAGCAGTTCCTCGTGGCTGTCAGGTCCCCCGAGGAGCAGGTTGAGCGCCTGGAGCTCCCCGAGCAACGCGAGGAGCGTCTCGGACGCCGAGCGGGCCGCGAGGAGACTGACGGAGGGCGTGTACTCCGGCGGGGGGGCCATCAGGCGCGACTGGGCCAAGGAGAGCGCGGCGGAGGCAGCGGAACGAGCGGCGAGGGCGTGGGCGTCTTCGGCGGAGCGAGGGGACTGCAGTTCCTGCTGCTGTAACCTCAGCTGCTCCTGCTCGTGCTCCTGTTCCGCGTGGTAGTGCGTCAGGTACGCGGCGTAGTCCTCCTCGCTCTCGCTCTCCTGCGCCTCGTGGGTGACATAGCTATTGCTGGCAGCAGTATACACGTGCGTGCGAGCACGGCTGCGGAGACGCGCGCGGGGGCCCGAAGGAGACTTGGGCGATGCGGCATCAGAGGCCGAGGGCGAGGGGCTGCTTGCTGCTTTGGGCTTGAGGTGCTCCTCCAGAATCTTCCTCCATCGCTTCCTGTCCGCCGCGAGCGCCTCCTGCTCTTCCTTCCGTACGGCCTGCACCAGCGCGGCCAGGTCCGTCGCGCCCTCGATGCGCTTGGACAGGGACGCGCCCTGGATGCGCTCGAGGCAGCGCTCCAAGGAGGCGCGCAAGCCGGCGGGGTCGCGCGCGCGCACGGAGAAGGGTACCACAGCCGGGGCGGGGACGACGGGGGCAGCAGTGGCGGCGGAGGCAACCCCATTCGAAGCGACTGTCGCATCCGAGCCGGTGTGGCCGTTTTGCCCGCACTCCTCGTCGGTGACTGCACCTGGCAGAGGCGCCACTGCGGCGGTGACTGCTGGGGCTGCGGCTGCAGCAGCGGCAGCAGCAGCGGCCGCTGACTCCGCTTGATGCGACTTGAGCGACTCCGCCAACGCGCGCGCCAGCTCGGGGTCCTCTCCGTCGATCAGCAGCTCGGGGATCTCATCGTCGCTGTCAGGGGACAGGGCGGACGAGGAGCGCTTGCCGCCGCTGCTGCCGCCCGATACGAAGGGGTGGCTCCCCCCACGATTGTAGTTGACGGGCGCGTTCGGCATGGCAGTGCGCGCACTGCTGCAGCGATCGTGTCCTGCTCAAGTGTCGTGTTGCCTGCTCTGCGGCCGCGTGGGGGCAGGCGAGGCGGCGGACTGGGCGGCCCGCTGGTGTTGGTGGTGCACGCCTGCACCCTTCTCGGGCAGGGAGCAACTAAAATGCACCGCACGAACACCACCCAGCGATATCAGCCGCCTATTCGACCAGTTGCGCTGCCGCTTGACACAAGTGGCCTGTCTGCCTGCCTGTCTGTGGCCCTTCAGCCCGCCGCCATTCGGGCGACCCGTCACGCGGGAACGAAGGGTCCGCCCACCCGCGCTGTCTCCGCGAACGCGGTGCTGCGCCAAGCCCACCACTAGTGGACACAAGCGACCCTGTTTCTTCCACCGTGTCGCTGTTGTTCCACCTCCCCGCCCTTGC
>Ga0256882_1000331_pt1 | contig 11472 bp, 8 predicted proteins | sample MC6MC0440MT_FD_186349 | JGI IMG/M metagenome (GOLD analysis project Ga0256882, IMG submission 186349) | Metatranscriptome of enriched soil aggregate microbial communities from Iowa State University, Ames, United States - MC6-MC0440-MT... | ecosystem: Environmental > Terrestrial > Soil >...
ACTGATTATGGGCGGGCTGGCGCTGAAGAACGGCGGTGCCGACGTCCCCACCATGATGGCCGCGCTATTCGGCACGCTGATGGTCGCTTCCTGCACCGAGATCTTGCTCTCCCGCGTGCTGCACCTGGCGCGACGCATCATCACCCCGCTGGTCTCCGGAATTGTGGTGATGATTATCGGGTTGTCGCTGATTCAGGTTGGGCTGACCTCCATCGGCGGCGGTTATGCCGCGATGAGCGGAGGCAGCTTCGGCGCACCGAAAAATCTGCTGCTGGCCGGCGCGGTATTGGCGGTGATTATTCTGCTTAACCGTCAGCGCAACCCGTACCTGCGCGTCGCCTCGCTGGTGATCGCCATGGCGGTCGGCTACCTGCTGGCCTGGGCGATGGACATGCTGCCGGCAAGCCAACCGGCTCCGCAAACGGCGGCAGTCACCCTGCCGATCCCGCTGTATTACGGCCTGGGCTTTGACTGGAGCCTGCTGCTGCCGCTAATGCTGATCTTTATGGTTACCTCGCTGGAAACCATCGGCGACATCACCGCTACCTCAGACGTGTCGGAACAGCCGGTCAGCGGCCCGCTGTATATGAAGCGCCTGAAGGGCGGCGTGCTGGCCAACGGCCTGAACTCGATGCTGTCGGCTGTGTTCAACACCTTCCCCAACTCCTGTTTTGGTCAGAACAACGGCGTGATCCAACTGACCGGTGTTGCCAGCCGTTACGTCGGTTTTGTGGTGGCGCTGATGCTGATCGCGCTGGGCTTGTTCCCGGCAGTGGCCAATTTCGTGCAACATATTCCTGAGCCGGTGCTTGGCGGCGCTACCCTGGTGATGTTCGGCACCATCGCCGCCTCCGGCGTGCGTATCGTGTCACGCGAAAGGCTGAACCGCCGCGCGATCATGATCATGGCGCTGTCGCTGGCCGTCGGTATGGGCGTTTCTCAGCAACCGCTGATCCTGCAGTTCGCACCGGATTGGCTGAAAACCCTGCTCTCCTCAGGCATTGCCGCCGGCGGCATCACCGCTATCGTGCTCAACCTGGTGTTCCCGCACGAACACGAGAAGCCATAATCCGCCGCGCTGCCTGCCACAAACGGCCGCTTGCGGCCGTTTCAGACTGCTGACAAAGCCTGTTATTAGGGAGAGCGTGCCGAAGGGGTCGTAGCGGCTTGCCGCCGGAGCGCCCTTCGGTGCGTCTCGGGCTCAAAGGCAACGTTGTCATCAACCTCAAACGGCCGCTTTCGGCCGTTTTTTATTGCCTATCAGACCATTGCACTTGAGATGCCCGGCCAATTGCGGCATAAACAGGGTATCTTTTTTGACCGACGCGGATGTAGACGATGAAATTTATCGGAAAACTGTTGCTGACGTTGCTGCTGCTGGTAGTGCTTGCCATTGTGCTGTTATACGTCGTGGGGCAAACCGGCTGGGCGGCGGGCTGGCTTAGCCGTTGGATCAGCGACAACAGCGAATATCGCCTGTCGGTGGCAAAAATCTCGCACTCATGGAATCAGCCGGGCCAAATCAGCCTGGAAGACGTCCAACTGGCCAAAAATAACCAGCCGCAGGCGTTGGTCGCCAAACGGGTAGATCTCGGCCTGAGCCTGCGCCAAATCACTGAACCGCGCTATTTTCACAGCGTAACGCTGCGCGACGGCACGCTTACCGTTCAGCCGCAAGCCGCGACACTGCCGGTGCAGGCCGATGTGTTGCAGTTGAGCAATATGGCGCTGCTGTCCCGCGATGAAACCTGGCAGCTCAATGCGCAGCAGGTCAATGCCGGCATTACGCCCTGGCAACCCAAAGCCGGCCATCCGCTGGGAGAAAACAATCAGTTCCAGTTCAGCGCCGGCTCGATGACGCTGAACGGTATCCCGGCTTCGCAGGTGCTGGTACAGGGTGAACTTAAACAGAACCAGCTGAAGCTCAACAACTTCGGTGCCGATCTGGCTCAGGGTGACCTGACCGGGGTTGCCAGCCGTGCCGCCGACGGCAGTTGGCAGGTGGAACGCCTGCGGCTGAGCGGTGTACGCATGCAAACTCCGCTGACGCTGGCCGAATTCTGGCAACGCTTTACCGCCCTGCCACCGGTCACTCTCAAACGTTTTGATCTGATCGACGCGCGACTGGAAGGCAAGGAGTGGGCGTTCAACGATCTCGATCTGTCGCTGCAGAACATCACCTTCCAGCAGGGCGACTGGCGCAGCGAGGACGGTTCGCTGAACTTCAACGCCAGCGATCTGATCAACGGGGGTTTCCACCTGATCGACCCGATCATGAATATGCGGCTTTCACCGGCCGGTATCGCCATTCAGCAGTTCACCAGCCGCTGGGAAGGCGGATTGTTGCGCACCTCCGGCAACTGGCTGCGCGCCAACAATCGCCTGCAACTGGACGAAGTGGCCGTCGCCGCACTGGAATACACTTTACCGTCAGATTGGCGCGTACTGTGGCTGAAACCGCTGCCGCACTGGCTGGCGGAGGTTTACGTCAACAAGCTGACCACCAATCGCAACCTGATCATCGATATTAATCCGGACTTCCCGTTCCAGATCACCGCGCTGGACGGCTACGGCGGTAATCTGCTGTTGGCGCGCGACCACCAGTGGGGCATTTGGTCCGGCACGCTGAACCTGAACGGCAGCGAAGCCACCTTCAACAAGATTGACGTTAGACGCCCATCGCTGGCGCTAAACGCTAACGATGGGCAGATCAACGTCACCGAGCTAAGCGCCTTTATGCCAAAGGGATTACTGGAAGCCAAAGTCACGGTCAATCAGTTGCCGGGCAAGCCGTTTGCGCTGTCGTTGAACGGACGCTCGGTGCCGGTGAATACCTTGCAGCAATGGGGATGGCAGCAGGTTCCGCTAGAAGGCGACGGGAATCTGCAGTTGCAGTTGAAAGGGTTGCTGAACAGCGATGGCCCGTTTAAATCTTCACTTAAGGGCGAACTGCAGGCCACCGCCGGCGATGGCCGTACGGTCGACCAACAGTTACCCTAGGCTTTCACGCCCTCTTCCCAGGGAAGAGGGCCGATAACTCAGCTTTCTATCGCCTCAGAGCCGCCCTGATCCAGGGGCGCGTCCGACTCGGCCGGCAGCACCATATAAGTGCCTTCAAATATCGCGCCTTTATCGTCGTCACCGAACAGATGCACCTCCGCTTGCACCCGTGCGCGGCGGCCCCGCGCCAGACGTGCCAGATCGCCGCTCAACGAACTGAGATCCGCCACCGCGCGCGGTCTGCCGGTGATAGGTTTGCTGTAGCGGATATGCGCATCTGCCAGAATAATGGTGCCGCCCAGATGGCGCTCACGCAGCAGCAGCCAGATAAGCCCCCAGGCGGTCAGCGTGGCCAGAGAGAACAGGCTGCCGGCAAACAGCGTATGATGCGGGTTCTGATTGCCAATCTCCGGCATGGTGGTGACGAAACGCTGACCGGTATACTGGCTGATGCGCACCCCCATTTTCTCGCTGAGCGGGATATGATCGTACCAGGCCTGCTGCAGCTGGCCGCACCAATCGGGGCGATGCAGAATATCGTCCAGCGTGGCCACCGGCTTAATCATCAGGAAGTGGCGGATAGGGGTGGTTTGCGGCGCGGTGATCTCGCCCTGATTGACGAAACCCAGCTTGGCAAAGAACTCCACCGCATCCTCACGGGCGCTACACACCACCCGCTTTACCCCTTCCTGACGTGCCACGGACTCCAGCGTCATCGCCACCAGCGTGCCAAGGCCTTTGTCCTGCACCGTAGGGTCTACCGCCATAAAGCGGATCGCCGCCTCGTTGTCGGCATTGATATACAACCGCCCGATAGCGACAATTTTACCGCCCTCATCCACCACCATCTGATGGTGCGCCATGGCGTCGTAGGCATCCTTTTCCGAACCCACCGGTTGGTGCAATGGCTTGCGCAGCATTTCCCAACGAAACTGGTAATAATCCTTCAGCTCTTGTTCTGTTACGGGTACTCGTAGGTGATACATAGACGCCTTCTCTCTCAAAATACTTAGACTTGAAGCCAAAACGTCACCGGCCCGTCGTTCACCAGCGCCACTTGCATGTCGGCGGCGAACTCCCCGGTCTGTGTTTCTACACCGCGTTCGCGGCACTGGCCAACAAAATATTGATACAACCGATCGGCCTCCTGCGGTACTGCACCACGTGAGAAACTCGGGCGCATGCCTTTTTGGGTATCGGCCACCAGCGTGAACTGCGAAACCACCAACAGACTGCCTCCCGCCTGCTGGACATTGAGATTCATCTTGTCGTTCTCGTCGCCAAAGATGCGATACCCCAGCACGCGTTCACACAGGCGCACGGCTTTTTGCTCGTTATCGTCCTGCTCCACGCCCAATAACACTAACAAACCGGGGCCAATCTTGCCTATCGTCTCTCCCTTGACCGTGACGCTGGCGTTTAACACCCGTTGTATTAACGCAATCATAACTGCCCTTCTTGTGTCTGATCCTGTTGCTCCGTCTTTTGCCGGCGGTAGTCACGGTATTCTCCGAGGGTAACGGTGATTTCCGCGCCGAGTAACACGATACACCAGCTCCAGTAGACCCACAGGAATAAAATCGGGATCACCGCCAGCACGCCGTATATCAGCTGATAAGACGGGAACATGGTGATATACAGCGCAAAGCCCTTCTTGCCGAGCTCAAACAATACCCCGGCCACCAGCGCGCCGATCAGCGCATCTTTGGGTGGCACACGCACCGTTGGCACGATGCAATACAACAGCCAGAACGATACCCACGACAGAATTAACGGGAAAATTCGCAGTGCCTGATCCACCAGGCTGTTAACACCGGTCTGCGCCAGCCAATTGAGCGACAGCAGATAGGAGCTGATAGCCATGCTGGCACCTACCAACAGCGGCCCCAGAGTCAGCACCATCCAATACACCGCAAACGAGAATACGATTGGCCGTTTGTTCTTGCTGCGCCAGATAGTATTCAGCACGCTGTCCACCGAGGAGATCAGCAGCAGCGCGGTGACAATCAGCCCGCAGGTACCGACGGCGGTCATTTTGTTGGAGTTGGCGACAAACTGCTCCAGATAACTTTGGATCACGTTGCCGGCGGCAGGCATGAAATTAGAGAAGATAAAACTTTTCAACTGGACGCTGATGTCGGAAAACATCGGGAACGCGGCAAACAGCGCGAACACCACGGTAATCAGCGGCACCAGCGACAGCAGGGAGACATAGGCCAGATGGCCCGCCAGCATGGTCAGGCCATCGTTATCGACGCGTTGGAACAACAGCCGCCCGAAGGTGACGCTGGGTTTGATCGCAGAAGACAACTTTTTACGGCGGAAAAACGACATGGTCACTCCTTGATGTCAGTTTGTACGCCTTAAGCTTAACCCTTCGCAGTCATTGGGCAAAATAAGCCGGCACCACGTTACGGTCGGTCACGTGCACCGTTTTGATTCCCAGCGCCTGTGCGGCGGCGACGTTATCCGGGTGATCGTCGAAGAACACTGCGGCTTCCGGCGGCGTATTTTCGGCGTTGAGTACGTGCAGATAGATGTTGGCGTCCGGTTTGCGCATGCCGATGTCCTGAGACAGGTACAGATGATCGGCGGCCTCGGCCACTTCCGGATAATGCTGCGGCCAATAGTTGCAGTGCAGACGATTGGTGTTCGACAACACCACCACCCGGTGACCTTCGCTGCGCAGGCGCTTCATGATATCGATCACCTCCGGACGCAGGGCGACAAACACCGCCTGCCAGCCGGTAGCGAACTGCTCAAAACTGAGGGCGATACCCATTTCATCACTTAGCCGTTCGGCAAAATCTTCGTCGCTGATTTCACCGCGCTCATGCTGCTGGAACAACTCACCCAGGGTGAAACGCTCGGACAATACCGCCAGCGGCGTGCCACTCAAATTGCTCCATACACCCAGTACACGTTTGAAATCGATATCGACAATCACATTACCTAAATCAAAGATATACAACATAGTCCTCTCCTGATGGGCCGGTGAGATTTCACTGTAGCGGGAAAAGGGGGGGCTGAACAGAGAGCCGACGGAAAAGCGCATAGCGCACGGCAGAAATGGGGAAAGGCAGAGGAAAAAACTCAGGGCGCAGAACGCGCCCTAAGCATAGAACACTCAATCAGCGATTAAGCGTCTTTAGGACCGCGGCTTGCACGCTTACGATCGTTTTCCGTCAGGTGACGTTTACGAATACGTACGGACGTTGGCGTTACTTCTACCAGTTCGTCATCATCGATGAATTCCAGAGCTTGCTCCAGAGACATCTTGATAGCCGGAACCAGAGTAGTGGCTTCGTCAGTACCGGAAGCACGCATGTTGGTCAGCTTCTTACCGGTCAGGCAGTTTACGGTCAGGTCGTTGGAACGTGAGTGAATACCGATGATCTGGCCTTCATACACTTCCGCACCGTGACCCAGGAACAGCTTGCCGCGATCTTGCAGGCCGAACAGGGCGAACGCTACCGCTTTACCCTGGCCGTTGGAGATCAGCACGCCGTTCTGACGCTGGCCGATTTCGCCCTGGCGTACATCGTCGTAGTGGCTGAAGGTGGAGTACAGCAGACCGGTACCGGAAGTCATGGTCATGAACTCGGTACGGAAGCCGATCAGGCCACGCGCAGGGATCAGGTAATCCAGGCGAATACGACCTTTGCCGTCTGGGATCATGTCCTTAACGTCACCTTTGCGCTCACCCATGGCTTGCATGACTGAACCCTGGTGCTGTTCTTCGATATCCAGCGTCACGTTCTCGAACGGCTCTTGCATGCGGCCATCGATTTTACGGTTGATAACTTTAGGACGGGAAACCGCCAGCTCGAAACCTTCACGACGCATGTTTTCGATCAGAACCGACAGGTGAAGTTCACCACGGCCCGATACGCGGAATGCGTCAGCATCTTCGGTTTCTTCAACGCGCAGTGCCACGTTGTGCACCAGCTCTTTGTTCAGACGGTCGAGGATCTGACGTGAAGTCACGTACTTGCCTTCTTTACCACAGAACGGAGAGGTGTTGACGTTGAAGTACATGGTGACGGTCGGTTCATCAACAGACAGTGCCGGCAGCGCTTCAACGGCGTTGGTGTCGCAGATGGTGTCAGAGATGTTCAACTCGCCCAGACCGGTGATAGCGATGATGTCGCCAGCTTCAGCCACGGCAGCTTCGATACGTTCCAGACCCATGTGGGTCAGAACCTTAGCGACTTTACCGTTACGGGTTTTGCCTTCGCTATCAATGATAGTGATCTGCTGGTTAGGTTTAACCTTACCGCGCTTGATACGGCCGATACCGATAACGCCAACGTAGTTGTTGTAGTCCAGCTGAGAGATCTGCATCTGGAACGGCGCTTCGAGCTCAACCTGCGGCGCAGACACGTGGTCTACGATCGCCTGATACAGCGGGGTCATGTCTTCCGCCATCTCGTTGTGGTCGGTGCCCGCGATACCCATCAATGCAGAAGCATAGATGATTGGGAAGTCGAGCTGCTCATCGGTCGCGTCGAGGTTAACGAACAGGTCGAAGACCTGATCGACAACCCAGTCAGGACGTGCGCCCGGACGGTCAACCTTGTTGATTACCACGATCGGCTTCAGACCATTAGCGAAGGCTTTTTTGGTCACGAAGCGGGTTTGCGGCATTGGGCCATCCATTGCATCCACAACCAGCAGCACCGAGTCAACCATTGACATCACACGCTCAACCTCGCCGCCGAAGTCGGCGTGTCCTGGGGTATCCACGATGTTGATGCGGTAGTCTTTCCAATTAATGGCGGTGTTTTTTGCGAGGATGGTAATCCCACGCTCTTTCTCCAAATCGTTGGAGTCCATTACGCGTTCGGTGGCTTCTACACGCTCTCCGAAAGTACCGGATTGTTGCAGCAGCTTATCAACCAGGGTGGTTTTACCATGGTCAACGTGGGCAATAATGGCGATGTTACGCAAATTTTCGATCACAGCTTTGCCTCAGGCATTAGAAATAGCGCGCTATTGTACACGTATTAAGCGAGGTACTAAACAAGATCACAACAGTCTCTTATAAACAACTGTGTACAGGTCAGTTTGTGATCCCTTTCACGGTGCAAAAAGCAGCAGCTGGTGCACTTTTGCACCATTACAGTGCCCCACACTGCGTTATTTGCACCATATAGGTGCAATGCGTCACTGATGGTGCATACTGATTCTGTGCAAAACCCGCGCAGGAAGGCGATTAAAGCGCTTTTGCAAAGTTGGCACAGTTTTCGCTTTAGTCTATTCAAGGCAAAAACAGCCAGTTCCACAGATTCGTTCCACGACGACGACAATAATAAATCCGGGAGAGTTAAGTATGTCCGCTGAACACGTTTTGACGATGCTGAATGAGCATGAAGTGAAATTCGTAGACCTGCGTTTCACTGACACCAAGGGTAAAGAACAACACGTCACCATCCCTGCTCATCAGGTGAATGCCGACTTCTTCGAAGAAGGTAAGATGTTTGACGGCTCCTCGATCGGCGGCTGGAAAGGCATCAACGAATCTGACATGGTGCTGATGCCAGACGCCAGCACTGCGGTGCTGGATCCGTTCTTCGAAGAATCCACCCTGATTATTCGCTGCGACATTCTCGAGCCAGGCACCATGCAGGGCTACGACCGTGACCCGCGTTCCATCTCCAAGCGTGCAGAAGACTTCCTGCGCTCTTCCGGCATCGCGGATACCGTGCTGTTCGGGCCAGAGCCTGAGTTCTTCCTGTTCGACGATATTCGTTTCGGCAGCAGCATCCGTGGTTCCCACGTGGCTATCGACGATGTCGAAGGCGCATGGAACTCCGGCACCAAATACGATGGCGGCAACAAAGGCCACCGTCCGGCAGTAAAAGGCGGTTACTTCCCGGTTCCTCCGGTCGACTCTTCACAGGACATCCGTTCTACCATGTGTCTGACCATGGAAGAAATGGGTCTGGTGGTCGAAGCGCACCACCACGAAGTGGCAACCGCGGGTCAGAACGAAGTGGCAACCCGCTTCAACACCATGACCAAGAAAGCCGACGAAATCCAAATCTACAAATACGTGGTTCACAACGTGGCTCACGCATTTGGCAAAACCGCGACCTTCATGCCGAAACCTATGTTCGGTGATAACGGCTCAGGTATGCACTGCCACATGTCGCTGTCCAAGAACGGCACTAACCTGTTCGCTGGCGACAAATACGGCGGCCTGTCTGAAACTGCCCTGTTCTACATCGGCGGTATCATCAAGCACGCTAAAGCGATCAATGCCCTGGCCAACCCGACCACCAACTCTTACAAGCGTCTGGTCCCAGGCTACGAAGCGCCGGTCATGCTGGCTTACTCAGCCCGTAACCGCTCCGCTTCCATCCGTATCCCAGTGGTTGCCAGCCCGAAAGCGCGCCGTATCGAAGCCCGTTTCCCGGATCCAGCGGCTAACCCGTACCTGTGCTTCGCGGCTCTGCTGATGGCAGGCCTGGATGGCGTGATTAACAAAATCCACCCTGGCGATGCCATGGACAAAAACCTGTATGACCTGCCGCCGGAAGAAGAAGCTGAAATTCCAAAAGTTGCAGGCTCTCTGGACGAAGCGCTGGCTGCACTGAGCGAAGACCGCGAGTTCCTGACCCGTGGCGGCGTATTCACCGACGACGCAATCGACGCTTACATCGACCTGCGTAAAGAAGAAATGGACCGCGTTCGCATGACGCCGCACCCGGTTGAGTTCGAACTGTACTACAGCGTTTAAGCCTTTACCGCGCCATCTGCGGATGGCGCACCAAATTTTATTTGTCGTTTTTTTGTTGCCGTGGAAACTTTCAGCCCATCTTCGGATGGGTTTTTTTCTCCACCGTATTTCTGCAACACTATTCCATACCGCTCGCATCACGGATGGAGTAGCATAGATGCACTAAAAAGGTGCAGGAGTCTGCTTTATGGCAACTGGCAAGCTGCCCGATGCTGGGCAGATCCTCAATTCTCTCATCAACAGCATCCTGCTGTTGGATGATGATCTGGCGGTTCATTACGCCAATCCGGCAGCACAACAACTGCTGGCGCAAAGTTCCCGTAAACTTTTCGGTACACCGTTACCCGAGCTGCTCGGCTATTTCTCGCTGAATGTCGATCTGATGCGCGAGAGCCTGCGAGCTGGCCAGGGCTTTACCGATAGTGAAGTGACCCTGGTGGTTGACGGCCGTGCGCATATCCTCTCCCTGACCGCTCAGGCGCTGCCTGAAGGCTATATCCTGGTCGAGCTGGCGCCAATGGATAACCAACGCCGTCTGAGCCAGGAACAATTGCAACACGCCCAGCAGGTGGCGGCCCGCGATCTGGTCCGCGGCCTGGCGCATGAAATCAAAAATCCGCTTGGCGGCCTGCGCGGCGCTGCACAGTTGCTGGCCAAGGCACTCCCCGATCCGGCGCTGACCGAATACACCAAAGTGATCATTGAACAGGCCGATCGCCTGCGCAACCTGGTCGATCGCCTGCTAGGGCCTCAGCGGCCCGGCCAGCACATTACCCAGAGCATTCATCAGGTGGCGGAACGGGTATGCCAACTGGTGTCGCTGGAGAAACCGGACAACGTGACGCTGGTGCGCGACTATGACCCCAGCCTGCCGGAAATGGCGCACGATCCGGATCAGATAGAACAGGTGCTGCTGAACATTACCCGCAATGCCCTGCAGGCTCTGGGCGCTGAAGGTGGCACTATCACACTGCGCACCCGCACCGCGTTCCAGATCACTCTGCACGGCACTCGCTACCGATTGGCGGCACGTATCGATATCGAAGATGACGGCCCCGGTGTTCCAGCGCAGTTGCAGGACACCCTGTTCTACCCGATGGTCAGCGGCCGCGAAGGCGGCACCGGCCTGGGTTTATCCATCGCCCGTAATCTTATCGATCAGCATTGCGGAAAAATTGAATTTAACAGTTGGCCAGGACATACCGAATTCTCGGTTTACCTGCCTATTCGCCAGTGAGGTTTTCTATGCAACGAGGGATAGTCTGGATCGTCGATGACGATAGCTCCATCCGCTGGGTGCTTGAACGCGCGCTCACTGGAGCGGGTGTGAGCTGCGCCACCTTCGACAGTGGCAATGCAGTGCTGGAAGCATTGGCCACGCAAACTCCCGACGTGTTGCTGTCTGACATCCGCATGCCGGGTATGGATGGTTTAGCGTTACTCAAGCAGATCAAACAGCGCCATCCTATGCTGCCGGTCATCATAATGACCGCGCACTCGGATCTGGACGCCGCCGTCAGCGCCTATCAGCAAGGGGCGTTCGATTACCTGCCCAAGCCGTTTGATATCGACGAAGCGGTGGCGCTGGTCGAACGCGCCATCAGCCATTATCAGGAACAACAGCAGCCGGCGCGTAGCCAGCCGGCCAACGATCCGGCGGCGGACATCATCGGCGAAGCGCCGGCGATGCAGGATGTGTTTCGCATCATCGGCCGCCTGTCGCGCTCGTC
>Ga0256882_1000337_pt1 | contig 11277 bp, 7 predicted proteins | sample MC6MC0440MT_FD_186349 | JGI IMG/M metagenome (GOLD analysis project Ga0256882, IMG submission 186349) | Metatranscriptome of enriched soil aggregate microbial communities from Iowa State University, Ames, United States - MC6-MC0440-MT... | ecosystem: Environmental > Terrestrial > Soil >...
AGGCACAAAAAAACCGCCGTTAAGGCGGTTCTGTTGTTCCGTTCGGTGTTAGCAAACACCTTAGGGAATTCTTACATCGTTAAAGAACGATACAAGCGCTACCGGGCGCTTGTTCCGCCGGGATTTTTCCGGTGAAGTCGCGGTGGTCGTGGTTCCACAAGGATCGCGCAATGAAAGGGAGTTCTTTGTTTATCCTGCTCATTGTACTGGGATCGGCGTTTGGCGTGAGCAAAGGCGGTTGGTCGGTTAACGGCAATAGCCTCACGTTGAACGTGATATTCCAGAACAAGTAAGCTACTGGCCGCTCATTGAGTGGCCTTTTACCTAACTGCCACCCATAAAAAACGGCCCCTTTTCAGGAGCCGCTGTTTCAACCTTATCAGCCGGAGAATTACTTCTTCTTGGCTTTCGGGTTTGGCAGATCGGTGATGCTGCCTTCGAAGATCTCTGCCGCCAAGCCTACGGATTCATGCAGGGTTGGGTGAGCATGGATGGTCAGCGCGATGTCTTCCGCATCACAACCCATCTCGATAGCCAGACCGATTTCGCCCAGCAGCTCGCCGCCGTTGGTGCCGACAATCGCGCCACCGATGATACGGTGAGTTTCTTTGTCGAAGATCAGTTTGGTCATGCCGTCTGCACAATCGGAAGCGATAGCACGCCCGGAAGCTGCCCACGGGAAGGTGGACGTTTCATAGCTGATACCTTTCTCTTTCGCTTCTTTCTCGGTCAGACCCACCCATGCAACTTCCGGCTCGGTGTAAGCGATTGATGGGATCACTTTCGGGTCGAAGTAGTGCTTCATGCCGGCGATAACTTCAGCGGCAACGTGGCCTTCATGCACGCCTTTGTGCGCCAGCATCGGTTGACCGACGATGTCGCCGATAGCGAAGATGTGCGGCACGTTGGTACGCAGCTGTTTGTCGACGCGGATAAAGCCACGCTCGTCAACTTCCACACCGGCTTTGCCCGCTTCCAGCAGTTTGCCGTTCGGCACACGGCCGATAGCTACCAGCACCGCGTCGTAACGCTGTGGTTCTGCAGGCGCTTTTTTGCCTTCCATAGTGACGTAGATGCCGTCTTCTTTGGCTTCTACCGCAGTCACTTTGGTTTCCAGCATCAGGTTGAACTGCTTGCTGATGCGTTTGGTGAAGACTTTCACCACGTCTTTGTCGGCAGCCGGGATCACCTGGTCAAACATCTCGACCACGTCGATCTGTGAACCCAACGCATGGTATACGGTACCCATTTCCAGGCCGATAATACCGCCACCCATCACCAGCAGACGCTCAGGGACGGTTTTCAGTTCCAGCGCATCGGTAGAATCCCACACGCGCGGGTCTTCATGAGGAATGAATGGCAGTTGGATCGGACGGGAGCCTGCGGCGATGATGGCGTTGTCGAAGTTGATGGTAGTAGGACCATTTTCGCCTTCAACGACCAGGGTGTTAGCGCCGGTGAACTTGCCCAGACCGTTAACGACTTTAACTTTACGGCCTTTAGCCATGCCAGCCAGACCACCGGTCAGCTGATTGATGACTTTTTCTTTCCAGACGCGCACTTTGTCGATGTCGGTTTTCGGCTCGCCGAAAACGATGCCGTGCTCGGCCAGCGCTTTGGCTTCTTCGATCACTTTGGCAACGTGCAACAGTGCTTTGGAAGGGATACATCCCACGTTCAGGCAAACACCGCCCAGCGTGGAATAACGTTCAACCAGAACGGTTTCAAGACCTAAGTCAGCGCAACGAAAGGCAGCAGAGTAACCTGCCGGGCCCGCCCCAAGTACCACGACCTGAGTTTTAATTTCAGTACTCATCATGACCTCTTAATTGATTGTCCGGCGGGTCAGACGTCATTTTTATTGCTAATCGATCTCATAACGCCCTTCATCCACCGGGACGCTTACACCGCGAGCAGTTTACAGAATTGTTAATAATCTGCAAAGCGCGTTCGAAGTGACCCGTGTCTCAACAATTTTGTCGAGTCATGCAAAAACCGACAAAACTGCTACTGAAGTAGTAAGGGCGCAGCATGCTGCGCCCTTTTTTCATTACATCACCAGACGGCGAATGTCAGCCAGCATATTGTTGATGATGGTAATAAAGCGCGCACCATCTGCACCATCAATAACACGGTGGTCGAAGGAGAGCGACATTGGCATCATCAGACGCGGCACGAACTCTTTACCGTTCCAGACTGGCTCCATAGCGGACTTGGAGACGCCCAGGATAGCCACTTCCGGCGCGTTGACGATAGGCGCGAAGTGAGTCGTCCCGATACCGCCCAGGCTGGAGATGGTGAAGCAACCGCCCTGCATTTCGCCTGCGGTCAGCTTGCCGTCGCGCGCTTTTTTGGAGATAGCCATCAGCTCACGGGACAGCTCAGTGATGCTTTTCTTGTTCACATCCTTGAATACCGGAACCACCAGACCATTTGGCGTATCAACCGCAACACCGACGTTGATGTATTTTTTCAGCGTCAACTTCTGGCCATCTTCGGACAGAGAGCTGTTGAAGCGCGGCATCTGCTCCAGAGCGGCGGCGACGGCTTTCATGATGAACACCACAGGGGTGAACTTCACGTCCAGCTTACGTTTGGCCGCTTCATCGTTCTGTTGCTTGCGGAACGCTTCCAGATCGGTGATATCGGTTTTGTCGAAGTGAGTCACGTGCGGGATCATCACCCAGTTGCGGCTCAGGTTGGCACCCGAAATCTTCTGGATGCGGCCCAGTTCGACTTCTTCGATCTCACCGAACTTGCTGAAGTCCACTTTCGGCCATGGCAGCATGCCTGGCAGACCGCCACCGGCAGCAGCGGTTGGAGCCGCTTCCGCACGTTTAACCGCGTCTTTCACGTAAGTCTGGACGTCTTCGCGCAGGATGCGGCCTTTACGACCGGTGCCTTTCACTTTCGCCAGGTTTACGCCGAATTCACGCGCCAGACGACGGATGACCGGGGTTGCGTGCACGTAAGCGTCGTTCTCTGCGAACTCGCCTTTGCTTTCCGCTTTGGCAGTTGGAGCGGCCGCAGCGGCTTCCTGCTTGGCCGGAGCCGGTGCAGCTTCTGCTTTCTGGGCCGGAGCGGCGGCTGGTGCCGCGCCTTCAACTTCGAACACCATGATCAGAGAGCCGGTTTTCACTTTGTCGCCGGCGCTGATTTTGATTTCTTTCACGGTACCTGCGAACGGTGCCGGCACTTCCATAGAAGCCTTGTCACCTTCAACGGTGATCAGCGACTGCTCAGCGGCAACTTTGTCGCCCACTTTCACCATCACTTCGGTCACTTCTACTTCGTCGCCGCCGATGTCCGGCACGGCAACGTCTTTGGCGGCAGCGGCAGCCGGTGCGGCTTGAGCCGCAGGGGCCTCAACCGCAGCCGGAGCGGCAGCAGAAGCTGCGCCGGCCACTTCGAAGACCATGATCAGGGAACCGGTTTTCACTTTGTCGCCGGCGCCGATTTTGATCTCTTTCACGATGCCCGCAAAGGGTGCAGGGACTTCCATTGAAGCCTTGTCGCCTTCCACGGTGATCAGGGACTGCTCGGCTTCCACCTTGTCGCCCACTTTCACCAGGATCTCGGTCACTTCAACTTCGTCGGCACCGATGTCCGGTACCGCAACGTCTTTGGCAGCAGCGGCAGCCGGTGCAGCAGCAGGTGCAGCAGCAGGTGCTGCGGCCGGTTTTTCTTCCGCTTTGGCGGCTGGTGCGGCAGCTGCCGCACCTTCTGCTTCAAAGATCATCAGCAGTTTGCCGGTTTCGGTTTTATCGCCGACGGAAACCTTGATCTCTTTCACCACGCCCGCTTGCGGGGACGGGACTTCCATGGAAGCTTTGTCACCTTCAACGGTGATCAGCGATTGTTCAGCTTCAACTTTATCGCCCACTTTCACCAGAATTTCGGTGATTTCCACTTCGTCTGCACCGATGTCCGGTACCTTGATTTCGATAGACATTCTTCTGTACCTCTTATGCCAGACGCGGGTTGACTTTTTCTGGGTTGATGTCGAATTTCTTAATCGCATCAGCTACCACAGAAGCTTCGATTTCACCGCGTTTAGCCAGTTCACCCAGAGCAGCAACCACAACGTAAGAAGCATCGACTTCAAAGTGGTGACGCAGATTTTCGCGGCTGTCTGAACGACCGAAGCCGTCAGTACCCAGAACGCGATAATCGCTGGCTGGAACGTAAGTACGAACCTGTTCTGCGAACAGCTTCATGTAGTCGGTAGACGCAACCGCAGGCGCATCGTTCATCACCTGAGCGATGTAAGGCACGCGTGGGGTTTCGGTTGGGTGCAGCATATTCCAACGCTCACAGTCCTGGCCATCGCGCGCCAGTTCGGTGAAGGAAGTCACGCTGTAGATGTCAGAACCCACGCCGTAGTCTTTCGCCAGGATCTGCGAAGCTTCACGCACGTGACGCAGAATGGAACCTGAACCCAGCAACTGCACTTTACCTTTGCTGCCTTCCAGAGTTTCCAGCTTGTAGATACCTTTACGGATACCTTCTTCTGCACCCTGCGGCATGGCCGGCATGTGGTAGTTTTCGTTCAGCGTGGTGATGTAGTAGTAGACGTTTTCCTGCGCGTCGCCGTACATGCGGACCAGGCCGTCATGCATGATTACAGCCACTTCGTATGCGTAAGCCGGATCGTAAGAGATACAGTTAGGGATAGTCAGAGACTGAATGTGGCTGTGGCCGTCTTCGTGCTGCAGACCTTCACCGTTCAGGGTGGTACGGCCGGAAGTCCCGCCGATCAGGAAGCCGCGCGCCTGTTGGTCGCCCGCTGCCCAGCACAGGTCACCGATACGCTGGAAACCGAACATCGAATAGTAGATGTAGAACGGAATCATCGGCAGATCGTTGGTGCTGTAGGAAGTCGCTGCGGCCAACCATGAAGAGGCTGCGCCCAGTTCGTTGATGCCTTCCTGCAGGATCTGGCCTTTCTCGTCTTCTTTGTAGTAAGCAACCTGCTCACGGTCCTGCGGAGTGTACTGCTGGCCGTTCGGGCTGTAGATACCGATCTGACGGAACAGGCCTTCCATACCGAAGGTACGGGCTTCGTCGGCGATGATTGGAACCAGGCGATCTTTGATCGACTTGTTCTTCAGCATCACGTTCAGGGCGCGTACGAAAGCGATAGTGGTGGAGATTTCTTTGTTCTGCTCTTCCAGCAGTGAGCTGAAGTCTTCCAGAGCAGGCATTTCCAGCTTCTGGGTGAAGGCCGGCAGACGAGTCGGCACATAACCTTTCAGCGCCTGACGGCGTTCGTGCAGGTATTTGTACTCTTCAGACTCTTTCTCGAAGGTGATGTACGGCAGTTTTTCGATGTCAGCATCGGCAACCGGCACGTTGAAACGATCGCGGAAGTGGTGAACCCCTTCCATGTTCATTTTCTTCACCTGGTGAGCAATGTTTTTACCTTCCGCGGTTTCACCCATGCCGTAACCTTTGATGGTATGGGCCAGGATCACGGTTGGTTTGCCTTGGGTATCCTGCGCTTTTTTCAGTGCAGCAAAGACTTTCTTCGGATCGTGACCACCACGGTTCAGCGCCCAGATTTCGTCGTCGGTCATGTCTTTGACCAGAGCGGCGGTTTCCGGGAAGCGGCCGAAGAAGTGCTCGCGTACGTAAGCGCCGTCTTTGGATTTGAAGGTCTGGTAGTCGCCGTCCAGGGTTTCGTTCATCAGTTGGATCAGTTTGCCGCTGGTGTCTTTACGCAGCAGTTCATCCCAACGTCCGCCCCAAATCACTTTCAGAACCTGCCAGCCTGCACCGGCGAAGATGCCTTCCAGCTCGTTGATGATCTTGCCGTTACCGGTGACCGGGCCGTCCAGACGTTGCAGGTTACAGTTGATGACGAAGACCAGGTTGTCCAGTTTTTCACGGGTAGCGATGGTGATCGCGCCCTTGGATTCAGGTTCGTCCATCTCGCCGTCGCCCAGGAAGGCGTAAACGGTTTGAGCAGAGGTGTTCTTCAGGCCACGGTGTTCCAGATATTTCAGGAACTTCGCTTGATAGATGGCGCTGATTGGGCCCAGGCCCATGGAAACGGTCGGGAACTGCCAGAATTCCGGCATCAGTTTCGGATGCGGGTAAGAAGACAGGCCTTTGCCGTGAACTTCCTGACGGAAGTTGTTCATTTGGTCTTCGGTCAGGCGGCCTTCAAGGAAGGCTCGTGCGTAAACGCCTGGAGAGATGTGGCCCTGGAAATAAACCAGATCGCCGCCGTCTTGCTCGTTGCGCGCACGGAAGAAGTGGTTGAAGCAGACTTCATAGAAGGTCGCGGAAGACTGGAAGGAAGCCATGTGGCCGCCCAGGTCCAGATCTTTCTTGGATGCACGCAGAACGGTCATTACCGCGTTCCAGCGGATGGCTGAACGGATACGACGTTCCAGATCCAGGTTGCCTGGGTAAGCAGGTTCGTCTTCCACCGCGATGGTGTTGACGTAGTTGTTGGCGGCAGCACCGGCTGCAACGCTAACACCGCCTTTACGGGCTTCACCCAATACCTGATCAATCAGAAACTGAGCTCGCTCAACACCCTCTTCACGGATGACCGATTCGATCGCCTGCAGCCAGTCGCGGGTTTCGATCGGATCCACGTCATTGTTTAAACGTTCTGACATGGTGGTATTCCTTATCTGTCTAATGGTTTGTTTGGAGCCTGTCTTCCTGTGTTCTGAGGCAAAACACACGAAGACAGGCCCATCAGTTTAGTTGCCGCTTAAATGCTTAAATAAGCATTCCGAACGTAAACCCCGCAGGCTGGTGTACCCTGAAGAGAACCGTTCTTAATCCTTGCGTTGCTGGAGACGCCGCAGCGACCTCTCGCGCCGGGTATGTTCCCGACTGAGATCCAGCAATATTTCCTCGATAAACGCCAAATGGCGGTGCGAAGCTTCGCGGGCCCTTTCCGGCTCGCGTGCCACAATCGCCTCAAAAATCCCGGCGCGGTGGCTGCTCACTTTTGCCAACATCTCACGGCGCGAGTAGAGCAATTCAAAGTTCTGACGTACGTTCTGTTCCAGCATCGGCCCCATACAGCGTAACAGGTGCAGTAACACAACGTTGTGGGCAGCCTCGGTCACGGCGATTTGGTATTGCATGACCGCGTCGGCTTCTGCGTCGAGATCGCCGCTGTCCTGGGCCTGCTGAATCACAATATGGCAATCGCGGATGCGCGCCAGATCTTCGTCGGTACCGCGCAGCGCCGCATAATAGGCAGCGATGCCTTCGAGGGCATGACGAGTTTCCAACAGATCGAATTGTGATTCAGGATGGTCGGCCAGCAGTTCAGCCAGCGGATCGCTGAAGCTCTGCCACAGATTAGTTTGTACAAAGGTGCCGCCGCCCTGACGGCGCAGGAGCAGCCCTTTAGCTTCCAGGCGCTGGATGGCCTCTCTCAGAGAAGGACGGGAAACATCAAATTGTTTCGCCAGTTCGCGCTCCGGTGGCAACTTTTCGCCTGGACGCAACGTTCCCTCGAGGATCAGGTGTTCGAGCTGCTGCTCGATAACGTCTGACAACTTGGGTTGGCGGATTTTGCTGTAGGCCATGGGTGAATTCTTCTCTGCGAATGGCGCGGAGTCAATTGGTAATACCAATTTCAAAAACGTGACGGTAAAGTAACAAAGTATTCACCTCCTGTCCATATGAGCCTCGTTCGAAATCATGATTCCCCGCACATTTTAACACCTCGATATCCGGTTAACACTTCGCTATCCGGCCTGCTGCAAACCGGTAACTCACCGTTGGTAATACCATTTACGAGGTAGGTTTCTGATTTAACGTTTTAGAGGCTGCGTCCCGACATGAAGACTGAAGCATCAAAGGCAGAATTTTATTGCATGTTTATTAAGCTTTAACGAATAGCTATTTGCATCCTATGTCCGGCATGAAGCTGATTACTATTTCACCGCCACCAGGGGATCCTATCTACGTTATTTCTGCGTATTGTGTGATTTGCTGCTTATTTCGTGCATCGGATCCCCTCTGTCGTCACACAACCCGCATTTTGTTTCCTAAACTGCTGAAATCTTAATCACTCACAGAATAAAGCAGGTGCAAACTGACGCGCATAACATTATTCTTTGCCAAACGGTAGCGGCTCCGTGGAATTAATAGCTATAACGCCGTAAATAAAACAAAACACACATCGTAACCACTGCTTTACAGCATGTGAGTATTCTGCAACGACAGAGGGTTTCATTGATGGATGGTCAACAGCAAGGCGACCAGCTGAAACGCGGCCTGAAAAACCGCCATATTCAGCTTATAGCCCTAGGTGGCGCAATTGGTACCGGGCTGTTTCTCGGTATCGCTCAAACAATAAAAATGGCCGGCCCGTCGGTCATTCTCGGCTATGCCATTGGCGGCTTCATCGCGTTTCTGATTATGCGACAACTGGGTGAAATGGTGGTGGAAGAGCCGGTTGCCGGTTCCTTCAGCCACTTCGCCTATAAATACTGGGGCAACTTCGCCGGCTTCGCTTCCGGCTGGAACTACTGGGTACTGTACGTGCTGGTGGCGATGGCGGAACTGACCGCGGTCGGCATCTATGTTCAGTACTGGTGGCCGGAAATCCCGACCTGGGTGTCCGCCGCGGTGTTCTTCCTGGCGATTAACGCCATCAACCTGGCCAACGTGAAAGTGTATGGCGAGATGGAATTCTGGTTCGCCATTATCAAAGTGGTGGCGATTATCGGCATGATCGTATTCGGCGCCTACCTGCTGTTCAGCGGCATGGGCGGCCCGGAAGCCACCGTAACCAATCTGTGGGCACAGGGCGGGTTCTTCCCGAACGGCATCATGGGGCTGGTGATGGCGATGGCGGTGATCATGTTCTCGTTCGGCGGTCTGGAATTGGTGGGCATCACCGCCGCCGAAGCCGATAACCCGCAGAAAAGCATCCCTAAAGCCACCAATCAGGTGATCTACCGCATTCTGATTTTCTATATCGGTTCATTGACCATTCTGCTGTCGCTGTACCCTTGGGGCAAAGTGGTTGAAGGCGGTAGCCCGTTCGTGCTGATCTTCCACGCGCTGAACAGCGACGTGGTGGCAACGGTGCTGAATATCGTGGTGTTGACCGCAGCGCTGTCGGTCTATAACAGCTGCGTATACTGCAACAGCCGCATGCTGTACGGCCTGGCGCAACAAGGCAACGGCCCGAAAAGCCTGCTGAAAGTCGACGGTCGCGGCGTGCCGGTGATCGCCATCGGCGTGTCCGCCATTGCCACCGCCTTCTGCGTGCTGATCAACTACCTGATCCCAGGGCGCGCCTTCGAGCTGCTGATGGCGCTGGTGGTATCGGCGCTGGTGATCAACTGGGCGATGATCAGCCTGGCGCACCTGAAGTTCCGCGCGGCCAAGAACCGTGAAGGCGTAGAACCGAAGTTCAAGGCATTCTGGTATCCGTTCAGCAACTACCTGTGCCTGGCGTTTATGGCCGGTATTCTGGTGATCATGTACCTGACGCCAGGTATCCAAATCTCGGTGCTGCTGATCCCGGTATGGGTGGCGATTCTGGCCATCGGCTACGTCATCAAACAGCGCAGCCAGCGCGCGGCGAGCACCGCCAGCCGCTGATAAACCGCATTAACATCAACATGGCCCGCAAATGCGGGCCATTTTATTGTCCTTCAATTTTGCCAACTGGCTCACAGTTTCTTCGCCACGCCCGGTTTGTCCATCTCTACAACCAATAGTTTCTGATAACTCGCCCCCTGCCGGGACAATAATCGTTGCCACTCAGTCAGATCCTGCCGCCACGGAGAAAATGTCCATGAAGAGCAATGCCCTATCGATAAAAGAAAAGATTGGCTATGGCATGGGAGATGCCGGCTGCAACATGATCGGTGGCGCGATTATGTTGTTTCTCAACTATTTCTATACCGACATCTTTGGATTGACTCCGGCGCTGGTCGGCATTCTGCTGCTCTCGGTTCGGGTGCTGGATGCGGTTACCGATCCTATTATGGGCGCCATCGCCGATCGCACCCAAAGCCGCTGGGGGCGCTTTCGTCCCTGGTTGCTGTGGGTATCCCTGCCCTATGTATTATTCAGCGTGTTGATGTTCACCACGCCGGAATGGAGCTACAACAGCAAGGTCATCTATGCCTTCGCCACTTACTTCTTGATGTCGCTGACCTACACCGCCATTAACATTCCCTACTGTTCATTAGGCGGCGTAATCACCTCAGATCCGCAAGAGCGGGTATCTTGCCAGTCATACCGTTTTATTCTGGTCGGCATTGCGACGCTCATCCTCTCGCTAACCCTGCTGCCGATGGCCGACTGGTTTGGCGGCGCCGACAAGGCGCGCGGCTATCAGATGGCGATGGGCGTACTGGCGCTGATCGCCCTGTTCATGTTTCTGTTCTGCTTTGCCACGGTCAAAGAGCGTATACGCCCGGCCGTGCCGACCCACGACGCGCTCAAGTCCGATCTGAAAGACGTGTGGAAAAATGACCAATGGGTACGCATTCTGCTGCTGACCTTTTGCAACGTTTGCCCCGGGTTTATCCGCATGGCGGCCACCATGTATTACGTGACCTACGTCATGCAGCAGTCAACCTCATTCGCCAGCCTGTTTATCGCGCTGGGCGTAGTCGGCATGATGATCGGCAGCGCATTGGCGAAGCCGCTGACCGACCGCTTCTGCAAACTGAAAGTGTTCTTTTGGACCAATATCGTGCTGGCGGCGTTTTCCTGCGGTTTTTACTTCCTCAACCCTCAGTTGACCTCATTAATCGTGGTCGCCTATTTCCTGCTGAATATCTTGCATCAAATCCCTTCACCGCTGCACTGGTCGTTAATGGCCGACGTGGACGACTATGGCGAGTGGAAAACCGGCAAGCGCATCACCGGCATCAGCTTTTCCGGCAATCTGTTCTTCCTGAAGGTCGGGCTGGCGGTAGCCGGCGCCATGGTCGGCTTCCTGATGTCGTATTCCGGTTATCAGGCAGATGCGGCCAGCCAAAGCGCCAGTGCACTGAATAGCATCGTATTGTTGTTCACCGTGATCCCGGGCATTGGCTATCTGATCACCGCGGGCGTAGTGCGCCTGCTGAAGGTCGATCGCCAACTGATGCAGCAGATTCAGATCGATCTGGAAAAACGCCGGGTCAATTACCAGGAGCTGGCCGACTATCGTGAGCAGCAGCTAGAAACCAAACACCCGTAAGGAGCCCGTAATGCGAGACTACCCTAATCCCTTTATCGAACAACGGGCCGATCCGTTTATTTTGCGCCACAGCGATGGCTATTCAGTGC
>Ga0256882_1000344_pt1 | contig 11217 bp, 7 predicted proteins | sample MC6MC0440MT_FD_186349 | JGI IMG/M metagenome (GOLD analysis project Ga0256882, IMG submission 186349) | Metatranscriptome of enriched soil aggregate microbial communities from Iowa State University, Ames, United States - MC6-MC0440-MT... | ecosystem: Environmental > Terrestrial > Soil >...
CCTTAAACATTTACTTACCCGAAGGTTACTCGCCCGACTCGGCCAAAAGCTATCCGGTAATTTACCTTTTAGATGGCTCTGCTAACGAGGATTTCATTCATGTTACAGGATTGGTGCAGTTCTTAACCATGATTGAAGCCATGCCCAAATCAATTGTGGTGGGTATTGCCAATGTAGACCGGAAAAGGGATTTTACCTTTCCAACCAGCATTGAAGCTGATTTAAAAGACTTTCCAACTACAGGCAAATCAGCCGGTTTCATTGCTTTTATCGAAAAAGAACTGCAGCCCTACATTCAGCAGAAATACAAAAGCAATGGCGAAAAAACAATAATAGGGCAATCGCTGGGTGCTTTATTAGCAACAGAAATACTGCTAAAGAAACCTTCACTTTTCACCAATTACCTGATTATTAGTCCGAGTTTATGGTGGAATAATGAATCGCTTTTAAAGGATATCCCCAAGTATGCCGAAAACCTTTCGAAAGCTAAGGCCAATGTTTTTATAACTGTAGGTACTGAAGGAAAAGTAATGGAAGAAGATGCTAAAAAGCTTTCAGAAGTTTTAAAGCCTTACCAGAACCTTAGGGTAAACTTTGCACCGCTACCCAACGAAAATCATTTAACCATTTTGCACAACGGCTTGTATAAGGGCTTTGGTTTGTTGTACCCTAAGAAAAATTAAGGGTTTATATACTGTTGGTAAGGACACCAACTAGCAGAGAATAAGTCTACATGCTGGTTGGTGAGGACACCAACCAGTAGGAGCAGCTAAGTGGGTGGTTCGTCATTGCGAACGGAAGCGCCGGGAATTGCCTGGCGTGAAGCAATCTTTTCTGTTAAGGTGTAGCATTAGCAGTAAAACAATAGCAGTATAGATTGCTTCGTCGTACCTCCTCGCAATGACGATAATTCTTCCTGAATCCCCTCCTTCTAACTTTTTAGGAAGTTTATTCTGTAATATTTTTAACAATCATTTCGGCATGTACCCGCGAGTTTTCGATAAATAGCTTGTGGGTATCTAAACCACCGCAAACCACGCCTGCCAGGTACAATCCCTTTACATTGGTTTCCATCGTTTCTTCGTTATAAAACGGGCAAAGGCTTTCGGGTAAATCAATGCCGAATTTTCGCAACATCGAAAAATCAGGCTGATATCCGGTCATGGCAATTACAAAATCGTTGGCAATCGTTTTTATTCCTTCAGGTGTTTTAATATCTACCTCATTTTCCCTGATGGCTACCAGTTCAGAATTGTAAAGTGCTGTAACTTCTCCCTCTTTAATCCGGTTCTGAATATCAGGCCTAACCCAGTATTTTACATGCGGACCCAAATCGCCACTCCGCACCACCATGGTTACATTTGCACCTTTGCGGTAAGTTTCTAAAGCAGCATCAACTCCCGAATTGTTGGCACCTACAACCACTACATTTTGAAAAGCATACAAATGCGGATCTTTATAGTAGTGGGTAACTTTAGGCAAATCTTCTCCCTCTACGTTCATCAATAAGGGCACATCGTAAAAACCTGTAGCTACAACTACATTTTTAGCAGTATAGGTGGTTTTCGAAGTATTAATTTCAAAAAGACCATCTTCTTTTTTGTCAACCTGCTCTACCCTTTCGAACAAATTAATTTTAAGGTCGAATTTCTCTGCCACACGGCGATAATATTCCACCGCTTCGTTGCGGTTTGGCTTCGGATTGATGGTTACAAATGGTACTCCTCCAATTTCCAGCCTTTGCGAGGTGGAAAAGAAAGTCATAAAAACCGGGTAATTGAACAAACTGTTTACCAATGCTCCTTTTTCTACAATAATGTAGCTAAGATTGGCTTTTTGGGCTTCAATGGCACAAGCCATACCAATGGGGCCGGCACCTATAATTAAAAGGTCGTAATGGTTTTGATTATCTGACATCTAATATTTTAAATTTATTGCCATCTCTGTCCGATAGCTATCTGGTGAAACACCGCGCAATGCCAGTCCTTTGCAGGCGATAGAGATCTATTGATGTAGATTTCTCGGCTATGCTGCGCTCCGCTCGAAATGACGATCTTTTTTTTTTGTGACAGAGCTAAGATGTTTTCATGGCTTTACTTGGACAGGCAAAATCGGTTCTTTTTAAACCTGTATTTTTAATGGCTCCATAACCACCGGCAATATCAATTACCTGCTCTACGCCGCGCGATTTCAGGATCGATGCGGCAATCATAGAACGGTAACCGCCGGCACAATGAATATAGTAAGTTGCTTTCGGGTCAATTTCGCCCATCCAGTCGTCTATAAAATCTAAGGGGCGGCTAAGCGTAAACTCCAGGTGCTCCGATTCATATTCGCCGGGCTTGCGCACATCGAGTGCAGTAATATCTGTATCAGTAGCAACCTGTTCAAAAGTATCGGCTGAGATCGATTCGATGGTATCTATTTCTTTATCGGCAGCAATCCAGTTTTCAAAGCCACCATCCAGATAACCAACGGTACTATCGTAACCTACGCGGGTTAAGCGTGTAATGGTTTCTTCCGCTTTACCTTGCTCGGTAATCAATAAAATAGGTTGCTGCAAATCGGTAATTAATGCGCCAACCCATGGTGCAAACTGCCCGTTCAACCCAATATTAATTGAATTTGGGATAAAACCTTTTGCAAAAACCTGTGGATCGCGGGTGTCGAGCATAATGGCTCCGGTTTGGTTGGCCATATCTTCAAATTGCTGAGGAGTTAAAGCATTTAAACCTTTTTCGTAAACTTCATCAATGCTTTCTACCCCACCTTTATTAATAGCTGCGTTTTTGGCAAAATATTGTGGCGGAGGCAAAATACCATCGGTAACCTCAGCAATAAACTGTTCTTTCGTTTCAGCTTTCAATGCATAGTTTACCTGTTTCTGGTGGCCCAATGTATCAAAAGTTTCTTTACTCATGCTTTTGCCACAGGCCGATCCAGCACCATGTGCCGGGTAAACAATTACATCATCGGCCAGGGGCTTAATTTTTTCGTTTAGCGAGTCGTAGAGCATCCCAGCTAAATCTTCCATGGTTAAGTTGCCTTTTTGAGCCAGGTCCGGGCGACCAACATCGCCAATAAACAAAGTATCGCCACTAAAAATGCAGTGATCTTTACCGTTCTCATCGGTTAACAAATAAGTAGTCGATTCTAAAGTATGGCCGGGTGTGTGTAAAGCTGTAATGGTTAGGTCTCCTAATTTAAACTGTTCGCCATCTTTAGCAATATGTGCTTTAAATTCAGTTTTTGCAGTTGGACCGTAAATAATCTCTGCACCCGATTTCTCTGCCAAATCTACATGGCCCGAAACGAAATCGGCATGAAAATGGGTTTCGAAAATATATTTAATAACCGCACTGGCTTTTTCGGCCTTTTTTAAATAAGTGGCAACTTCTCTTAAAGGATCGATAATCGCAGCCTCGCCATTACTTTCGATGTAATAGGCAGCTTCTGCCAGGCAGCCTGTATATATTTGTTCTATTTTCATGATTCTTCGTAACGTCACTCTGAATTCATTTCAGGGTCTTACAGAAAGATGCTGAAACACCCATCCGACCAGCCGGGCGGAAGTTCAGCATGACGATTTGTTCCTAGCAAAAATAGGGCTAAAACCGGATATCCGAAATGATACTGCTCATAATTGCAGAAGTTTTACTTATTAGCGCGTGTTAGACCTCACAGGTTATCATTGACAAACTCCAATAAAAAAATCGTCATCTCGACTGTAACGCAGTGGAATGGAGAGATCTATCTCGAGATAGATTTCTCGACTACGCTTCACTACGCTCGAAATGACGTTAAAGTTAGGAGAGCAAACCGCTACACTAATCCTTAGTCAACTCTCCCCTTAGCGGTTCTTCCATCAACCTGCGGCTTTCATCAAGTGGTAAACCCAGCCCCATCACAAACATCAGTTTGGTTACGGTAGCCTCGAAGGTTAAATCGTAGCCACTTAATACCCCCATTTTTAGCAGTTCCCTGCTGGTTTCGTATCGGCCCAATTGTACCGATCCTTTTTTACACTGCGAAATATCAATGATGATTTTTCCATTCAAAATGGCCTGTCGCAAACTATCTAAAAACCATTGCGCGGTGGTGGTATTGCCCGAACCGAATGTTTCTAAAATAATGGCATCTACCTTCGAATCGGTAATGGCCTGAACGGCTTGTGGGGTAATGCCCGGATATAATTTCAGCACACCAATATTCGAATTGAAGTTGGTATGCAGGGTTAATTTGCCTTGCGGGGCTTTAATGATATAATTTCTGTAGAACTGCAGGTGAACACCAGCCTCGGCTAAAATCGGGTAATTGGGTGAGCGGAAAGCCTCAAATTTCTCGCTGTTGTATTTAATAGAACGGTTACCCCTAAACAACTGTGCATCAAAATAAATGCAAACCTCTGGAAACAATGCCCTGCCATCTTCTTTGGTAGCGGCTATTTCGAGGGCAGTAATTAAATTCTCTTTGGCATCTGTCCTGATTTCGCCTATTGGCAATTGCGAACCGGTTAAAACAACTGGTTTATCCAGATTTTCGAGCATAAAACTCAATGCCGAAGCGGTAAAAGCCATGGTATCAGAGCCATGCAAAATCACAAAACCATCGTACTGATCGTATTTATTGTAAATCAGGTCGGCCAAAGTCTTCCAGATTTCGGGATCCATGTTCGATGAATCGAGTACCGGATTAAAGGAATGCACATCTAAATGATAATCTAAACGGTTTAATTCCGGAACATTTTCTTTGATCTGTTCGAAATTAAAGGGAACTAACATCCCGTTGGTAGGATCGTTAACCATACCGATGGTACCACCGGTATAAATTATAAGTACTTTGGTCATTTGGTTGGTGAAGGTTGCTCACCGCAAAGAAAGCAAAAAATTACAAATGATAGGTCGATATTTTGAAATTAGCAACAAAAACATCCATTAAAACGCTTTAGTTGCCAATAAAATAAAAAATTTAGTTTTTATTTACCAAATCAGCAAAATGGATTGTAGTATGCTGGTTGGTGAGGATATCAAGTAAATGAAGAGATGCTGAAACTAGTTCAGCATGACGATCGGACATGATCCTCATATCCTATCGGTCGGCATCCCCACCGACCGAAAAAATAAGGATGAGCTAGGTTGGTTGAAGGCACAACCAGTAGATGAAATACTTTTTAAACGCCAAAAATCTTTTTCGAATTCGCTGTGGTTACAGCTGCAATCTCTTCAATAGATGCGCCATAATTATCGGCCAGTTTCTGGGCAATATAAATCAGGTAGCTGCTTTCATTGGGTTTACCGCGGAATGGCACCGGAGCCAGATAAGGCGAATCGGTTTCCAGCACCACATTCGCCAAAGGAATATCAGCAAGTACAGCATCAAGTCCTGCTTTTTTATAGGTAACTACTCCCCCAATGCCTAAATAAAAATTTAAATCGATGGCCTGTTTTGCCTGTGCTAGATTACCGGTAAAGCAATGGAAAATTCCACGGAGTTTTTCGTCCTTTTCACTTTCTAAAACTTCAAAAACCTCGTCAAAGGCTTCACGGCAATGGATTACGATAGGTAGCCCCAAATCTTTAGCCCAGGCAATCTGTTTATGAAAGGCATCCTGCTGAATCGCCAAAGTTGTTTTATCCCAATATAAATCGATTCCAATTTCGCCGATGGCATAAATCTTCCTTCCGGCAATACTTGCATAGATCTCATCAAGCACACTCAGGTAATCTTCTTTTACATCACAAGGGTGCAAACCTGCCATAGCAAAACAATTTTCCGGATATTTTGCTACCAGATCATCAATCATCGCAATCGATTTTACATCTACGTTTGGCAAAAACAAACGGCTCACATTGTTTTCAAAGCAGCGCTCCATTAACTGCGCCTGTTTTTCGGCATCTTGCTCGTAATATAAATGGGTATGGGTATCGGTGAAAATCATTTTTGTAATGTTAAATGGATGATGGAAACCGTAATATGAAAGATGGGTAATGTCCTTCGATAGACTCAGGCTCACAAATCACTTGTAACTTCTGATTACTTTTTCTTTTTAGCTGTACTTTTCTTCGGTGCTTTGGCAATAGCCTCCGAGCTTCCGACTGCGGACTCCGGACTATATTCCATTTCCTTCTTCAAAAATTTACCAGTTAAGCTGATCGGATTCTGGATCAAACCTTCAGGAGTACCTTCAAACAGGATTCTTCCGCCTCCGGCACCACCTTCTTCACCCAAATCAATTACCCAATCGGCAACTTTTACCACATCTAAATTGTGTTCGATCACCAAAATGGTATTTCCCTTATCAACCAACTCCTGAAGCACCCCTAAAAGCACGCGAATATCTTCGAAATGGAGTCCGGTAGTAGGTTCGTCTAAAATATAGAATGTTTTGCCGGTATCTTTTTTAGATAGTTCTGTAGCCAGCTTAACCCGCTGAGCCTCACCACCTGAAAGGGTAACTGACGATTGACCCAAAGTAATGTAACCTAAACCAACATCCTTTAAGGTTTTTATTTTTCTGTAAATAATCGGAATATTTTCAAAGAAATCGCAGGCATCTTCAATACTCATATCAAGCACATCGCTGATCGATTTCCCCCTGAAACGCACCTCTAAAGTTTCGCGGTTATATCGTTTACCTCCACACTCTTCGCAAGGCACCTGCACATCAGGCAGGAAATTCATTTCAATTACCTTTAATCCGGCTCCCTGACAGGTTTCGCAACGGCCACCTTTTACATTGAAAGAAAAACGGCCAGGTTTATAGCCCCTGATCTTTGCCTCTGGCAGTTGTACAAAGAGGTTACGGATATCTGAAAACACTCCGGTATAAGTTGAAGGGTTAGACCGCGGTGTTCTGCCAATCGGTGCCTGATCGATCTCAATTACCTTATCAATTTCTTTTAAACCACTAATTTTCTCGTAAGGAAGCGGCGTTTTCTTAGCCCTGAAGAAATGGTGGTTCAATATGGGGTACAAAGTTTCGGTAATTAAACTCGATTTACCAGAACCGGATACGCCGGTTACCGCAATAAATTTACCTAGCGGAAAATCAACCGAAACTGATTTTAAGTTATGTCCGGTAGCTTTAATAATCGACAATTTATGTCCGTTACCTTTTCTACGCTCCTTAGGTGTTTCAATTTTCTTGGTTCCGTTTAAGTAAGCAGAAGTTAGGGTTTTCGATTTCAGGATTTCCTTTGCAGTACCTTCGGCAACCACTGTTCCTCCGTGAATACCTGCCCCCGGACCAACATCAATTACCCAGTCGGCCTCCATAATCATATCCTTATCATGCTCTACCACCAAAACGGTATTCCCTAAATCGCGCAGGTTTTTAAGGGCATTAATTAAACGCTCATTATCACGCTGATGCAAACCAATGCTCGGTTCATCCAGAATGTACATTACATTCATCAACTGCGAACCAATCTGCGTAGCCAAACGGATCCGTTGTGCCTCACCTCCCGAAAGGGTACGCGCGGTTCTATCTAAAGTTAAATAAGTTAAACCCACATCGGTCAAGAACCCGATCCTTGCCTTAATTTCTTTTAATATCTCTTTTGCAATAATATTCTGGCGGTCTGAAAGCCGTTCGTCAACCTTTTCGAACCATTGGTGCAGGTTGCTGATATCCATAGAAGAAAGCTCGAAAATATTCTTCCCATCTACTTTAAAATGCAGGCTTTCCTTTTTTAAACGGGCACCGTTACATTCCGGACAGGTTTTAAGTTTACGAAACTCATCCATATCATCGGATGCAGACTCGCTCCTTTTTTCGTTCTGCTCTTCCAGCATCTTAATAATACCATCGAAAGTGATATTATAGTTCTGCACATTCCATTTGTTGTATTCTACTTCAACTTTGATCAGATCGGGTGAACCATTCAAAATCATGTTGATTACCTCGTCGCTCAGTTTTTCGATTGGTGTAGAAAGCGAGAAACTGTATTTTTTGGCCAGCGCTTTTAACACCTGGAACATCCAGATATCGCGGTACTCGCCAAGCGGGGCCAAACCACCGTTTAAAATGCTCAGTTTTGGATTCGGGATAACCGATTCCTTATCAACCACAAAAATATAACCCAAACCATCGCAACGCTCGCAGGCACCATAAGGCGAGTTGAACGAGAAACTGTTTGGCTGTGGTTCATCGTAAGAAATACCTGTTGTAGGGCACATCAAAAACTTACTGAAATGCGCTACATGATTATCCTTATCGCTGATTTTGATTACGCCCTTACCCATTTTCATCGCAGTTTGAAGCGAATCCAACAAGCGCTTTTTATCTTTGGTATCGATAATCAGGCGATCAATCACTACTTCAATATCGTGTATTTTGTACCTGTCGACCTGCATTTTGGCGGTAATATCTTTTATTTCGCCATCCACACGCACCTTTACATAACCTTGCTTACGGATCTGCTCAAAAAGTTCGCGGTAATGTCCTTTTCTACCTTTAACCACTGGGGCTAAAATGTTTACGGCAACACCATCAAATTTGCGGAAAATGTTCTGCAATATCTGATCTTCGCTCATGCGCTCCATTTTCTCTCCCGTATTGTACGAGTAAGCATCGGCCACACGGGCATAGAGCAAACGCATAAAATCGTAAATCTCGGTAATGGTGCCCACTGTAGATCGTGGGTTTTTACTGGTGGTTTTCTGCTCAATGGCAATAACCGGACTCAATCCCGAAACTTTATCCACATCGGGGCGCTCCATCCCCCCCATAAACTGACGACTGTAGGCGCTAAATGTTTCCATGTAACGGCGCTGGCCTTCAGCATAAATGGTATCGAAAGCTAAGGATGATTTCCCGCTACCACTTAAGCCTGTAATTACAACGAGTTGGTTGCGCGGAAAACTTACATCTATATTCTTTAAATTATGTACCCTCGCACCATATACTTCTACATCTTTTTGCTCACCGAGGTCGATAGATTTATTGCTCATATTTTATTTAAAGTTGGGGATAAAGTCAGGCAACTGAAAAAGCCAGATTTCAATCGGCAAAATTGCTAAAAATTTTATCAATCTGAAAGTATAAACCAATCATTATTAAGGTTTAATTGTCATATATTTCAGCAAGCTCCGGGAAGTATCTTAAACGCAAATAATTGTTACTGAATGGCGATTAAACTAGCTATCACAGATTAATTGCAGAAAAAAATTCTTTCTGTTAACTAAACGCGAATATTGCTGCAACGGTTTTGTATTTTTAGCGAAAAGACATACACTGACCTGTATTCCTAAAATTAACATTGCAACAAAATAGATGGCAATCAATCTTGAATATTTATATCCGCTAATTGTACCTAAAAATTACTACTTGCCGGGAACCTGGGTTCTTCCCCATTACAATTTAATTGCTTCCGATTTTATTATGACCTGGGTAAGTTTTCAGGGCGATGCCCCAATGATCTACCTCACACAGGATGAATGCAAATTTTTAACCGAAACTCAATCAGGCTGGGAACAGCGAACCTTTGAAAACTTAAGACACCTAACAAACGATAACGAATATTTCTGCACGCATTTCCAACAATCTGATCAATCGAAAAAACTAGCCTATATTGCTTTTATGAATCAGGACGGAATAGGTTCCAGCAGAATATTGCTTTCTAATGAACTTGAAAAATTATTCCCGAATGGCTACTTTGTAGCAATGCCTGATCGTAGCTGCGGCTTTGCAATCGCTAAAGATGCTCCGGAGCATGCGTTAAATGAAGTGAAGCAGTTAATCAAGAATATGTTTGAGGGAGCTATCACCCCAATGTCTCCAAATTTGTTTAACAGCAGTGATTTTAAATTAATCGACAACTGGGCTACCCCAATAAACCAGGGGCATTCTGATAAATTAATAACTGAAGTAATTACTTTGTGTTTATAGCGCAGGTAAAACTACCACTCAATCGTAGTACCATTCTCTGTAGGGTGTCCGGTGCAAACCAAAACCCTGCCTCTTTCCAATTCATCGTCGGTAAGCACCTCGTTATAATCCATACGCACACCACCTTTGGTGCAGTTAGCTACGCAAGTGCTGCATACCCCACCGCGACAGCTGTAAGGCAGTTTAATTTTATGCTCCAGAGCAACATCCAGGATCCGTTTTGGCCAGGGCACATCCAGATTGTAGGTTTCCCCTTTAAAGTTTAGAATTACCGAATAGGTATTCTTATCCACCACCTTTTCCGAACTATCGTCGTCATCCACTTCATCTTCGGGAAGCACAAAAGTTTCGCGTTTAATCTGTTTGATATCGAAACCCATGCCCAATAAGGTAATGCGGCACAAATCCATATAAATAACTGGTCCGCAGGTGTAGAAAAGTGCATCGTTCCGGGCGAACAACAAATGTTCCTTCAGCAGTTTTTCAATGTAAAACTTATTTAACCGGGCAGTGAGCAAGTTTTTGCTGTTGCTAAATATCCAAACTATTTTTAAACGATCTGGAAATTTCTGCTGCCATTCGTTCAGTTCATCGTAAAACAGCGTTTCTTCCTTTGAGCGGTTGCTATACACCAAAGTAATTTTAGACTTTTTTTCGGTAACCAGCGCAGTTTTCATAATCGAGAACAAGGGCGTAATACCCACACCCGCAGCAAAAAGAAAAATATCGCGTTCCAGGTTTTCTACCGGTTGATAGCAGAATAAACCTTGTGGTTCTTGCGCTAAAAGCACATCACCCTCAGCTGTTTTATGGTGCAGAAAACGCGAAATCTCTCCATTTTCGACACGTTTAACCGTAACCGCAAGTGGCTCATCCACGTCCGGCGAACTGTTAAAAGAATACGACCGCCTGATTTCCTTATGCTTTCCTTCAAAAACCAACGATAAAAACTGCCCGGCCAGATACTTAGGGTAGCTCTCCCCTAACACCTCAAATTCAAAAGTAATGTTATCGCCCGGCTGGTTAATAATTTTCTGGATACGCAATTTGAACATACTACAAAGAAAAGGAATTTTTGGTTCATTGATTCATTAGTCATTTGTTCATTGATAACTGCACAAAGATTAACTGGTTAATTGTTCGAATCGGTTAACTGACTCTAAACTCCGAACACTCAACTCCCAACTTGATCATTAGTACTGCAAACTGTTCATTGATTAGCATGATACAGAAAGAACAAACCATCTGTGTAATCTAAGAATCTATGTAATCACCCACAAAAAAAGCGTCCCGATTCGAAAACCGGGACGCCTTACCAAATGCTTGTC
>Ga0256882_1000364_pt1 | contig 11010 bp, 8 predicted proteins | sample MC6MC0440MT_FD_186349 | JGI IMG/M metagenome (GOLD analysis project Ga0256882, IMG submission 186349) | Metatranscriptome of enriched soil aggregate microbial communities from Iowa State University, Ames, United States - MC6-MC0440-MT... | ecosystem: Environmental > Terrestrial > Soil >...
CAAGCTTAGTTAATTCTTTTAGGTGTGCGTTAATTTTCTGATTATGAGCATCTTGTTTTTGTGCAACCTGGATAGAGCTGAATGTTGTTGAAATTTAGGTTCAATCGCCAAGAGATTTAGGAGTGTTATTGTGCATTTATACATTTCGATTCTACTCATCAAATCAACTTCGTTTTTTTACAAAAGAATTATTCTGTATGTTTGCGTGCTCAAAACCTATGATAATTTATGAGGGTTGCCCTTATTACTGGCGTTACTGGACAAGATGGTGCATATCTGGCAGAATTTCTGCTTAGAAAGGGCTATTTTGTGCATGGTATAAAAAGACGTTCATCATTATTTAATACCGATCGTATCGATCACCTCTACCAGGATCAGCACGAAAGCAATGTAAACTTTAAATTGCATTATGGCGATTTAACGGATTCAACCAACCTGATCCGGATTATTCAGGAAACACAACCTGATGAAATTTATAACTTGGCAGCGATGAGCCATGTTCACGTAAGCTTTGAAATGCCTGAGTATACAGCTAATGCCGATGGTATTGGTACTTTGCGTTTACTGGAAGCCATCAGGATTTTGGGTTTGGCTCATAAAACCAAAATTTATCAGGCTTCGACCTCAGAATTATATGGTTTGGTACAAGCGGTACCACAAAGTGAAAGTACTCCTTTTTACCCGCGTTCGCCCTATGCTGTCGCCAAAATGTACGCTTATTGGATTACGGTTAACTATCGTGAGGCCTATGACATGTTTGCCTGTAATGGGATTTTATTTAACCATGAAAGCCCGTTAAGGGGAGAAACTTTTGTAACCCGTAAAATTACCAGGGCCGCAGCTAAGATTGCATTAGGATTGCAGCAGTGTTTATATTTGGGAAACCTCTCTGCGCAGCGCGATTGGGGACATGCGAAAGATTATGTTGAAGCGATGTGGTTAATTTTGCAACAAGAAAAGCCAGAAGATTTCGTTATAGCAACAGGCGTAACCACCACTGTACGCGACTTCGTTTGCATGAGTTTTGCCGAGCTTGGCATAGAAATTGAGTTTAGCGGCAAAGACGAAAACGAAAAAGGCGTTATCATCGGGGTAGATGTGGAACTGGCTAGCAGTTTAGGCTTAGCCCCTGATAAGTTATTTTTGGGTAGTACAGTAGTGCGTGTTGACCCTAAATATTACCGGCCAACAGAAGTTGATCTTTTACTTGGCGACCCAACCAAATCTAAAACCCAGCTGGGTTGGGAGCCACAATATGATTTGCCAGCACTAGTTAAAGAAATGGTTTTGTCCGATCTTCAGTTAATGAAGAAAGATGAGTACCTGAATGAAGGAGGTTTTAAAACCTTAAATTATTTTGAATAACATTACCTGCCGATTATTTCGGAAACCTATGAAACAAAGCATAAAAATATTTCTATCCCTTATCGCTCTCTGTTTATTTGTTCATCTTCAGTCTTTTGCACAAAATTATTCGAGTGTAAAGGTTGATGAACTCTCAGATGCCCAGATTTTGCAAATGATTAAAAAAGCAGAATCGGTTGGGTATAATGATGCGCAATTAGAACAAATGGCTGCAGCTCAAGGTATGAAAGCTGATGAGATCCAAAAGTTACGTGCAAGGGTGGCCAAAGTGAGGAAACAAGGCTCTGCTGTACAGATAGAACAAAAACCAGTAGTTACGGGAAGGGAGCTCAGTGAAACGACATCTGGAGGAGAAATTAATAACGAAAAGAAGGAAGGGGATAGCGAAATTGGTTCGAAAATATTCGGCTCGGAGCTGTTTAGAAATGGCAATATTACTTTTGAGCCCAATTTGCGCATGGCAACTCCTAAAGGCTATGTAATAGGGCCAGATGATAAATTGATAATCGATTTAACGGGTGATAATGAAGCTAGTTATAATTTAGAGGTAAGTCCCGATGGTATTATTAATCTCCAATATGTTGGTAGAATTGCTGTTGGTGGCTTAAGTATTGATCAGGCCACTGCTAAAATCCGGACGGCTATGAGCAAAACTTATCCTTCATTGAGATCCGGTAGAACAAGCTTAGCGATTAATTTAGGTAATATCAGGAGTATTAAGGTGATTATGACCGGTTATGTAACCAAACCTGGCACTTATACACTGCCTTCATTGGCAACCGTTTACAACGCTTTATATGCTTCAGGAGGACCAGCTCAAAACGGATCTTTCCGAAAAATTCAAATTATCCGTAACAATAAGATCATCGCTACTTTAGATATTTATAATTTCTTATTAAAGGGAATCCAACAGGCTAATATCCGTTTACAGGATCAGGATGTAATCAATATTCCGGTATATGATGACCGTGTGGAAATTAATGGTGAAGTAAAAAGAGCAGCACTTTACGAGGTTGTGAAAGGTGAGAGCTTACAGAATGTAATCGATTTTGCAGGTGGTTTCACTACACAAGCTTATACCGCTAAGATCAAGGCTTTCCAAAATACCGATCGCGATCGCCGAATCAATGACATCCCTGCGGTCGATTTCTCAACTTACGTGCCCATAAATGGCGATAAATATGTAGTTGAAGCGATATTGGATCGATTTGCCAACCGTGTGGAGATTTTAGGAGCAGTATTTCGTCCAGGCGTTTATGAATTGGAAAAGGGGTTAACCCTTCGGGGATTAATTAACAAGTCTGATGGGTTAACTGAAGAAGCTTTTTTAAATCGTGGTTACATCAATCGTCTAAATCTGGATAATACTCAAGCACTGATTTCATTTGATGTGGCTAAAATTATAGCGGGCACGCAAACAGATATTGCTTTACAGCGTGAAGATAAGGTCACGATTTCATCCATTTTTGATTTAAGAGATGAATATCAGGTGAGCATACAAGGAGAGGTACGTGCGCCCGGAAGCTTTCAGTTTGCTGATGGTATGACATTAGAATCCGTAATTCAATTGGCAGGTGGATTTAAAGAAGGTGCTACCCCTAACCGGATCGAAATATCAAGAAGGGTAAGAAATAGTGAAGCTACTTCAGCAACTGCGAGAACTGCTGAAGTGTTTATTGTAAATGTAAACGAAAATTTAAAATTAGAAGGGGAACCTTTCGTGTTAAAACCTTTCGATATCGTTTCTGTGCGTAACGCTGAAGGTTATGCAGTACAAAAGCAGGTTAAATTGGAGGGAGAAGTCGTATATCCTGGTGTGTATACCATAGTTAATAAAAATGAGCGTATTTCTGATCTTATTAATAGAGCCGGCGGTTTAACTTCTTCTGCCTATGCTGATGGCGCATCTTTAAAAAGGCCAGGAGCCGAAAAGGTGAATCCAAAAGATAAAAATGCCATCAATAACCAGGAAGAAGAGAATAAGAAGTTCATGGGTTTAAAACGTGCGCAAGAAGCGGGAGCAAAGGATACTGTAGCCGCGGAAATTGAGCAAAAATTAATTCAGAGTGATTTAGTCGGTATTAATTTGGAACGCATCCTTAAAGATCCGCTTTCAAAGTTCGATTTGATCGTGGAAGATGGAGATATTATTCGCGTTCCGCGTACTTTGCAAACAGTTCGCGTAACTGGAGAAGTCTTGAATCCTAACAGTATTGTGTACTTGCCGGGAAAAGGGCTTAAACAATATATCAATGGTGCAGGTGGATTTACTGATCGAGCAAGGAAAAGTGGCGTATATATAAAGTATGCGAATGGTTCTGCAGCTGGAGTAGGAAAATTTTTATTTTTTAGTAATAATCCGGTAATTAAGCCTGGAGCGGAGATTTTGGTTCCTAAAAAAGCAGACAGGGAGCGTTTAACAGCTCAAAGCTGGATTGGGATTGGAACCGCTGTTGCATCCCTAGGGGCGATTATTGTGAGTTTATTAAGATAATTTCTATAGTAATGGATTCGAATAATCTATTGCTTCATACTGAATAATGAAAGAAGAACATAATATGGATAAAAAGTTAATAGTTCATAGTGATGATAAGGAGTTATCTATAAAGGAGCTTATAACTTCTGCAAAGGAGCTTTTATCTTATTTTTTATCTAAATGGTTTATCATTTTATTTATAGGTATTTTTGGAGCAGTTATTGGTTTAACCTATTCTTTTTTTAAAAAAACAAAATACATTGCAGCAACTACATTTGTGTTAGAAGAAGACAGAAGTAATAATTTAGGATCTTTAGCTGGTATTGCGTCAGCTGCCGGACTAGATTTGGGAACTACTGGTGGAAGTATTTTTCAGGGCGATAATATCTTGGATTTATATAAATCCAGAAAAATGATAGTAAAAACCTTGCTAACCGAGGTTGTAGATTACAACCGTAAAGAATTACTTGTTGAGCGATATATAAGGTTTAATCGCTTAAGGGAAAAGTGGAAAGATAATGAAAAACTGATTAAAATTACTTTCGGTTCTGAAGCAATCGATCAGCCGGTTTATGAGCGAGTTCAGGATAGTTTACTTACAAGTTTTGCAAACGATATTAATAAAAATATACTTTCTGTTACCAAGCCAGATAAAAAAACGGGAATTATACGTGCAGAAGTAAGTTCAACCGATGAATTTTTTTCCAAATCATTTAACGAAAATATTGTTAAAAATGTGAATGATTTTTACATTCAAACAAAAACAAAGAAGTCCATATATAATATTAAGATTCTTCAACAGAAAACCGATTCTGTACGTGCAATAATGAATGGGGCAATTTATTCTGCCGTTGCTATTACAGATGCAACTCCAAATTTGAACCCAACCAGGCAGATTCAACGAGTTGCACCTGCTCAACGAGCACAATTTTCTGCTGAAACTAATAAAGCCATATTAGGAGCTCTAGTGCAGAATTTGGAATTGGCTAAAATATCCTTACGAAAGGAAACGCCACTAATTCAGGTCATAGATGAACCCATATTTCCTTTAGAAAAAGTTAGAATAGGTAAGGCTGTTGCTATAATAATTGGTGGAGTTATTGGAGGGGTTTTAGCATTGTTGATACTTGCTGTAGTAAGATTTTTTAAACAACTTAGTTTAAGTTAATGAATATTTTAAAACTAATAGGACGAGAAAAGGAACTTTTCACAAATGATATTTCTAAATATGAATATGAATTAAGAGACATCATTACAAAATCCAGATTTTTGGTTATTGGTGCTGCTGGTTCAATAGGACAAGCTGTTACGAAAGAAATCTTTAAAAGAAATCCTCTAAAACTTCACGCTATAGATATCAGTGAAAATAATATGGTTGAGCTCGTTAGAGATATTAGGAGTTCTTTTGGCTATATTGATGGAGATTTCAGAACTTTTGCACTTGACATTGGATCAATAGAATACGATGCGTTTATTGAGTCAGACGGAGGGTATGACTATGTCTTAAATTTATCTGCACTTAAACATGTACGTAGCGAAAAAGATCCTTTTACATTGATGCGAATGATTGATGTAAATATTTTCAATACAGAAAAAACCATCAATCAATCGATCGCTAGTGGGGTAAAAAAATATTTTTGTGTTTCTACAGATAAAGCTGCGAATCCTGTAAATATGATGGGGGCTTCGAAGCGAATTATGGAAATGTTTTTAATGCGCAAAAGTAGTGAGATAGCTATTTCTACTGCTCGCTTTGCGAATGTCGCCTTCTCAGATGGCTCTTTGTTACATGGTTTTAATCAGCGCATCCAAAAAGTGCAACCTATTGTTGCACCTAATGACATTAAAAGATATTTTGTATCGCCTAAAGAATCTGGTGAACTGTGCTTAATGTCGTGTATTTTTGGAGAGAATAGGGATATTTTTTTTCCTAAACTTAACGAAAACCTACATTTGATTACTTTTGCAGATATTGCAATTAAGTTTTTAAATGAAATCGGTTATGCCCCATATTTATGTTCTACAGAGGATGAAGCAAGAAAATTAATATCTGAGCTAGAACTGGAAAATAAGTGGCCTTGTTTATTTACCTCAAGTGATACTACAGGAGAGAAGGACTTCGAAGAGTTTTTTACAGATGCTGAAGTACTAAATATGGAGAGATTCGAAAATTTAGGGATTATTAAAAGTAGCTTAGATTTCGATTTAGAAAAATTGGAACTCTTTACTAACACGATACAGGCGCTTAAAGCAGCTAAAAAATGGGAAAAAAGCCAAATAATTGACTTGTTCTTTACAATGATACCAGATTTTGGTCATAAAGAAACAGGAAAATATCTTGATGCCAAGATGTAGTTCAAAAATAAATATACTTCAAAATTATTAATATGTATAAAATTCCATTGTTTGATTTAAACTTTGATGAAAAAGAGGAAAATGCGGTATTGGATGTAATTCGCTCCAAATGGATCTCCACTGGGCCCAAAACCTTAGAATTTGAACAAAGATTTTCGGAGATGTTAAATATTAAACATTCAATAGCACTGGCAAATTGTACGGTAGCATTACATTTAGCATTAAAAATTTTAGATATTGAGGAAGGAGATGAGGTAATATGTCCTTCATTAACTTTTGTTGCCACAGTAAATGCGATTAGATATGTTAATGCGACTCCAGTATTTGCTGATATTTCTGGATATGACGATTTAACTATTTCTCCTATAGATATTGAGAGCAAAATTACTAGTAAAACGAAAGCAATAATAGTAATGCATCATGCAGGATTTGCTTGTGATATGGACTCAATCATGGCGATCGCTAATAAACATGGTATTAAAGTTATAGAAGACGCTTGTCATGGCCCCTTATCTGAATATAAAGGTAGAAAACTAGGAACTATCGGTGATTTTGGATGCTTTAGTTTTTTCTCAAATAAAAATATCAGTACGGGAGAAGGAGGCATGTTGGTTACTAACAATGAACAATACAATCAAAGAGCCAGACTCTTAAGATCCCATGGAATGACTTCCATGTCTTATGAAAGAGCTAAAGGGCATTCAACGGAATATGATGTTGTGGAGTTCGGATTTAATTATCGGATGGATGATATTCACGCTGCAATTGGTATTGCTCAGTTGAATAAAATTGAGAAAGACCTTAACCTTCGAGCTAAAATAAGACAATTCTACCTAGACAAGTTATCGCAATTAGATAGAGTAATTGTTCCTTTTAAAGAATCTAACGATTTTTCTTCTAATTATATTTTTCCAATTATTTTGAAAGATTCTGATTTTGTCAAAAGAAATATGGTAAGATCTCAATTGGCTGAAGTAGGCATTCAAACCAGTGTTCACTACCCTGCTGTACATCGCTTCACAACATATAAAGATTATTATCAACCGCTCCCAAAAACGGAATATGTTGCAGATTGTTCTATCACATTACCAATGTATTCTAAACTTACCCAGGAAGATATAGACTTTATAGTTGAAAATTTAGCAAAATTGGTTTAGCCTTATGAAAGATTCAGTATTGGTATTTGGGGGAGGGGAACTTCAAATATCAATTATTAACAAAGCAAAACTTCTTGGATTACAGGTTATAGTCATTGATCCAAACGATTTAGCACAGGCTAAGGATGTTGCCGACGTGTTTGTTTGTGTAGGAGGAGATGATTTTGAAAAAACACTTGAAATAGCTTTAAAGTATAATGTTAAAGGCTTAGTAACTGCAGCAACAGATCATCCGATATTAATGATGTGTCGAATTGCAGAAGCGATGAAACTTAATTTTCCCACATACGATAGTTGCGAAACACTCCTAGATAAAGGGAAATTTAAGAGTTTTCTTCAAGAAAATGGATTTAAACATGCAAACGGCAATGTTTATAATGATGTGGCTAATTTTAAAATATTTAATTATAATGTACCTTTAATTGTTAAGCCTTTAAAGAACTCTGGCAGTAGGGGTGTGATAAAATGTGAAAGTTTTGATACACTGGATGCAGCTGTTTCAGAATGTTTACGTTATTGTAGAGACGGTCGCTTTATAATCGAAGAATTTATAGTAGGCGATGAAATTAGTGTTGAAGCAATAGTCAAAGAAGGAAAGGTGCATATCATTCAAATAACAGATAAGATTGTTTCTAATCCACCTTATAATGTTGAATTGGGGCATATTCAGCCATCAAAATATTCACATAGAGAGGATGAAATTCAAGAAATATTGCAACAAATCGTAACCTTAACGGGTTTTGATAACTCTGCAATACATCCAGAATTTAAAATTACTGAGCAAGGCGACATTTTTATTATAGAAATAGGTACTAGGTTAGGTGGAGATTACATCACTTCAGATTTAACCTACCTTTCAACGGGAGTTGATATAGAAAACTTACAAATATTTATATCATTAGGTAAGAATATTACTTTTACAAAAAGTAATATGTGTTCAGCAATTTCCTTTCTAAACTTTCAAGAGGATACTGTTATTCATAAAAACATCGATAAGAAACAGCTTTTATATTCCTTTCCAGAAATATTTCGCTTCGAAAGTAATCTTAAGCCTAACGATAAGATTAAGATAGTTACAAATAGCCTAGAAAGGTATGGTTATTTTATTCTCCAGTCTAATTCTATGGAAGAAATAATAGACTCCAAGGCCAAAATTATAGATTTTTTACATAATAAATATTCCAGTTAATGGTTAAAGTAGTTTTATTTGGGAATACGGGCTTAGCCAATGGTGTTTTCAGAGCCTTAGTAGAACATGAGTCAATAAAATTATGTGCAGTTTACACACGGAAATTGCCCGGTAATTTTCCGTATTATCCAGAAAAAGAACTATGGGAAGCAGCAGAAGAGTATAATATTCCCACGGTTATAGGTCAAAATGTTAATTCAAATGATTCTATTGCTTATCTTTCTGATATAGCACCAGATTATATTATTGTGTCTTCATTTGATCAGATTGTTAAAAGCACAGTTATAGAGCTCGCAAAATTTGGAATAATTAACTTTCATCCTTCTCTACTTCCTAAATACCGAGGTCCAAATCCAATATCCTGGGTACTAATTAATGGAGAAAAAAAGACAGGCCTTACCATTCATCAATTAACGAAAGGAATCGATTCTGGAGATATTCTTTATCAAGAAAATTTAGATGTTGACAGCAATGATAATTTAGGTAGTTTATATTTTAAATTGTCAGCTTTAGCTGAGTCGATGTCAAAAGTCTTAGTTGAAGATATTGCAACTAAAGGGTTGCCAGTTGGTGATGCTCAAGACGAAACAAATATGTCATATTATGCAAAGTCGACTGTTTTTCGTTATGTTGATTTAAATGCTCCGCTTAACGATATCTTAAATAAGATAAGAGCATTTCAACCTTTCCCAAAGCCTATGTTAAAAATTAACGAAAAAGATTATTTAATTTCTGATGTTGCGGTAATGGGCAATACATCGTCTAAAAGATTAGGCTTGTCTGATGACTCTGTAGAGTTGTGCATAAAAAAAGAGGAATCCGTTTTAAATCTTGCCATTACTGCAATATAATTAGCTTTTACTCTAAATATGTTTAACATGGACTTAACGAAAAAGCAATTAGAGGTTATTGTTAGCTCAGACTGCTCAATTCTCGAAGCATTAAAGAAGATGGATTCAATCAAGCGAAAGTTGCTCTTAGTTATTGATGATGAAAAATATAATGGTCTTCTCTCAATTGGTGACATTCAACGGGGTATAATTAGTAACATTGAACTTTCCGAGCCAATATCTAGCTTAAAAAGAGGTAATTATATCGTTGCAAATACCGATTCAAGTCTGGCACATATTAAAGACATGATGTATGAAATTAGGGCAGCGTTTATGCCGGTAATCAATGCAAGTGGAAATGTTGTTGATATTCATTTCTGGGAAGATAGTTTCTCGACAAAAGAATCAGTTCCGCTAGATCAGTTTAATTTACCTGTAGTAATTATGGCGGGAGGCTTCGGCACAAGGCTTCAGCCTATTACACATATTCTTCCTAAACCATTAATACCAATTGGAAAGAAAACCATGTTAGAGGAGATTTTCGATCGATTTGGTAAACATGGTTGTACTGATTTCTTTATATCTATAAATTATAAGGCCGAATTAATTGAGTTTTATTTAAAAAGTCTTTCATTGCCATACAATTTAGATTTTTTCAGAGAGCTTGAACCAATGGGGACAGCTGGTAGTTTAACATTACTAAAAAATAAAATTCATTCTACATTTTTAGTAAGTAATTGTGATATCTTAATTGATCAAGATTATTCTGAAATAATAGATTATCATAAAAAACATAATAATGAAATAACCATTGTAGCAGCATTGAAGCATTTCCCAATTGCCTATGGTATAATTGAAACAGGTGAAAATGGACAACTAATTGATCTCAAAGAGAAGCCGGAATTAACATTTAAGATAAATAGCGGGATGTACATTTTGGAACCTCATTTATTAAAGGAAATCCCTGAAAATAATTTTTTTCATATTACACAACTAATTGAAAAAATTCGTCAACGAAACGGTAATATTGGAGTGTTCCCGGTTAGTGAAGATTCATGGAAGGATGTAGGTGATTGGCCTGAATACAAGAAGGTATTGGCGCATAATGGCTTTAATATTTAAAGTTATAAATGAAAAATAACATCATTAATCTTTTTTTAAAATTCTCTTTTGGTGGATTAATTTCGGCTGGAATTTCCTTTTTTACTACACCAATAATCACCGCAATAATTTTACCTGATGAATTCGGTAAAGCATCTATGTTTGTATTGGCTTTTAATTTTCTTTTGCAAATATTATTGTTAGGGCTAGACCAAAGTTTTGTTAGATTTTTTTACCAACAGCAATATAAAGACAGTACGATAAGACTATTATCGAGCACCTTAATTGGACCAATAATTGCCTTTTCTGCAAGTTCAGTTATAATTATTGGTTTTTGGAAGTCAATCAGTACTTCATTAATTGGAGTAGAAAGCTTTAAAGTGATAATTTTATTAATGATAACTTTATTTTTAGCAATAGTTGAGAGATTTTCTACACTATTAATAAGAATGTCCCAACGAGCTACACTGTTTTCTAATTTAAAAATTATTCAAAGTATAGTAAATGCTGTCGTTATTATTGTGTATGCCAATTATG
>Ga0256882_1000366_pt1 | contig 10948 bp, 6 predicted proteins | sample MC6MC0440MT_FD_186349 | JGI IMG/M metagenome (GOLD analysis project Ga0256882, IMG submission 186349) | Metatranscriptome of enriched soil aggregate microbial communities from Iowa State University, Ames, United States - MC6-MC0440-MT... | ecosystem: Environmental > Terrestrial > Soil >...
CGGGGATGCTGCATGGTCTGTCGACCCGACCGACGCACAAAGCATCAGCGCTGCGATGCTGGACGTGCTGCACAACCACGAACTCAAGGCCCAGAGAATTGAATCAGGCCTGGCGCGGGCGCGGCATTATTCCTGGCATGAGTGCGCGCGGCAGACGTTAGCGGTCTACCGCAAAGTGCTGGGCTAAAAAGAACTCATCCAACGACACAAAAGCCCCGCGCTGCTGACAGCGCAGGGCTGTGGCTTACTTGGCGCTCGAAACCGTCAGGTCCTTCAACGCGTCCGAATCCTGACCACCCAGCCAGACGTTCACGCTGTTGACGCTGTCGGCCGACAACTTGCCGGCCCAGCGATTGAGGATGAACAGGTTGGTGATGAAGTCGTACTGCGATTTGAGCAGATCGCCACGAGCCTTGAACTCATTTTGCACCGCTGTCAGAACGTCCACGGCATTGACCACGCCATAGGTGAACGCCTTTTGTGCCGCGATGCTGGACTGCTTGGCCGAAGACAGCGCGTTCTGATTGGCGCGAATCTTGTCCACCGCAGACTGTGCGGTCAGGTAGGCATTGGTGGTTTCCTTCACGACCTGTCGGCGGATACCTTCCAGATCCTGCTCGGCGGCGTACTGCTCATCGTACAGACCCGTCACCCGAGCGGAAGTCGAACCGCCGCTGTAGATCGGCACCTTGAGCCCCACTGTCGCCACATAGCTGTCACTGCGCGGGGTCAGCGTGTTGTCATAACCCACGTCACTTTGCTGGGCACCCAGGCTGAACGTGACGGACGGATAATGCCCGCCTTTTCCTTCACGCACCGCCGCATTGGCCGCTTCCAGGTTGCTTTCGTACGCCTTGAGCAACGGGTTGCTGTCCATCGCCTGAGCGATCCAGGTGTCCAGCGATAATGTCGGTGCTTCCAGGGCGATATCGTTGCGGATACGGCTCAGGCGCTCATTGATCGGGCGCCCGACTATTTCCGACAGGGCTTCGCGCGTCAGACGCACCTGATTGCGCGCCTCCACTTCCTGGGCGACAAGGGAGTCGACGCGAGCCTTGAGGTCCAGCATGTCAGTGATCTTGGCCATTTGCTTGGCGTACATGGCATTCACGCGATCAAGACTGCCCTGAGTGGTACGGCGCTCGGCCACGACCAGCTCGAGCGCGTCGTCTGCCGCCAGCGCCGCGAAGTATCGCTTGGCCAGATCCACTGTCGCTTCAGCCTGGGAGTCCTCGGACTGAGAGCTTTTTTGCAGCGTGACGCTCTTGGCCTTCTGATACCGCTCCCACGCTTCCTTGTTGTAGATGAACTGGGTCAGGTTCAGGGAATAGCTTTTGTTGTCGTAAATCTCGCGCGAGGCATCGTCCTTGCGCAGGATACGGTTGAAATTGCTGTTCGCCGTGACCTGGGGCAACAGGTTGCCAAACGCCTCGCGCTCCTGCTGCTTGGCGGAGCGAGCCCGCGCGTAGGCAGAAAGAATGCGTGGGTCTTCAAGACGCGATTCCTTGTAGAGCGCCATCAGATCGAGCGCATAGGTCGAAGCATGAACCTGTTGCGGAGCGACGGGCTGAGCCGCTTGAACGTCCAGAGCCAACAGGCCCAGGAGGAGACCGGGGATAAGACGCACTGCTGTCATTCCTCGATCATCGATTTGGCGAACATGTTATGCGCAGGCTTGAGCAGATACTGCAGCATGGTGCGGTTGCCCGCGTTGATCAGCACTTCGGCCGGCATGCCTGGCTGCAATTTGCGATCAGCCAGCCGCTTCCTGCCTTCTTCGGTCAGCTTTACACGAACCAGGTAATACCCCTCGCCCGACTTCTCGTCAGTGAGTCGGTCCGCCGAGATGCGCGTGACCTCGCCTTCGATGACGGGCGTGGTCGCACTGTTGAACGCGCTGAAGCGAATGTCGGTCTTCTTGCCAACGGTGATGCGGTCGATGTCGTTTGTGCCGACGTGGGCTTCGACCACCAGCTCAGAGGACTCCGGCACGATGTCCAGCAGCGGCGTCCCCGCGCTGACGACGCCGCCGATGGTGTGGACCTTCATGTCCAGCACCATGCCATCCTCGGGAGCACGGATGACAATGCGAGACAGGCGATCCTTGAGCGCCGTGGCTTTCTCCTGCAGGTCAAACACCTGAGCCTGGACGTCGCTCAGATCCTTGGCGACGTCGGAGCTGAATTTCTGATTCAGCTGAACGATCTGCAACTCGGTTTCGTTGATCTGCAGGCGGGTCTTGGTGATGGTCGACTGGTGATCGGCGACCTCTGACTTGAGCATGTCCAGCTTGCGCTCCTGCTCGAGCAGACGCTGCTTGTCGACGAAGCCCTGACGCAGCAGATCCTTGAGTTCGGTGATCTCCCCGACGTAGGACTTCTCCAGGCTCACCTTGGTCCCGATCATGTCATTGAGGCCCGCGATCTGCTGCTTCAGCTGCCCGATGCGCTCCTGCTGAACCGAAATCTCGCCCAGACGGGCAATCTTGCGCGCCTTGAACACCTGCGCCTCACCGGCAATCGCCTCGCGCGCACGATCACTTTCATCGCCCTTGATGACAATCGGCGGGACTGCCGCAAGATCGTCACGCTCCGCCTTGAGCCGCGCTTCCTTGGCTTGAGCGGTGATCAACTGGTTGCGCGTGGATTCGTATTCGGAACTCAGCTGAGCGTCATCGAGCACGATCAACGGATCGCCCTTGCGAACCGTATCCCCATCACGGGCCAGCAGCTCCTTGACGATGCCGCCTTCAAGATGCTGAACGGTCTTACGGTAGCTCTGGACGGTCACGATGCCAGAGCCGTACACGGCATTCCCGAGTGGGGCAAAGGCTGCCCAGGTTCCAAACAGACCAAATGTCACCAGGACAATGGTCATCCCGATCCGACGTATCCCGCGGTCGGAGGTAGGCATATCGACAGAGTGCTCTTCGAGCAAGGTCACCGCATTACTGGACATTCATGAATTCCTTTCAAGCGCTTGGCTGTACTTCGCTGGAGGCCGTTGGGGCAACCCTGGGCTGAGCCTGCCCGGTGGCCTGCGCTTGAGCCTTGGCCTGCTGCTTGGCCAACTCGGCAATGACCTGATCCCGCGCGCCGTACATGGTGAGCACGCCCGCATTGAGGACCATGACCCGGTCCAGACGCGACAGGATGTTGGGACGGTGAGAGATGATGAACACCGTGGCTCCGGTTTCCTTGATTTTTTGCAGGGCAACACCCAACGCGCGCTCGCCGACCTCATCCAGGTTGGAGTTGGGTTCGTCGAGCACGATAAGACGTGGGCTGCCATACACCGCCCGCGCCAGGCCGATACGCTGACGCTGGCCACCGGAGAGATTGACACCTTCGCTGCCGATGACCGTGTCATAGCCGTCAGGCAGCTGCAGGATCAGCTCGTGGACGCCAGCGATGCGGGCCGCCAGAACGACCTTTTCCGGATCGATCTTGGTGAAGCGAGCAATGTTGTCACTGATGCTGCCCTCAAACAGTTCAATGTCCTGAGGCAGATAGCCCAAATGCGGGCCCAACTCGCGCTTGTCCCAGGCGCTGATGTCCGCGCCATCCAGGCGGACCGTGCCGTGTTGAGGTGGCCAGATTCCGAGCAGCGCCCGAGCCAGGGTCGACTTACCCGCCGCACTGGGGCCCACGATCCCGACGATGCTACCTGCCGGCGTCACGAAACTGATGCTGCGAATGACGGGGGCCTTGGCGCCAGGAGGCGCAACAATCAGGTTTTCGACCTGAACGTGGCCTTCGGGCGCTGGCAGCGACATGCGCTCAGGCTCGGCGTTGAGCTTGTCCAGCGTGTCGTTCAGACGCTGGTATTGCATACGGGCCGCGACAAAGCCTTTCCAACTGCCGATCATCTGGTCGATAGGTGACAGCGCACGGCCAAGCAGCAAAGAGCCGGCCATCATCAGACCGGGGTTGATCTCATGGGTGATGACCAGATAGGCCCCCGCCGCCAGCATCATCGACTGCGCCCAGTTACGAAAGGTCTTGGAGATCGAGGAAACGACTCCGCCCTGATCACTGGCCGCCGACTGCAAGACCAGCACTCGCCGCTGACGGGTCGCCCAACGGCCCATCAGCGTGTCGAGCATGCCCATCGACTCGATCACTTCGGCGTTACGCAATGTCTTGGTGGTCTGCAGGTTTGCCGTGATGCTCTGCTTGTTCGCCTCGGCCAACGAATTACTGGTGTAGCGATGGTTCAGGTAAGCCAGCGCAACCAGCACGACCGCAGAGCCTACGGTCATCCAGCCAAACCATGGGTGAAAGAGGAACATCACCGCCGTGTAAATCGGCAGCCAGGGGGCATCGAACAGCGCGAACAGCCCACTGCCGGTCAAGAACTGCCGCAGCGACGTGAGGTCATTCAGGGACTGGGCAGAAGCGTCCATGCCACCGCTGGTCAGCGCCCTCTTGAAGCTGGCCCGGTAAACGTCACGACTGAGCAGTACATCCAGGCGGTTGCTGATCCGGACCATGATCCGGGACCGTACCCACTCCAGAGAACCCAAGGTCACCATCAGAACCGTCAGGATCAGCGTCAGCATGATCAGGGTAGAAGTACTGGCGCTGGGAACGACCCGACCGGAAATCTGAATCATATAGAAGGTCGGCACCAGCATCAGCGTGTTGACAAACAAGCTGAAAAAACCGACCGAGAGGAAGCTGCTTCGACATGCCCTGAGAGCAGCCTTCAAATTGTTTTCGTGTGAGCGACTCATGCTATCCATTACTTGAGAGGGGCTGCGAAAGCGCACGAGTGTACCATCGGCGATCACTCCGAACAGCATTAAAAGGCCATCAAATGAGGGGCCGTCCGGCAGATTTCATGAAACTTTATTTAATAACACGGAGACAGCGGAGCAAAGCCTGAAACTCGCTGAACCACAATTGAGTTGAAAAGTTCAATGCACTTTCATTTCAAGAGACGGCAGGTGCAAAGCAAATTGCCACTATCTAACACTTACAGTAATAAGACACCTGGATAATGGAATAACAGGCCGCTCCTGCGATATGCACGCCCACCTTTCGCCAACCTTTCGCGCTCAAAAATCCGCATTCCGCCCCCGATGGGTGGAGGGACGAGGCCGCGATTTATCACCATTGTGTTGAATGCGAAAATTCGCTGATCGGCAATCAGATTTCCTACACAAACGACAGCGCCGTCATCAAAATTTCGATCCCCTTCCGACAGCAACCCGCAGGCTAGAGCGGCTAAGATATGCCCCCTCAGAAACCCCACCCTGTCTCGCTACAGCCCAAAGCTGCCGCGACCTTGAGGTTATCTGGCGTCTCGACGAGGGACGGAAACGAGCTATGGTTCACCGAGGCGACGTCCTCGCCGAAGCGGAGAAAGACCAAAGCTCATTTCCTGACCAACGGTGCCCACAAACGAGTGAATCCAGATCACTATGCCCACCAGAAATCTCACTTCATTCGCGGCATAATCCTACAAGGTGAATTGACATTTCTGATGGATCCATTAATCTCCGGCCATTGGCAGATGCCACCAGTGCGCCACTAAGTTGTGCAGTTACCTAGCGAGATTGATGGACCAGTTGATTTCATCAGTCGATGTGAGCTCGGGATAAGAAGGAAGCTTATTGAGTGCAGTCGCAAACATTAGATGGCTTGAAGATTACGTCCCGCGTCACTTTGCTTGAGCCAGGGATGTACATCTTTCGCTACGCCTCACAGCCCACCGCCGAACGGAGTGTCTGCATCGCATTGCAGCAGGCGCCACTGGGGAAAGGTGTCATTGATTTCTTTCCTGCCGAAGGCGTGTCCAAGAACATGCTGACCAAGCTCGGCGACTGCATTATCGGTCGAGTCAAAGGCGCTGTTACCACTGTCCTGATCACTGAATACTACCTGGCTGATGTCGAGGTGGACCCTGTCGACCTGCGCATTGATCGCATCGACACGTCGGCAGCCATCATGCGCAACTTCATGCCGGCGCGGCCCGCTCCAGAGTCCGTTGCCTTTTCCAGAACCGCGCCGACCCGCGCCATCCTGAAGCTCACCGGCCACCTGGGAAGCGGCGGCGATGTGTCGGTGACCGACGAGTGCCTGGGCAACGAACACGGCACAGACCGCCTCGAAGGTTTCTCCATCAGCTGGGACAACAAGCCCGCCAGCGTCGACCTCGTCTACACCAGCACGATCGCGGGCGCCGGCCCTAGCCAGAAGGTACTGACCGGCAGCTTTACCGGCGCTCGTAACAAAAATGCCTCACTGGTCGCGGTAGGCTTCGGGTTGACCGGCCCTGATCGCAACCAATACGAAGTGTCTGGATATGTCGTGTTCGCTGGCGCAGCGCCGCAACCGATCGTGAACGAACAAATGCTTTTTGGGCCAACCGGGACGGAACCCCTGGTGGCCGTACAGCTCTCAATTACTCCCCAAAGCGAGATCAACGCTCTCCGCCATAAGTCTCTCAGGGAAAAACCTGCGATTACGCAGACAGAAAGCAGCATAGGCCAGATGGCCTGAAACATTAGGAAGATGACTCATGGCACTGCAATACGACGCCCCAACAACCGCCGCAGACGTTACCGCTCAACTCGATGCTAACCCAGCGATCTCGCAAACCACCGCTGCGGCCATCAGCTCGCTGCTGAACCTGAGCGACACTAGCGCTACCGTGAACGTAGCTACCTACGACGCCATCACTGGTGACGTATCTGGCCCAGCAGGCACCACTCCGGATCTGGTTGTTATCTCTACTGACGTCAACACCCTGGCTCGCGCTGCCGCTCCTGTCGTTGATGTGAACCTGAACCCAGTTGCTGACGCTTCGGTATTCGTATTCGAGGGCGACACCGGTGTAACCGCTACTCTGGCCACCACCGCTGGCAGCGACAAAGTGATCGTTGGCACCAACGGTAACGACACCATCACCGTCACTGGCGATGCGAACGTCACTGTTGAAGGCGGCGACGGTAACGACGTCATCACCACCGGCGGCGGCAACGACACCGTCATCGGCGGCGCTGGTGTCAACTTCATCTCCACTGGTGCAGGCAACGACACCATCATCACTGGTGCTGGCATCGCCAACACTATCGATGCCGGTGCTGGCTTCGACACCGTCGCCATCGGTGGCGCACGTGCCGACTTCCAGATCGCTCAATCGGGTTCGACCCTGGTCCTGAACGGCGACGATCAGACCACCAGCGTCACCAACGCTGAGTTCCTGACCTTCACCGACAACAGCACCGTGGCCATCGCCACTAACGCTGAAGACGCTGCTGTTCTGCGTCTGTACGAAGGTCTGCTGGGCCGTGACGCTGACCAGGGCGGCGCTGAGTTCTTCACCACTGCTCACGCTAACGGTGCAAGCACCACTCAGTTGGCTGAAATTTTCGTCAACTCGACCGAGTACAAAGACGTTCTGGTAGATAACTACCTGGACAGCCTGTACACCAACCTGCTGGGTCGCGCTGTAGACCAAGAAGGTCAAGACTTCTGGTCCAACGCTGTCGCCAACGGCCAGACACTGGCTCAAGTGACTGCAAGCATCGCTGCTACCGCAGAAGCTCAAGGCACCACCATCAGCGACACCGCCTTCGTACAGAGCCTGTACGAATCTGCACTGGGTCGTGAAGCTGATACCTCTGGCCAGGACTTCTGGGTCAACGCTCTGAGCAACGGCACCAGCCGCACCGACATCGCTTCGAGCATCATCAACTCCACCGAAGCGTCCTCGCACGCCGACGTTGAGTTCGTGAACTCGCTGTACACCAACGCTCTGGGTCGTGACAACGACGCTAACGACGTTGGCGGCAAAGCGTTCTGGCTGACTGCTCTGGAAAACGGTGCTTCGCACGCACAAGTTGCGGTCGAAATCGTCGGTTCGCCTGATGCACAAGCTCACATCACCAACGTTGTAGTGGTTCCAGGCCAGGTTTAATCGACCGATCCTGCACCCACCTGAACACCTCCAGCCGCAAGGCTGGGGGTTTTCAAAAAGGGGCTCCCTCGCGGGCGCCCCTCTTTATTTATCTGCGAATCACCCAATGGCCACTTCTACCCAATTCGACCTTGAGCCGGGCACGCTCATGGACAAATTCCATCTCGCACGCCAGAGAGGCGAGCCAGAGCAGGCCATTTTTTTTCTTGATAAAGCGCTCAACACGTCCGCTTACCGCGCCGAAGCCCTGATCTGGAAAGGCATCGACGCTATGCAGGCGCGCGCGTATCACCCAGCGTTTCTGTATCTGGCTTCAGCGGCAGCCTTGTTGCCCACGCGCTCAGATGTCCAGGCCTTGGCCGGTCGCGCGGTACTCGCGCTGGGCAAGCCCGCGTTGGCGAGCCGATTGCTGACGGATGCCTGGAAGCAAAACCCGACCGATAGCACGCTGCGCTCGATGCTTTGGCAAGCCCGTAGTCAGACCCTGCCCCCCGCAAAGCTGCGCAAGCTGATCCTTGCCCTGCTCCCTGAAATACACGATGCGCAAGAGCTGCAACTGGTGGTGGGCTTGCTGGCCAGACAACCTGGCGCGCCAGCCTTGCTCGGCGTTGCCCGATACGATGCCCAAAGCCGTGAGGTTTCAGGCTGGGCGATCAAGCTGGGATCCGATACCGCAGTCAACGTGCAGGTCCAATCCCAAGAGCAACGTTATGAAGGCGCAGCTGACCAGCCGCACCCGCTGTTGGGCCAGTCGGGACTCTCGACACGACATGGCGCATTCAGGATTCAGATCGAGGATCCGGCACAAGCCCTTCACGTGCGCTTCGAGGACGGAACACCACTGCTCGGCAGCCCTCTTGCGAATCTTCCAACGTTCGTCGCCCCCCTCCCGGTTGGCAAAGGTGCGGGTCGCCAGGAGCCGGTCAACGTGCTGGTCCCGGTGTACGACGGTCTTGAGGAAACGCTCGAATGCATTCACAGCGTGTTGCGCAGCCGCGCGCTCAATCGCACCGCTCATCGCCTTGTGGTGCTCGACGATGCGACGCCTGATCCGAAATTGCGCCAGGCGCTCCAAGCCTTGGCCGCAGCCGGTGAGATAGATCACATTCAGCAGCCTTCGAACCTGGGCTTCATCCGCAACGTCAATCGAGGGATGGTGCTCAACCGCGAGCGCGATGTGGTCTGGCTCAACGCAGACACGAGGGTGCACGGTAACTGGCTGGACCGTCTTCGCGCTGTGGCCTACAGCGCGAAAGACATCGCCTCAGTAACGCCTTTCACCAACAATGGCGAACTGATGAGCTTTCCCGAAAGCCGCGCCAGCCACACGATGCCCAGCGCCGAGCAGCAAGCTGTTCTCGACGACCTGGCCAGCGCCGCCGCCAGCCCTGCAGTGGAAATCGAAACAGGCTGCGGGTTCTGCCTTTATATAAAGCGTGATGCCATCGACCAAGTCGGGTACCTCGACGAAGTTCACCTGCTTCGTGGCTATGGCGAGGAAACCGACTGGTGCCTGAGAGCACGCTCGCTGGGCTGGCGCCACATGGGAGCGCCGAACGTGTTCGTTGCCCACCAAGGGGGCATTTCCTTTGGCGATGAAAAATCCCTGCGCGTCGCCCACAACAACGCCATTCTCAAGCGCCGCTACCCCACGGCATCTGCGCGCTATCAGGACTTTTGCCTACGGGACCCAATCAAACCTTCGCGCCAGGCCCTACAGCGGGCGCGGCTGACGCAACTGGCGAGCCAGATGACCAACGGCTCAGGCAATGCCAAACAAGCCGCAGCCCTCAGGCAATTGCAGGTTCATCCCACCACAGCGTCCGATGCACCGCTGCGCCTGACCTGGACCCATGAAGGCACACGCACGATCGTCACCTTGAAGGCCGGTTTGAAACCCCTGGCGCTGGATCTCGAGTATGTCCTGCCTGCAGACGCCGACCGTCTGATCAGTGATCTGCGCACGCTGCCACTGGACGAAATCGTCTACGGCCAGCTGTCAGCCTGCCCCGAAGTGCTGCTGACCCTGCCATCGCAACTCGAGAAATCCTATCGCATCGTTTGCCGTGACGATGCCCTGCTGCAGCCGGGATCATCGCGCTCATGGTCCGAGTTCGCGGCGCTGGCCAAAAGCGTACACGTACCCTGGAAGACGCTACGCAAGCCGTACGCCGAGGCACTGCCGGGTGCGACCATTACCGTCGACAGCCCCAAACTGAAGACCGTGCGCCCAGGCAAACAAACCCCGTGCGTACTCCTGATCGCCGATGACCTTCGCAATGCCGGCATCGCTGAGCAGTGGGTCAAGCTGGCGCGCCGCATTACGCGGGACAAACTCAACGTGACATTGCTGGTCTCGGGTCACACGCCCTGGATGACCTCGCTGCTGGCCACTGGCGCAGTTCATGCTTTGCACGAGCTGCAAGGGCTGGAGCGCGCAGAGTGCGTCGAGCTGAGCGGCTGCGGCGGAGCGCTGAGCCTTGACCCGGATCCCGGCGCCAGCTGGCAGGCCCCGACACTGGCCGGCGCGTTGGGATTGCCGCTGTATGCCGTCCCCGGAGCGTTGGCCCATGACGCCGGGGCGCTGTCGATGCACTTACTTCCCTTTTTACCGAGCCGGGCATGATGTCAGAAGAAGTCATAACCAAGCCTGCCAACGGCAGCCAAGTCAGTCACCCCTCACTGCGCGGTGCCATTACGGGCCTTTATGGCGATGTTCTGCAAGGTTGGGCGCTGGACGTTTCCCGGCCCGATGATCGCCTGGTCGTCGAAGTCGTCATTGATGGCGCCTGCGTGTCACTGGTGCGTGCCGATCAATTTGAGCCTGCTGGCGAGCTGGGCGATCAGTTCCATGGTTTCGGCGTGCAACTGCGACAGGGCTGGCTTGAAGGCGCGCGCCACATCAGCGCGCGAATCGCCAACCAGACATTCGAGCTGCAGGGGGCTCTGCAACTGCCCGCCCAGCCGAGCAAAGAGCCTGCCGCCATTGCCTCGCAGGTCTGGCACAGCGGCGGCTTGCGCC
>Ga0256882_1000382_pt1 | contig 10751 bp, 9 predicted proteins | sample MC6MC0440MT_FD_186349 | JGI IMG/M metagenome (GOLD analysis project Ga0256882, IMG submission 186349) | Metatranscriptome of enriched soil aggregate microbial communities from Iowa State University, Ames, United States - MC6-MC0440-MT... | ecosystem: Environmental > Terrestrial > Soil >...
GGGAAAAACGCTGGCACCATTAACAACAGATAGCATCAGGTGGAAACAAATGGTTATTAGTTATGCGGGTTATGCAAGTGTAAAAACGATGAACGACAGTACATATAATTTCTCAACAGTTTTTAATACTAAAAAGAAGGAACTCACACTGGGCTCACTAGATAAAGAATCGACTCAATATACTTTAACTTACAGTATTACCGGGAAAGACAATCTGATTCTTTCTGGTTTGAAAGGAAAAGATTCGATATCGGTAAGCTTTAAAAAGAAGGACCTGAAAGATTTCAGGCTCATCAACAGGGGCTTTCACTGGGTGAATGAACATCCTTACAATCGTTAATCATTTTACCCCCAACTGATTCTTCCTGCACTATACTTTGTGCGATTTTTTTATTCGCAACATGTCATCACATCACATTGTAAAAGAAAAACAGGAACCGGCTTTGTATATCGACGAGCTTGGTAATTTTAGCGAAGAGTTTTTGGGTCAGCTTTTAGAATGGAGCCCAACACTTTTGGTTAATGGCGATAATTATGAAAAGATTATTTCGCTGGGCCTGAAAGTAGATGTGCTGGTAAACGGCACCAATCAGGATGTTCAGGAAGATACCAAAACGATTCAGGGACCGGTTGATGCTTTGATGGTGGCCATTAACTTTTTATTTGAGGAAAAATATCCTGCAGTTAATGTGATTGCCCAAAAGTTCGATCTGGAAAAATTTGCCGGATTTGAAGATAAAATTAATCTCGTGGTATTTACCGAACGTGCCAAGCATTATCCCATCAAATCAGGTTTTTCGGTTTGGAAACCAGCCGGCAGCGAATTTTTAATTCATGGCAACCGTTATCTGGAAGTAACCAACCTGATGCAAACCGAAGAAGAAATTTTTGAAGTGGTAAACGATGGCTTTGTTGAATTTACCTTTTCTGGCCAACCTATTTTTATTAGCGAACCGATATGATTACCCTAAGAAAAGCAAAAGAACAGGATATAGAAATCATCAGAGATATTGCCGCAGCAACCTGGCCATCTACCTACCTTGATATTATTGGTCAGGCGCAGATTGATTATATGCTGAAGAAAATGTACAACCAGGGAGAGCTGCTGAAACAACTGATGGAAGGTCATATTTTCCTGATTGCCGAAGCAAATGAAGAACAATATGGTTTCGCGGGCTATTCTATCATCGACCACGAAGCACGCATTTATAAACTGCATAAATTATATGTGCTGCCATCTGCCCATGGTAAAGGCGTAGGTAAAATACTCATAAATGAAGTTTTTAACCAGGTAAAAGATGCCGGTGGAACAGCATTGCAGCTTAATGTGAACAAACATAATAAGGCTAAAGATTTTTACCTAAAAGGTGGCTTTACCATAAAAGAATCGGTACAACTCGATATTGGCGAGGGTTATATTATGGATGATTATGTAATGGAATATAAATTCTAAATTACTATCCCGGATAGCCTTAGCAATAAACGCAAAAAACATAAATACTTTTATACGCCTTTCATGAAAATGGGGGGCGTTTTTCATTTAATTAACGAGTTCATTCTCCACTTCCGTTAATGCGTAGTTTTAAGAAAAAATAATCATTAAATTGGCGCTATAATTTAAACCATGAAATATATATTATCGCTCCTATTACTCTTCGTAACGTTTACTGCATTTTCGCAAATACCCAAACCGCTAAAAGATACCTATGTAAATGATTTTGCAAAGGTGCTGTCGAAATCGGAAATTAGAAAATTAAACGATACGATTAACCAAATCGAAAAAAAATCAGGTGTACAACTTGCACTTATTATCGTAAATAAAATACCAAAAGAATACGACATTGAGGAATATTCTCTACTTATTGCGCGCAGATGGAAAGTCGGCAATAAAGAGGATGGTCTGGTTTACGTTGCAGCAATACAACAACGGAAGCAACGACTCGAAGTTGCCCGTAATCTTGAGCCCATTTTTACTGTCGAAGCCAGTCAGGGTGTACTGACCAATACCAAAGCACATTTTCGGGCAAAAGCGTACGGAAAGGGCCTTTCGGCATTGGTAGCAGATATTGCTTTTAAGCTGGACAGTGCTGGCTATCGTGAACCGCCGGCAGTACAGTCGCTTGCTACCGTCGATAAACAAGATAACAAGACCGTAAGCGAGAAAGGCACCGATATAACCGCACTGGTTCTTGTTTGTTTTGGAGTTATATTTGTAAGCATACTTTTAATCATTATCCGAATCTTCAGGTCAAGGCAAAGTGGCCCTCCACTAACAGGTGGTGGATATGGGGGCTACAATAATGGTTACGGCGGGGGTTACTATGCTCCCCGCAGAAGCGGCATAGGCTCATTTTTTGCAGGCGCAGCTACTGGTTATTTCGCCAATCGCTTTTTAAACAGAAATAGATCTAACCAACCGTCACAACATCAGCAGGTACAAGAAGAAGAACCAGAACGCACCAGTAGCTTTGGCAATTGGGGATCATCCCGCGACAGTTCTTCTGGCAGCGATAATTCCTCAGGCGGTAGTAGCAGTTCATCTTCAAGCGGTGGATTTTCAGGTGGCGGAGCCTCCTCAGACTGGTAAAGAACAAGCCATATTATACACACGATTTATCGCCGCTCACCAAAATGAGCGGCGTTTATTTTACCAATAATTTCTTTTGGCAAAAATAAGTGCATTAATTCTTCATCCTTCCCTGCTCTGCCTCGGTACCTGTGGCGCGACGGCGTGCAGGCTTGATTTCGTTTTTACCAAAGCGATAAGTAAAACTGATCCGTCCAACACGGGTTTCATTTTTTTGATGTACAGTATATGTTAGGCCTGGATATGCGCTTGATAAATTATTCTCCGACATATTGAAGATATCAGACAGCGCCAGTTTTAAACTTGCTTTTTTCTTAAACAGCGTTTTGCTCAAACCTGCATCAATAGAATAGCGCGCCTTTAAGCTAAGCGTACCATAATCAAGCGGCGATTCGTAATTACCGTTTAGCTCGGCTGTAAAGCCATTTACAATGGTAAAGGTTTGCTGCGATTTAAACTGGAAAGATGTTTTTCCGGTTTTCAGCGCGCTTCCCGCTAAATCCGGAGCCTCAAAGCTCAGATAGAAAACATTTAAATTGTTATTGGTTTGCCACCACTTGGTAATTTGAACGGGCACATTTAAGTTGGCATTGTAACTGATATTGGTAGCAATGTTGGCATTGGTTTGGTAAAGTGCTTTATTGGCCGCATCAGGTAAAATCACTTCGGCAATTACATCATTTACCCTGCTATAGCCGATAGATAAGATGTATTTCTGCAATAGGGTATAGCTCAGTTCGAAATTATGGGTGTACTGCGGATTTAAGAAAGGGTTTCCTTTGCTGTAAGTATATTGATCGAGATAATAAATAAACGGATTTAAAGCATCGTAACTTGGGCGATCAATCCTCCGGCTGTAAGAAAAGCCCAGCTGATTATTCTTAGAAAGGTTTTGTTGCACAAACAGGGTTGGAAAAAAATCCCAATAGCTCCTTTTTACCACTGTATTGGTCGTAATTAAGTTTCCTTTCGAATTGGTTTGCTCCATCCTTAAACCAAGCTGTACACTGGTATTTTTAAACTGTTTGTTAATATTGGTGTAAGCGGCATTAACATTTTCGTCGTAAACGAACTGGTTACTGCGGCGTACATCGTTTTGCCAGTTGTTGTTTACAAATTCTTCGGCCTGCAAATCGTTATCGGTTTTAACCCAACTGCTTTTAACACCTGCCTCCAGTTTAACAGTTTTACTTAACGATACATTGTAATCTACTTTAAAGGCTTTAATATCTATAATAGAAGGGGTACTGTTCCTGATGTAACTGATGGGACGAATACGGTTACCATTGGCGAATAAATAATCGTTTGCATAATCAGATCCATCGTTTCCATTGTATTTCGAATAATCTATATCAGCCGAAATTTCTGAACCTGCTGTATCTAAAACAGATTTATAGTTTAAATTGTAAGAAATATTGTTGTATTTATTGGTTTGCAGGCTGTTCGAAATCAATGTAGAATCTACTTTTTGAAAAGACGGACCAATTAAAGTATTGTTCCCTGCAGCTTCGGTACCATGGTTAAAATAACCGTTTACCAGTAAACCAATGGTGTTTTTCTTATCGATAAAATAATCTAAGCCTGCCTTAAAGTTATTGTTGTATTGCTTTCTGTTACTCTCGCCAACCTGCATAAAGTAAGTATCGGGTGTTCCGTTCGAAATACGATCGATAGCGATCAGGTTATCGCGTTCAAACTTACCATAGTTGTAGTTGCCAAAAAGATTCAGTTTTTGCGTGCGGTGGTTCAGGTTTATACCTGCATTTGCCCTAAGGTTTTTACCGTAACCCAACGAACCATTTACACTACCATTCGTGCCGCCGTTTTTATTCTTTTTGGTTTTAATGTTAATAATCCCTGAGTTACCCGATGCATCATATTTAGAAGACGGATTGGTAATCAGTTCGATGCTTTCAATGTCAGAACTCTGCATATTACGGAGCAAATTAGCTACATCGGCGCTGCTCATGTAAGTTTGTTTTCCATCCAGCTGAATCAGCACCCCTTGTTTACCCATCATCGAAATTTTGTCATTCTGATCGACCGTTACTCCCGGTGCTTTCTGTAAAACCTCTAACGCCGAAGAGCCAGTCATGATAGAACTGTTAGAAACATTCATCACAATTTTATCCATCTTTCTTTCAATCAATGGCTTTGTAGCGGCAACGTTTACCTCCTTTAAATTCTGTGCAGCAGCAACAAGTTGGGCTGTTCCGAAATCAATTTTCTGATTGTCTTCGGCTACGGTAATGGTTTTGCTTTTAAAGGTTTTATAGCCCATGTTACTGGCTTTGTAAAAGTAGCTTCCTTTGCCTGGAACGATAAAACCAAAGGTACCATTTGGATCGGTAAAGGCTGTTTTAACGATACTAGAATCTGCTGCTTTGAAGAGCACTACGGTAACATAATCTGCCGGTTTATTGTTTTCATCCAGAATTACTCCGCTAATATTGGGCTTAGCTGTTGTTTGGGCAAAAAGCTGCGTAGTGGTAAAAAAGAAACTAAGGATGAATGATATTTTGTATAAATTTTTCATTGGTCTGGTTTAAATATTTTAAAAAAATCGGGCAAAAAAATTTCCATAACGCCCGTGCAGGCATTTTCGATTTATTGCAAATCATTTTAAAGTTTAGTTCGGAAACGAAAGGTTTCCATGATTTTGTTATCGATAAGACGACCGTTTTTTTAAAAGGTTACAGGAAATCTAAAAAAGACCGAAGTTAGAGGGCAGAAGACCGAAGTTTTGGAGTGTAGTAACGATAAGATGGCTACAATTAACCAGTTTAAACAATTAACCCAACTACAAATGACCAATAACCAATTTGCAATGACCAGTGAACAAATGAACTAATGAAAAAAAAGCCACAGAACAACAAGTTTGCACCTGTTGTTCTATGGCCTTTTGATCTCTTAATGAGAAATATTATTTTACTCCGAGCACATCAACACCTTGCTCAAAAATAACATCAACCGGAATATTCTTTTTGGTTAAACGATCCAGGTCTGTTTGTAATTCGGGATGAATAATGGCTTTTTCTTTTTGTGCCTTTTCCACGGCAACTTTATCGCCATTGCCCTGAAGCGTAATGATGAACGCACTTAATTCATTCATTGCAGATGCAAATTTGTCGAAATTTACTTTGTAAGTCCCTTTAGCCGTGCGCTCAAAAGCACCTTTTTCCTGAAAGTAATTAAAGCATTGCATATTGGCTTTACCATGTGCTTCCGAAACGCCAAAGCGTACCGAACGCAAAATACCGGCCATAAAAGTGGTGTAATAATCTTTTATATCGCCCTGTAATTCTCCTTTTTTAAGCAGGCCTGTTACCATATATAAACCTAAAATATCTGCCTTACCTTCTTCCAGCCAGCTGTATTGTTCCTTTAAAGCGGCGCGAACAAAACCTTTACCGGTAATTGTTTTTTTAATGCCTAAGCCGTGGGCCACTTCATGAAACATTACGTTGGCAAAAAAGGCATCGAACTTAATGTATTTTTGCTGCTCGGCATCGATCAGTTCTTTCGAAATAGGAACTAATATTTTATCGAATTTAGCCTGCATTGCATTTTTCAACTGTGAGCGGCGGGTGCCTTTTTCCTGCTGTATTTTTTCGTCGTTAGGTAAGTTAACTGCAATTGTTTTCGATCCGGCATTGCAATCGCCTGCATAATATACAACATCATACGCGTTCAACTCCGAATCCGTTCCTGGTGTTTCGGCTTTGTATTTTGCTTCAACCGGCAAGTTTTTCTGCAGTTCGGGCAGCATTTTAACATACTTAGCCAAACGCTTGCTCCACTCTTTATCCTTAATTAAAACATAAGCCTCGTAACTGGTGCGGGCATTGAAAAGTTTATCTTCGTAATTTTCAATCGGACCGATGATGATGTCCAAACCATTGGTTTTCATATCCAGCCAAGCGTAATCACTAGCTGTAAAATTATCTGTTACCAAAGCATCAGCCCTTAGATTTAGATATTTTTTCAGGCCGGCATCTTCTGCTATTAAAGCAGCCTGTTTTAACAACGAACTTGCTTTCTGCAATTCAGCAGCAAATAAAATGTGGTAAGGTACAGTTGATAATTTACCGGTACTATCTTTCCTGATAACAGAATAAGCTCCAAACTTATCGGCCAGGTCAGATTTTTCTACCGCATCTTTGGTCATGCCATAAGGGTAGAATGTTGCACCTTCAGGTTTCGCTCCAACTCCCTGCACAAAAGGCTTATCATTGTTCAGCCTGTCCCACGGACCGTAATTAATGTTTACAAAATCGCGTGTTTTTTCATCTTTTATGGTGGCTAAAAGGCTATCACGTTGCGGATATACCTGTTTCCAGTACAACTCGTCCATAATTTCTGCCGCCTGAATAAGGAGTGGCAATATTTTACGATCGTTAACACTTAACTGGTTAATATTGGTAGTGAGTTTTACCTTTTCGTAGATAGGCAAACGATCTGCAACATAACTGATCAGGCTGTCTTTTTGCACACCACCGTTTTTATCATCAGTAGGTTTAGAACCGCCGCCACAGGCAGATAGCATAGCTACAGAAACAGCCAAAGCAGGCAGAAGTATTGTCGATTTGTATAAATTCTTCATATTAAAGTATATCGGCGCTAAATTAGTAATTTTTGAAAGCTTTGTATAAAGTTTGATGCATTGGGCGAAGTTTAGCCTAACTTTGTAACTTCATTCTTTTAATCAACATGCCCATGCTGTTTTCTAATTTATACAAAACCTCTATTATAACTGCTTTTTCGCTAACAATGGTTTTAAGCTCATGTACTACCAGCAAGTACGCGGCAACCGAAAAAATCTACAAGGATAAGGCAAAGGGTTTTGCAGAAATTATTGGCACTGTACCACCAACTGGGCAACTTTACGATTCATTAAATGCAACAAACCAGCAGTGGATTGGTTCTGTAAATTTTGGGATACGTAAACCCAATTTTGTTGTAATACACCATACCGCTCAGGACAGTCTGGCACAAACAGTTAAAACATTTTTTTCAACCAAAGCTGGCACCAGTGCACATTATGTAGTTAGCCGCGATGGCAAAGTGGTACACATGGTAAACGATTATTTGCGTGCCAACCATGCTGGTATAAGTAAATGGGGAAAAGATACTGATCTGAATTCTTCTTCTATTGGTATCGAACTGGATAATAATGGTTTAACCGACCCCTGGCCCGATGCACAAATTAATAGTTTGCTGAAGCTACTGGCTACTTTAAAGAAGACCTACAGCATTCCAACCGCTAATTTTATTGGCCATGCCGATATTGCGCCAAAGCGTAAAAATGATCCGAAAAATTTCCCCTGGAAAAAACTGGCCGATAAGGGCTTTGGCTACTGGTACGATGATGTGCTGAAAAATCCACCTGCCGATTTTAATACTGAAATGGCCTTGAAATATATCGGTTACGATACCAGCAACCTGCCTGCTGCAATTACCGCTTTCAAAATCCATTTCATTCAAACTGATATTACGCCAACCTTAACGCCTGTAGATATTTTGGTGCTGTACAATGTGTACACGAAATACTAGATGATGGAAGATGTAAAAGGGGGAACATATCGTACACAGTTAACCAATTCAAACAATTAACCACTATTTAAAAAAAGCACAGACAAACCACGCTAATCCGTGTTCATCTGTGCTTATGTGTGGTTAAAATAGCTAAAACTAATTCGGCTTCTTAAACGTATCTTTTAATGTAACTGTACGGTTAAATACCAGTTTATCGGCTGTCGAATCTTTATCCAGACAGAAATAACCTTTACGGATAAATTGATAACGGCTTTCTAAATTAGCATCGGCCAAAGCTGGTTCAATGTAGGCGTTTGGCAATACTGTTAAGCTCTCTGGGTTTAAATAATCTTTAAAGTCTCCTTCTTCTGCATCAGGTGTTTCCGAAGTAAATAAACGATCGTACAAACGGATCTCGGCAGTTTTAGCATGTTGTGCGCTTACCCAGTGTATGGTTCCTTTAACATTTATTCCGCTGGTATCATTTCCGCTCTTCGATTCAGGAATATAAGTACAACGAATTTCGGTAACATTACCGTTTTCATCTTTCACAAAATCCTCGCATTTAACGATGTAAGCGAATTTTAAACGTACCATTGCCCCTGGTGCCAAACGGAACCATTTTTTAGCCGGTACTTCCATAAAGTCTTCGCGCTCTATCCAAAGTTCCTTGCTGAACGGAATTACACGGGTACCTCCGCCATCTTCTGCTTCCGGATTGTTTTCGCCAATTAAATCTTCCGAATCTTTATCATAATTGGTAATAACCAGTTTAATCGGATCTAAAACCGCCATTACTCGGTTAGCACTCTTGTTCAAGTCTTCGCGGATACAGAATTCGAGCAAACTCAGCTCAATTAAATTTTCGCGTTTGGCAATACCAATACGTTCGCAAAACTCGCGAACACTCTTTGGCGTAAAACCTCTTCTGCGCAAACCCGAAATGGTTGGCATGCGCGGATCGTCCCAACCGTTAACCAAATTTTCGTTAACCAGTTGCAAAAGTTTACGCTTACTCATTACTGTTGAGGTAAGGTTTAAACGTGCAAACTCATACTGTTTAGAAGGGAAAATCTCTAACTTTTCGATCAACCAATCGTACAGTTCGCGATGCGAAACGTACTCCAAAGTACAAATAGAGTGCGTAATATTTTCTATACTATCGCTTTGGCCATGTGCAAAATCGTACATGGGGTAAATGCACCATTTGTTACCGGTACGGTGGTGCTCGGCATGTTTAATGCGATAAATAATCGGATCGCGCATTAACATGTTTGGGCTAGCCATATCAATTTTTGCCCGCAAAATGTAGGCACCATCAGCAAACTCACCATTTTTCATTTTCGTAAAAATGGCCAGATTTTCTTCAACACTGCGGTTGCGGTATGGGCTATCTTGTCCGGGTTCAGTTGGTGTACCTTTCAGGGCTGCAATTTCATCAGCCGAACTTTCATCAACGTAAGCTAAGCCTTTTTCAATCAGCTTAACAGCAAAACCGTATAATTCATCAAAATAATCTGATGCATATAATTCGTTTTTCCAGTTAAAACCCAGCCACTTAATATCTTCCTGCTGGCTGTTTACGTATTCTGTTTTCTCCGTAACCGGATTGGTATCATCAAAACGCAGGTTGGTATACCCGCCATATTTTTGTGTTAGTCCGAAATTTAAGCATATTGCTTTCGCGTGGCCGATGTGTAAATAACCATTTGGTTCTGGCGGGAAACGCGTAACCAAGGTTTCATACTTACCACTATTTAAGTCGTTCTCAACAATTTCTTCAATAAAGTTCAATGACTTCTCTTCACTCATAAAAACCTGTAAATTAGGAATGCAAATGTAAAAAGATTGAGCGTAATTATATAAGGAATAGTGAATAGAATAATTTGGGGTAGGGGAAGCGTAATTACAGGGAATTGGAAATGGGGAAATAGAGAATAGTAAAAAAATAGTTAATGTATTGAATGATAAAATTTGCAATGACTTAAACCTTCAATCAATTTCCTGTTTTCAATTCCCCAAATCTATGTAACCCGTAATCCATTCCTATTTTCAATTCTCTATTCCCTTAAAGAGAAAATTCGATACATTTACATCAACTTAATATTCATTATGAGCAAAGTATTAAACAGGCCAATACGTGTTTTAGTTGCTAAAGTTGGGCTCGATGGACACGATAGAGGCGCTAAAGTTATCGCAACATCTTTAAGGGATGCCGGTATGGAAGTAATTTACACCGGACTTCGGCAAACGCCTGAAATGGTTGTAAATACAGCTTTGCAAGAAGATGTTGATGCTATCGGCGTTTCAATTTTATCTGGTGCACACATGACTGTCTTTCCAAAAATTATTCATTTCATGAAAGAAAAACAGCTTGATGATATACTGTTGACCGGTGGTGGAATTATTCCGGAAGCAGACAGAAAAAAGCTTGCAGATTTGGGTGTTGGAGAATTATTTCCACCGGGAACAACGATGGCAAGCATTGTAGAGTATATTCAAAATTGGGTTTCAGAAAACAGAAATTTTTAAGAGATGGCATATCAAAATTTAATATCCGAGGTAAAAGAAAATATTTTATACGTAACGATAAATCGTGAAAAAGCGTTAAACGCATTAAATAAAGATA
>Ga0256882_1000393_pt1 | contig 10576 bp, 16 predicted proteins | sample MC6MC0440MT_FD_186349 | JGI IMG/M metagenome (GOLD analysis project Ga0256882, IMG submission 186349) | Metatranscriptome of enriched soil aggregate microbial communities from Iowa State University, Ames, United States - MC6-MC0440-MT... | ecosystem: Environmental > Terrestrial > Soil >...
CAACGTGTCGCGCGCCGTCAAGGGCGCTCCACCCCGAATCCAATAACTCAGACTGCTGCTGGCCGAACGCGTCAAACACCAACGTTGTTCATGACGCTCGGCGATCGTAGATCAGACGCACAGATGGAAGATCGCAAAAGTAGATCCGCGCAGCATCCCTGGCGCTGCACTACTGGCTGTGAGAACTTGCCCGCGACTTGGAATGGTCCAGCGTGCCTAGTTGCTGCGGCAGCAGCTTTCATGGACGATCATCCCCATCCCCTTGCTGCCGCCCGCGACGTACTGGCAGCGCTTCTTTTTCACATGGTTCCTTCAGGAGGCCGCTGGTTCCAGCAACAGCGCGTCTTCTTCTTCTCCGGCAATAAGTCCCTCCTCCTCCGCGCCGGTAAGAGCATTGTCCGTGCAGTCGCTGCGGTACTCATGAGCGCGTTGAAGCACGAGAGCGAGCCGGAGCTGCTGTTGGGCTACACTGCGTTCTTGCATGCGGTGGCGACGCGCTTCGACACGGTTCCACCCGGGCAAGGGAGCGGGGAAGAAGGGCAGCCGTCGAAGCTGTTTCTGCTGCAACTGGCTCTGCGCGTGTGCGACGTGCTCCCCATGGGCGACATCATTGCCGACAGGATGATGGCTCCTTTGCACACAGTGGGGGGAAGCTGGGGATGCTGCGAGCCGTACGTCGCGCGGCTTCCCCTGCCGCGCACCATCGGAAGCGGCGCAAGCTTTCATCAGCCGGTATTGCTGTCGGTGTATCCCCTTCTGCCGAATCGTCAAACCTTGCTGCTGTTTCTGCTGCGGGTGCGTCAATATCATCATCCGTGGACGCGATGGATTCTCGTTGAACAGCGTCCCTCCTGCTGGTGATGCAGCTGCCACCACCTCCGCTCACGTCCCTTCATCTGGCGGTCTGATGCGATCTGTCCGGATACGCGTTGATTCTGACGCTGCTTGATGACGCGTACCGCGTGGTCGAGTACATGCAGGCGGACGAGCCTTGATTCGGAGGATGCTGTCACAGAGTTGGAGCTCGGAGCCCAGTGAGAACGGGGAGCCAAACACACCATCTGCAATCGGCAGTGCCGGCGCGACTTTGAGCACACTGAGGCGCGCTGGCTCTTCGACCAGCACCAATGGCAGCAGTGCGGCGACCATGGAAGACGCCGAGGAGAAAGCGGGCGAAGTCGTGTAGGAATCCTCTGGTGGCGGTCTTGCTGCAGGGGAGGTACTCGACGGTGACGCGCAGTGTGGGCAAGCGACGCAGCAGCTCCAGCAGCGCTGGCCCGCTGTCCTCAGGCGCGTCTCTTTGAGAGACGAAGATGAGCAGCTCGCGCAGCTGCAGCAGCTGACTGATCGTATCGACGGTGTCCTGGCGGATATGCATCACCCTCAGCTGCAGCTTCCGCAGCGCGGTGAGCGAGTCGAATGCGCCGCGCAGCTCAGAGGACGGCAGGAGCCGGAAGCTTCCGACGTGTCCAGGCGACGCACGGACGGCGCCAGCCACGCTCACAGTCGCCCACCCACTTTGACGAAGCGGAAGGCTCCTGGCACAAGGGACAACAACGGTGTTCCAACTAGTTCCGCGTTCATATATCGCTTGATATTCCGGTGAAGCGCGGTTCCTCGCGCGCTAGCCAACGAGCCCAGCGGACAGACGGGTCGGCAGAGGAATCACCACTCCGGAAGATGGCACTCCACCGCCAGCTCAGGCAACCGCTGCAGCAGCGCGCGCACCGGATGCTCGGTGTCATCAACGCAGCAGGCAATGCGCAGCAGCTCCAACTGACACAGCTCCGACAGGCTGTCCAGCGCCTCGTTCGTCACGTCCCTGGCGTGTAGCTGCAGGGTGTGCAGCTGGTCAGTGTGGTGAATGCGCCTACATACTCGCGCGATGGCATGCCTCTCGTCGAGATCCTCTTCCTCTTCCTCCCCCTCCTCGTCCTCATCAGCGGAGGCTAAGCCGTACGCGGCCGGCTGTAATGGCCGCGCGGTAGGCGCGGCAGCGTAGAGACCATCAACGATCCAGCTCAGATACTCCAGCGCGGGACAGCAGCTTCCCAGTCGTGTGAGGAACGAGCGCATCTCACCCGCCGCAAATCCTGCGTTGCCGTGCAGGTCCAGTCGCTCCGGCTGTGTGCACTGCAGCAGCGGCTCCAGGAGCGGCAGGCTGGATCCGCGCCACATGCTCAGATCGAGCTGAGTGAGTGCGGACACGCGGTCAGCAGTGCCAAAAGTTCTGCGTCGTACTTCTTGTCTCGAATGGTGCAGCGGAGTCTGAGCGTGTGCAGCGCCAGCGCACCCCCGAGCAGCGGCACAAAGGCCGACAGCTCCGCCTGGGTTTCCAAGTTGACGAACTCCAGCTGCGCCGCATGGACCGCGATGAGTTCGCGCACACACAGCGTTCCACGGGCTGTTCGTATCGGCTAAAACTTTGCCAGGTGGTCAAGTAGATGCCGCCAAGGCGCAGAGGGCGGTAAGGCACTTTCCGGCTCCCTAGTTGCCGGGGCTCGCTTATCCCTTTGTCATCATCCGCCAGAAGGCCACGCCGCAGTCAACCGCCGCACCGTATCGCCGTCGAAGAATAACCCTGATAATCCCGTTGGGGGTCCTCCTTCCTTCCTCTCGAAGCGGATGTCGCTGCGGACGGCGATGCGGCCAGCCACGACCTCCATGCCACTCGTTTGATGGGACCGAAGCGGTGGAGCGTACAGGGCGCAACAGGAAAGATCACCGGCCTGTGGCGCTGACACCTTCCGCAGCCGCAGCCGCAGCTGCAGCGGAGGCAGCACAGCAGCGCCGCTAACGCGGTGGCGCCTGCCAGCAGCGGCGGGCCCTTACTCACGCCCCTTCCTGCACGGACACCTGGCGCTAGCGCTGGTGCTGTCGGAGCAACTGGTAGCGGCAGCAATCAGCGAATAGTCTCAACAGGCGCAGCGCCGCACTGCAGCTCTGCAGGAGGCGCGGTGTCGCTGCCAGAGCACGCCTAGAGGCACCGCCAGCAGTCGTTCCCAGAGGTCGGATTCGCTCAACTTTTCATCGCCATGCAGCTGTGGCAGCACCGTGCTCAGCAAGTGCTCGCGGTAGCTGGGCAGCCCTTTGCACAGCTGGTGCGCCACGGAGCGCACCAGTTGCTTGGCCTGACTCACGGCGTTGTCGTAGCGACAGAAGCGCTGCGCGACCACGAGCGACGGGAACTCGACAGCGCACTGGGACGCAAACACGGACTTACCCACGCACGCATCGCCCATCAACCAGAACACGCGCGACGAATCGGCACGCGCCGGCGTCGCAGCCCACTCGCGCACGGCGGCGAACAGCGAGAGGCGCGTGCCGTCCACATAGCGCCGCTCGTTGGTGTTGAGTCCGACGATTGGCAGTGCCCCCACCAGCGTCGCTTCCTCTTTGGGCTTCATGCCCTCCAGCACGCGGACCATATCTTTCTTGATGTCCTCGACTTTCGCATCCACTTCGCTGACGGCAGCACTCACGTTCACCACTGCAACGGCAGCCTCGCCCACTGCGTGGCTCACGCCGTCCACCTTCTCGTCCACGCCGGACACTGCGACGGACACAGCCGCCACGCCGGCAGCCGCTTGCTCGAACGCGTCGAGCTCTCGGACGCGCAATCGACGAGACTCAGCGAGGAGGTGAGCAACTGCCTTCCCACCGTGTGCGCCAATAGACTTTTGTCAGCAGGCCCGCCGCTGCTGCGTCCGCTGATCATCGGCGCTGAGGTGAAATCGTCCGCATCCTCCCCACCGCGCCTGAGCAGAAAGGTTTCCTCGACGGCTCGCACACCTGAATCCATCAGGAGCCAAACGAGCCACGGGGAGCTCTTCTACTGCCCGGGCTAGCGGCAGCAAGAGCCACACTCGAGGCAGCAACGGGCCAGCAGTGGTTGCTGCAGCCATCGCAGCTGTTGCGAGAGAGAGAGAGAGAGAGAGAGAGAGAGAGAGAGAGAGAGAGAGAGAGAGAGAGAGAGAGAGAAAGAGCGCTGCTTCGTCCACCAACGATGCTTCTGTCGCTTTTCGCCGGTGGAGTTGCTTCTTCTGCTCGCGAGCTCTGCCCGCCCGCCGATCCGCGTGGCCCATCCCTGCGTCGCGGAGGCGCTCACGCCCTACCGCATGAAGCGCAGCCTGGTGCAGGTCACGCCGATTCAAACGCGTCTCACGTCGGGCAGGGAACACTGTTTCGAACAGACAGCGATAGTAGTATCCTCTTGTCACACGCCCTCCCGGCCGCGGCAGGTGAAAAGCCCGACGAGGGATGCTGACCGCGACTTTCTGCTGAGGTGTCACTCGATCTCCATCCTGATGTCCTCGATGTTGAACCGTTCCAGCAGCGGCCATGTGTTGCGCTCACAGTGCCGGTCGAACCGCTGCTCCTGCTCCTCTGTGAAGGGACAAGGAATGATGTCTTCCATTCGACACACGCAGCGCCTGCAGCGACTCCACGTGTACCAGCTCCTTGAAGGGAAGCCGCAGCTGCCATTCCTTAAGATGTGTTCGAAGAGACAGCGACAGACGACCGGTGCGCAGCAAGGACAGCGACTGGATGGCAAGCGAGCGGCTCCAGCTCAGAGAAAGATCGGTCAACAGCACATGTGCGCCAGGCAGTCCTGCAGCTGGTCTGTGTCGAGGAGCGAGTTGTCGAGGCTGAGCCTTGTGAGGCGTGAGCAGCGTGCGATCCGCGGCCACTGCGGCAGCATCTTGTCACTTGTGAAGAAGATGCCCAGCTGCTGGAGCAGCGGCAGGGAGCGCACGAAGTCGATGTTCGCTGGACAAGTGAATTCGCGGAAGTGGCATTTAAGCTGCGTGAAGGAGGGCAAATTCGCCAGTGCATCGCAGTCAGCTTGAGTGTGAAGATCCAGCTCACCCAAGTCAGTCACCTGCAGGGAATGACCCGGAGCCAACAGCGACTGCAGCGGCGGGTGGTTCCACACGAAGATCATCGTGGTGACTTGACTGAGTGTGCGCAGCTGTTGCACTTGCAGCTCCGAGAAGTGGGGTTCGTTCGTCTGGCCTTCAAAGGAGAGGTGCGTAAGGCGGCGGCAACGAGTGAGCCCAGCGAAGGAAAGTTCGTCCGGCGCATCCAGCTCCAGTTGGTGTAGCTGCAATATATTTTCAGCTATACCAGCTGCTGCGGTATGAATCGTGCGATGAATGGCATGCTGCGAGCTTCCATATGCCCGCCGTCGAAATGTGACTGAAGCGCGATGCACTCATGACGACCACTTTGTTGTAGTTTCGCTCCATTGCAATGGAGGCGGAAGCCGCGCGGTGCCATGGACAGCAGCACCACGGATTGCCAACGGCGACACACATACGCGGGCGAGAGCCCGCATGCAGCAGAAGGAGAAGCAGTGTGCCAGGACATGCGCATACAGCAGGTCAGTAGAAGGGGCGAGATCAGATGCTGCACACTGTGCAGCGGGCAGCTGTCCCTGGAGTGATGCGTGCGCACCGAGCAGTGCAGTCAGTTGAAATCGAGACCGACCGCGTGGCCGCTCGTCGGAGTAGCAGCTGGTCGTCATCGGCTGCAGTGCTGCTTCCAGCTCGGCCACGCGAGCAGCGGAGAGGAATGGAGCATTGCGCTGGGGGAGTAAAGCAGCGGAGTTGGCCGCTGCTGACAATTGCGCTGGAGCCTCCGCGGAGGCAGTGGCCGCCGCAGCGGCAAAAGGTTCATCTGCGTCTTCCTCGTCCGCCTCGTCATCGTCGTCGTCGCTCGCAGCCTCAGCCACCGGTGCAGCCGCCAACAGTGATGCAGGCGCGGCGTCAACAGTACAAACCGACATTCTTCGCGCCATGCCTTCCGGCTCAAGCTGCGACGCCCTGCGCGCGCAGCAGCTACGCGCACTTCGTTCGAATCACTGGTATAGCAGCTGTGCCGCCAGCTGAAGCGCAGCCTGCGCACCAAGGAGGAGAGTGCTGCAGCCGCGGCGGCAGGTGGAGGCAGCAGCGCCTCGGACCCCGCTGCAGTCGTGCAGCCGCTGGCAATCGACGGCGTGCACGCGTGAAAAGCGATGCTGTATGCGGGACAGCAGCGAGTACCTGGCGCACTACGCCGCTGCGCAGCGCGCGATGCCAACTTCGTCACTCGGTCCGGCACGGGCAGCATGGCCACCAACTCAACTCGCAAGTTGAGCGCGCATAGAGTTCCATGAAGTCCAAGGACGCTGGCTCAGGTCTACTCCGAGTCGGCTTGGCGGCGACGGGGCCGCTCGGTGCAGGTCAGCGAAGGCGGTGAGAACGGCTGTCGGCGCCATCCTCGCTGTACGACGCTCCTCCTCTGCGGGTTGGCCTCGTTGTAAGAAGGCGTTGGGCACCAGCTGGTCTCCCCAGCCCAGGGTTGGCGGTAGATCAACTCATCGAGGTTGTCGCGAGTTCACTGCACTCCTGCGATCGGATAGCAGCATCGTGCGCTGTCTTGGAGCCAGTATCACGGAGACCAGAGCGTCGTTGCAATTGAGAAGCGCCGGAACCACCACGTCAGCAGCACTGGCGGCCACAGGGCTACACGAGCATGGCGAACGGCGTGAGCGCCGGCCGGACGCCGCTGCAGCCTCCTCCTTATCCGCTTCAAGTTTGGGGGAGGTAGAAGGTGCTTCTCCAGCGCCTTCTTCTTCTCCCTCTCCTCCATCAGCGGCAGCAAGGGTCCGGGGAGATAGCAAGAGCTCGCCTTCTCCTTCTTCTCGCCTAAGCTTAGGCGGAAGTTCGCTTGTTCGACTGGCTGGCCTCGCGCCTGGCGCTGCTTCTGCAGAGCCCGCTGCCCGCCTATGCCCCAGCGCGCCACGTTCGCCACGCGCTGGACCGCGCTGACCAACGGCTTGTTTGACGGATTGGACTGGAACAATCTGTTCTGCGCCGGAGGAGCTGTCCTGGCCTGTCATCGGCAGGAGTCGCGATGAGGTGCTCGATAAGCTGGAGGAGAGCAATGGACAGAGTGACGTGGATCTGTTCATCGTCGGACGTGGAGGCCGCCACGACGAAGCTGCGCGCCACTGACGACCTCCGTCGTCGCATGGCGGAGGTCGAGGCCAAAGAGGCCAAAGCGGCCTCTGAGAACGTGAGCAGTGCGGGCAGCGCGGCGGAGCTTCCACTGCGTCCGAACGCCTCCTCCTGTCGCACTCCGTGACTCTACTGGGTGGTCCTCTCTGGCCCACCGTGCAGGTCGTGCTGCGCTGCTACAGTTCCCCTGCCGAGGTGCTGGGCTCTTCGACGTGGACTGCTGCTGCGTGGGATTCGACGGGCAGCGGGCCTGGGCCAACAGCCGCGGAATCCGCGCGAGTCAACGTGGTGGACCTGACGCGCCGATCGACCACCTACGAGCAGAGACTGATCAAGTACGCCGGACGCGGGTTCGCCGTCGGCGTGGCCAATCTGTCCCTCGGCGATGTGGACTAGCCCTTCATGGACGAGATGACCAAGCAGGATGACCGTCAGGGCGTCACGCGGTCAATGATCGTCCGGCGCGCTGCGTCACGTGGTCCGCTGATGGAACACCGTCGCTACGCATTGTCCCGCGGGTCGCCCTTGAGCGCCAGAAGTTCCACGCGTGGCTCGCGGCGGTCGAAGGCGAAGCTGCTTGCCCCGATCGGGGGCAGCGAGATGGACACGGATCCGCAGCGGAAGCGCCATAAGGAATTCAGCCAGTTCCTCCTATGGAGAGACTATGGATGGACACCGGCGTGGAGACATTTCAGCCCGGCGGTCCTGCAGGGGTTGTGGTCGGCCGCAGAAGATCCCGCTGCGCCGTGGCTCGAGTTCCGCATGCGCGACGGACGATCGGTGTTCCTCTGCAAATTCGCAGCCTTCCTGCCCAGCGGCACTGCGAGCGATGCAGCGCTGCCGTGCGGCCTGCAGTGGCTGACGCGCAACCCGGGACAGCAGGACGCGCCGATCCTGGACGGTGCCAGCACGTAGTGGGAGCACGCACGAAGAGGCGATGGATGTGACGCGCTTGAGCCGCTTCTCCAGGTCAAGGAGGGCGTACGCGTTGAACGTCTGGTCGGCACAGGCTGGGCGCGACAGGCATGGAGCGTTGGATGGGGGATGATGAAGGTTGAACTCCGACTGCGTGAAATGGCGGCGGCGGCTCCTGCAGGTTGAGCGACGCAGCCAGGCCGAGTGGCAATGCGCCGCCGCCGCCGCCGCCGCAGCCGCAGCAGCAGCAGCAGCAGCAGCAGCAGCAGCAGCAGCTCGCACTCCTTCCCGTCGCGCTCGGCACGAAAGCCGACGACGGAGAGGACGACGGTACAAATCCGTCCTGCTCCGGCGCAGGCAGACTGCCGAATGCGGAGGTCGCCGCGGATCTGCTGCTGTTCGCAAAGGAAGGTCAACCACTTGTTGTCCATCGTGAGGTGCCGGTACCCGGCCAATTCTCGCAGGGATGGACCAGTGCACGGCGCGATCGGAAGACGACCGTCAGCAGCACCGGACGGTGCGCGGAAGCGGAAGGAAGCACAGAAGCACATGCGCATGGCACGGGGCCGAATCGAAATACTCCACGTTGGAGCGTGATGCACTGTTGCAGGTCCTGCGCGTCGTACCACACGTGCTGCCTTCGCATAGACGCACCTGTGCGTTCCCCGGTGCAATCGCAATGAGCTTGTGCAACTGCGCGGTGACCTTCGCGTGCGCGCCGGTGTCGCTGTCGAAGTTACCCAGGCGCCACCGGGTCCTTCGGCACAAGGTTGAGGTAACGTGCGGGCCGCACAAATCCAGGTGCGTTTGGCACAGGGAGGGAGGCAATGCGCAGCGCTGCGGGGTTGCGCGCATTGTAGGAGAGCGACACCTGGTCATCCGTGAGCGCCTCGGCGTACTTGCCCTGGCGATACAGGAGCATCGCGCGGAACTGGCCGCGGCACAGCGGTGGCCAATGCGTGCAGCGAGTAGGTGTAGTCGACGTGCCCGAACGTCTCATCCATCGCACGAACAGGCCCTGCACGATGCTCCGCACCTCGGCGCACATCATCGCCGCGTGACTGTACTTGCTCACACCCTTGAAGGAAGGAAGGTTGGAGCTTCAGGCCAGATGGAGCTTCAGGCCAGATGGAGCTTCATGTCGCTCCAGTGACGCTTCTATCTGAAGATGCTCCGACGTTCAGCGGTGTGAGCTCTCAGAGAGCGCAAGCACGGGCTCAGAATCGGCGTTCAACCCTGCCATCCGATCGGGCATGAGCGACCCCTTGCGCCTGCGGGATGGAACAGGATCTTCGCGCAGCTGCTCCCGCTGGAACTCGTCCTGCGCCCCAGGCGTTGAGCCATGCGTCGCGCACCTTAGTGGCGTTGGGGGCTGTCGGCGCGAGGCCCGGCGTGGCGAGCGTGGTGTTCGGCAGGGACAACGCGCCGAAGGCCCTGCAGCAACTGCGCATCAGTCAGCGCTTAGGGGCATTGCCATTGCAGCCAGCGAAGCTGCGGCAGGTCGCAGCTACCAGCTCCAACTGACAGAAACGCGACCAGCACCACGCTGAAGACTGCCTCAGCTTCATCGCTCTCGGGTCGGCATCACAGAGCGAAGGGATGTGCGTTTTTCAGAGGAGGCTTGGCAACTCCTTCGGCTTGACGATGGCGTCCACCGCTGCGTGAGTTCATCACAAGATAGCTATCTGGTGGAGCATACCGGCAGCAACGAAGAGGCACCCACGAGCGTGGAGGACGGACGCTGCATCGACACGCTACACTGGCTGCAACCGATTGAGACGGTGGGGCGCAGGGCTGCTCCACGTGCGGAACGTCCTCGGCGGCCAGAAGAGCTTCAGCTGCATGCACAAAAGCTCCTGGGGAAGCGGCTCTGATGCAGAAACAGGCCCAACATTGGCTGCGCCACATCTGCTCGTAAAAGGGGTGCGCCGTGGTTCGCGAGTAAGAGCGAATCTGTGTGCTCGTCCTTTCATCAGCTGTCACATCCGGTCGTGTCGCCGCCAGTCGCCACTGTTGTCGCTCGGCATTCCAGAACACCGCGGGGAGGCTTATACAGACAGTTAATGGATCTATCAGTTGGAGAGTCGGCTGACAGAGCTGCAGCGCAGATCATGGGGGCTGTCGCGCAGCATCCACTCGCCGACGGCGCTTGGGGACTCTCAGTAGAAACAGCAGATGAGGATGCCGAGTCAGCGGAAGTGGCCGGAGCTGCAGGCGAAGGAGCAGAAGACTCCATCACATCGATACTAACGAGCGTATGCAGTCGCCATCGGCCGGCTATCTCAAGGAGTGCCTGTCCTTCGATCAGCTGTGGTGCGCAAGTTCACAGGAGTGTGAAACCGCAGTGCCCGTGCAGTTCGCTGACCGCAGCATTGCAGTGCCCCTCCGAGCCAGGTCGGGGCGCAACAGCAGCAGCCGATTCGGACGATGACGGCTCCGACGAAGGGGGTGGCCTGGGTGGGTCTCTGTTCGGAGGAGCGGCTGCGTTCCGACGGCCCGAAGGAAAGCTGCGGGGTGGCAAGCGAGGAGGATTGTCGCTCTTGTTGTTCCACGTGCACTTGATTTGAACGAATCCTTTTTGCGTTTGCCTTTCGCGAACGATGCACCCATGGAGGCATCGAGCCTGCGCGGACCTGGGCCTGTCGACCGCGGCGCAGCGC
>Ga0256882_1000398_pt1 | contig 10494 bp, 13 predicted proteins | sample MC6MC0440MT_FD_186349 | JGI IMG/M metagenome (GOLD analysis project Ga0256882, IMG submission 186349) | Metatranscriptome of enriched soil aggregate microbial communities from Iowa State University, Ames, United States - MC6-MC0440-MT... | ecosystem: Environmental > Terrestrial > Soil >...
ACATTGTGACCGGCGCAGAATTGCCACGATTGCCAGCCGCGTTCCTGTTGCCAGCAGTAAACCTGCCGCCGCCATCTCCCGGAGTTTGGTTTCGCATTAGGATCCGGAGCTGAATCAGCCTCATCGCTTGCGTCTGCTGATACATGTTCATCGTCATCTACCGAATCATCACTACCTGCGCAGTTTTGCGCATTCTCATTGCGCTGCGCACTGTGCGCAGTATTGCGCTGTTTGTTTTGCGCAGATTGCGCAGCGCGAGGTTTGATGTAGCGTCGAGCCGACTGGTAGTTCAACCCACGGTTCTCACACCACTGCTGAGCTGTTATCCCTGTAGCTGCATTGTCCCTGAGGAACTCAGCCTGCAGCGCTTTCCAGTCATGCTTTGCCATGTGATGTGTTTACTGCTCTCTTCCATTGACCATTAGAAAGCCCACCCTGGTGGATGAGCTCTGTGATGGCTTATGCAAAGGACAGGTCGCTGTCGGTACCGCTGTAGAAACGCTTGGTTCGCTGCGTTAAGACTTCAACGTAGGCCAACATGATGTGTGACTGGGCCTCCAGCGATCGCTGCTCTTGTTCCGGCAGTGCGCTGAATACATCTCCACCGATGAAGGTGACCAACTTGTCATAGCGATCTTTAACTTCATCCAGTTCCGTTACTACTCGTTGCTGATGAGGCTGGAGGGTTCCATTAGCCAGAGCTTCACCGTCCACGGTTGATACTGCATTACCCTGCTGTGGAACTTGCTCGTGTAATTTCTGCCGGAGTAAGTACCCTTCGAGCGCCCAGATTTTCCGTACCGCATTAGTGCGGGCAAGTTTGCGGCCCATCTCCGGGTCGAAGTTCTCCGGACTGGCACACGCACTTTCACCTGTGACCGTGTAGCCGTTTTCCAGTACAAGCACACAAAGCGTTAGGAGGCATAGCTGGCCAGGGACTGGAATAGGGCTGTAACGCTCAGCCTTTTTGGCATATTCACCTTGCACGCCATCAGACGCTGTGAAGTAGTGCTCACTAGCAATGACGCTTTCGATATGGTTCGGAGTCACACGCGCCGCAGTCTTTCCTTTAGCCTGAAGCTCTTGCTCAATCTCGTTATCAGTAATGGTTGTTCCTGTGTGGTTGGTTGTTGGTGTGGGAGTTTGCGGATTGACGCGCGGTCATTGTTCGCCCTGTCCAGCAAGGTGAGTAACGGGTCAATCCAGAGAACCGCCTGGCGGTATGTCAGTTTGCTGGCGGCATTGGAATCAGTAACGGCTCCGTCAGGTTTGCCGGTATCACGCATTGCGTCGGCACGTAGACCGTTCGTGTACGCGTACAGGCGCTGAGCAGTAGCGTTAGGGATATAGCGATCAGCGCATTCCTCAGTTTTAAGGTCGTTGCGGTTTTCAATTTGCCTTTCCTCGCTCTTGGCAGAAATGGTGACGTTATACTTACCGGCGGCGGCTGATATCTCATTTGCGCGCTGGAACTGGAATGCCTGCTGGGCATTAGTGACAGTGGCCGTGTCCAGCTCACTCCGCGCCTGGCTTAGTTCCCCATCCTTCCCCACAGATACGCCGTAGAAATGGAATGCCGTCCAGCCAAGCGCAAGGATCACCGCCAGCAATACACCGGCAATGGTGAGCAGTATTTTGTTGGTCATATCAGGATCCGGGCTTAACGCCGTTTGCTATGAAAAATGTGTGGGCAACGACAATCACCGTGATTGTAGATTTCACGTAGCGTTACCAATTCGGGGGTATTCAGGTTGATATCGGCCAGAATTGGCCTGTTTTCAGTGAGACAGGCAGAGTGCCTTCTCTTTGTCGCGCCGCGTCACCAGCCCCTGAAGGACCGTTTTCCCGGAATAAATCCAGCGCGGCAACTGCTCACAAGCTGCTACAGTTTTGCCGGCCAGCAGATAGCGGTACATGGTGGATTTGGTGAACTGGCCGCAACCGACATTAAAAATAAAACTCCCGACTCCATCGAATACACCCTGGGGGAGATGCTTCCCCAGCTTGCGTTCGACGTTCACCTCGATGCAGTTCTGCGCGTCCAGTTGGTCTTCTGCAAACCACTGGGCGATCTGCTGGTCACTGGCCTTACTGACAGCGCTGACGCCTTTACCGGTATGGCCGATGCCCTGCGTGACGATTTTGGCAGGGCATAGATACGGATCCCGACGACAGCTCTCCGCATTACCCATCACCTCCATGGCCTGCTTTGAGAACCGGAGGTGATTGCCATTCGCCGAGGTGAAATCGCCGGCCTGGCTCAGTACCAGGCCGATAATCACTGACACCGAGCAAATAGCAGCGCCGACTTTCGTTTTAATCGTCATTTGGCGCGCCCCGGGTTAATGATTGTGGCGCCGGCGCGGGACGCCCGTTCAATGGCTCGTGTCTGGCGATTCTGGAAGTACAGGTTTGCGGCAAACGTCGCGATACCAATGATGATGCCGATGACGATCGCCCAATCGTTCAACGTGAGATCGTTAACTAATTTGCCCACCTTCCCCACCAACACAAGAAACCCCGAAGAGAGGTAGGCCGCGAGGCTTGTTTTCTCCTGCATTTTCATACTCCACCTCCCCTGTTTTGGGGAAATAAAAAAGCCTGCTGGGCGAACCATGCAGGCTTAGGACTGACCAATAAAAAAGCCGAAGTAGCTTTAAGCATACTCCGGCATCTTTCGGAAATTTAGCGCGTTTAAGTTAACTAGTCAATTTTCATCAATGGTTGACTTAGCTCCCTTTTCGCCTCTGGCAAAACAATATCAATGGTTCTACTAAGTGTATCATAGCTACCCTTTAGGTATTCCGATCTGGGCCCTGTCGAGTGTTCTCGCAAGTTCCATAACTCTGCTAACATTTGGTCAAGGGCCAAATTGGTTTTTTCGGAGAGGAACACTAATGAGGGACCTCTTAAGTCATTGAGTCCTACCGCAGCTTTTGTGCCGAGAGTTTGCATTTTTTCATAAAACTCAGGATCGCTAATCTCTTCATTATGAACAGATACTGAACTACTAACGCAGTCTAGCTGGCCATCAATAGCGAGGATAAAGTCATGGAGATGTGTGATTAAGCCAGTATAATATTTCTCCTTGTTTATCCACGTTTGCTGGCTCACCCAGTGCTGCCCAGACAAGGCTGTCTTGATTGTCTCAACATCCTTGGTGTTCTGTCTCAACTGTTCACTGATTTGATCGAAATGAGCTTTATTGGCATTTATCTCACCGCGCCTCTTCAAATTAGAGCCCCAGTAAATTCCAATAGCAGCAATTAGCCCCCCAATACATAAAGCAATCAGGTAGATCTGCCATTGGGATGTTTGGTATTGGGGAAGAACTTCGTTAACTACTAATCGGATATCATCTGGGGTCATTACTAATCCTTATAATGCTTAATTTAGGAGTAGGACTTTTCAGCCTGGATACGCTCAAATAGCATTTGTGTTGCATTCGACTCTTCGACATACAACCAATTAAGGCACTGCTTCACCAGATCCGCGTACTGACTTGCCCAGTCACCCGGCTCAACCGCAGCCCCTATGATACGCATCGACTTACGCAGATGATCCATATTGGCGGGTATCTTACCTTTGCCGCCACACTCGTCGCACTCTACCGGATGCGGCCTAACAGTGCGGCCGGTACCGGAACAACGTGGGCAAATATTGGTTGTGGCCGCGTGGCGCTCAGACCAGACGCGCAATGCTGCACGTTCCCGCTCAATCCGTGAATTTAAATCGGTAATTTCTAATCCAGCCTCAACGTAAACAGCATCACTGATCTGCGCCTGGCATCGGCGCTTGTCTAACGCCTTAATCTCTAACTGCAACGTCTCAATATTCTTGCGAGTTTGAGCCGTTCGCGGGCCATACCTACGGAATAATGATGCGAGGTGTGCCACCTGCGCCGGCAGGTTTCGTTCAAGCACAATACTGAGGGCTAACTGGCATGCTGCAACCGCGCGTTCGGGATGTGGGTACTGATGCACCCATAAGTTGATTGCTGAGCGTAGCCGCTGCTCTGCTTTGAAATCGTTGCGGTACTTCGTCATCAGCAGGTCGAGGCCAACCGAATGTTGGTGCTGTACGGCAGCGAATGCACCGAGTATTTGCTCCCTGGTCAGAGAAGCGCGCCCACGGCCTACATTCATTGACTCCGCGCTTACACAGCGCGGATCGTGCATTTTTATGAGTTGTTCTATTGCGTTGGTCATTGGTCAGTCCTGTGAATTAGTCACAGGGCGATTGTAATCATCATCTGATAAAGAGCAACATTAATCGCTTTGTGGATTTATCACACAGCTATTAAATATTGTTTTTTATAAACTCAACGGGTCTATTTTCATACATTTCGAAAGTTAACCCTTTACACATACCTTCCAACCCTGGATACACCGTATGATGGTTTATCCCAAGTTTGTTAAGTCCCTTCAATATACTTTTCTTTGCCTCACCATTGACCACAAAGAGAAATAGTGACTCTTTCATCTCTAGATTTTTATCCAACGGGACAAATGTATTAAATCGTTTGGAAAATCTATGGACTGAAAAATAACCAGACTGAGCGGAAATCCTAGGGTTATTATGTCTCGGGGATAGAATCTTCGTTTCCTTTATTTTAAATGGACTAGCTGACATATCCATCATATGCTTCGATGCTGACAACATGTAAACATAACTATCTTCAATGTTCTTGAAATCCTCACATGCAAACCAAAGGGCCACTAAAGGGTTACTAGTCCAGTCTAACAATCTTGTTTTCATACCATGATGCTGAGCTAATACCATTAGCTCCCAATCGGTTTCATGCCCATTCAAATATGCCCCACCCACCCTCCGAAACTCATCCAGCATACACATTTCTATTTCTGTAGTGTCGAATGAATGGTCATTTCTAGCTATGCTCGGCAATAAATTTCCTTTTATATTCTGCCCGCGAAACAAAACAAGCTGATCAAAATAATCAAATTTATCTACTAACCTCAAAAAATCAGCCAAGTAATCAATTCTTAACTCACCTTCCATCATTCAACCTCTAGTTGTTAAATATGACATCACTATATTATTTACCTGTTTAAACCCAAAACCAACAATTGTTTTATACCCGACCTTTTCCATTCTTAATAGCCATTTTTCTTGTTCCTCTGTCGTAACCCCATCAACCGATTTCATCTCAATCCACAACCCCGCATAGCCCCCGCGCGGCAACGCCAAAAACAGATCTGATACTCCAGCCCGCAACCCTAGCCGTTTCGCATCCTTTGCAGCCTTCGGCCCGCGCTTCCCCTCGTTGGGAATATGGATCAGGTAATCCCCGATCCGTATGCCATCGATAACCGTTTTATCCGCCCACTCAATCAGCGCCGCCTGCTCTTCAAGTTCTGGTTGGCGTCGTACCTTCTTGACCTTCCCGCCGTGGACTTCCAGCTTTGCCTTGGTACCCACAGATGAAAAAACATCTATGCTATTAATCACCACCTTTACCCTTAGACATTACTTTCCCCATCAAATCAGCAATTGCTCCAGCTCCATCTAACATCGAAGGAATGTTGTCTTCTTTTGCTTGTACGGGACTGAATATGAGACTCTCAAAACCCGCAAAGGCTTCTTTAGATTTCTCATTGTTTTCTCTGTAAGTGACGTACTCTTGTATAAATGCACATAAAGCCATTCTATGATCAACTTGCAGCAATTGCGCTTTAACGGCCTTTGCCTCACTATAAAATAGCCGCATATAATATAGCAATAATAATTCCAATGTTACTAAAGGTGCATATTTCAGTATTAATACCTGCCATGAAATATTAGTATCGACATTAAGTTTATAAAAACTAAGCCCGGGAACAGAAATTAATAGAATTGTAACAATCCAAAAACGGCCCTGCGCCCATACCCTTTCTCTATCCTTAGATTTTTTCATTCTGGCAAAAGCTTTGCTTAGCCCAAGAAATGCAAGATCCACTTTGAAATCATCCAATTTTTTAGATACCCCATCAATCTTGATTATTTCATCTGAAACATTCTTTATTGAAGAGTCAAGTTTTCCCTGTCTGTTTTTCAACGTTTCAGTTATATCTCTCAAGGATTTAAAATCTTCGGAATCTAAAAAATCCCTTGCTATTGAAAATTTAAAATCAATTATTATCGACTCATAGCCCGCTTGGTAATGGACGTTTTCTATCATACCTAAGTTTCTATAGGTCTCACTTCTAAGTAGAACTTCATCAACCCTGTATTCTTCAGGCTTCACCCAAAAGCTATACTCTTGAATCAATTTAAGCATAGTCTCCAATGCATAACCAGGTGTGTTTTTGAAAAATTCCAAATTGAAATAATAATCACTTGGAAATTCAAATCTGGCTTTTTTAGTATATTCACTAAGGTTATCCTTATCGCGATGGTATAACTTCATTAGATTTTCCCACGCGGTAAACAATATGTATTTAAAGTAGGCATCTGAAGTTGGGGGTACACCAGTCAAACTACTTATACCAACCTTTTCCTTATATTCCACGACAACAAAGTTATTAATCAACACGGTTTGATTTTTAAAATCATCGGTTAGTATATTTAACATTACCCCTCACTTATAAAATTAAGTTGCTACCTAACGGACACTTGATTGGACTCTAATATCCAATATCTGAAAGTAGAATACAATGCATGCATAAACACCTCTTCTTTCTCTCCGGGCCGCCAGTCGTAAGGAGCTTGCCCATCAATCACATCATGACAACTGGAACAACCGAACACAGCCCAGAAATCATCGCTCTTGTACCCCATGCCATGGGTGATGCTCGGCAAGTGGCAAAGAACCGTTGTTTCCGGGTTGCCGTTGCAAATACCAGGGATCTGCAGCGTACAGCAGCGGCCCCGCGCTGAGTCACGCAGGGCTTTGCTTCGATAGGCTGGCGTCTTAGCCATTCTTCCCTTCTTGCGCTTTCTCTGCCGCCGACAGCTCCATCTGGATATCATTCAACTTAAACTGCGCGTTGCGGATCCGCGCCCTGGTATTCACTTCTTCCTTTTTCAGTTTCTCTAGCCCTTGGCGGTGATCTGTGATTTCTCGGCGCAGCTCCTTCAGTTCCCATTCCACCTTCGTTTCACCAGCGGCAACCGAACTGATCCAGTCAAATGGATCCACGACGGCACCGCAACGCCGACACGTTAACGATCGGTGATGACTGTCAACTTGCAACTTCATGTGCGTGCAGCGGTACGGTAAGTTATCGGGTTTAGGTTCCTGGGTAAGATTGCGCATTTCGCGAATGTCGGCGTTCTCGTCAAAGCGCTTGGTGAATGCCAGAACATTATCGATCTGGCTTTCGTCATTTTCGGTTTGGTCGGTCATTGGTCAGCCCTTAATATTCCATCAGCCGATTTACGGCCTGTTCCATCTCATATTCATCGGCGAAATGCTGTTGCAGCGTCTCGTTCCAGATGATGCCGGCGACACCGCTATAAACCTTGTCAAACTTCTCCTGGCTCATATTGACGAAAGCGATGCTCCAGCGCTGTTTCAACGTTCCACCGTCCGGGTTGGCGGCCAGATCATAGAAGCCGGCTTTAACCATGACGTGGTTGAGATATGCCTCTGTGGTTTTCACGGCTTCGGCGTCAAAGCGGCGCTGGCGCTGCGCGGCAACACGCTGTAGAACACTGTCGGCAATCAGCTTCGTGATGTTGTCATAAAGCAGCGGATCGCCAGCTTGTACCGCCAGCGTCTTTGCCACTTCATGCGCAATCCACTTCTCAGGATCGCTAACGAACGTCCAATCAGGCACCCAGTACGAGAAGCCGAGCTCTAACAGCTTCCAGAACTTACGGTGGTGCTTCAGGTTCCGGCGGTCACCGATAGGTCGCATGGCGATAGGAGTGCCCGTAGGCACCCCTTTCATCGTATCCCTGTCATGGTCAGTCGCATATTTGATGCCGCCACCAGGCAGCAGCACCCCCAACGCCTCCGTCTTGTGCTTTCTCGGGGACTTAGTTCGTGGAGCGGCTGTCATGCGGCCTCCTCTTCACGGGCAACGCACAATTCAGGGAGGTTTGCGCGCACCAGCGCTTCAGCGAACGGCGGTGGTACCGCGTTACCGCAGCGAGCTACCTGTTGGGCTTTCGAATATTTCTTGCCACGATAGTCACGATCGATGATGTACCAATCAGGGAACCCTTGCGCTCGGTACAACTCACGCGGTTCAAGCATCCGCATGCAGATATCGACAATGATGTAATCGCCAACGCGCAAATATTGCAGGCGCGGCGCCGGGAACAAATGGTTGTCGTACGGCACATCGCTGAATTTCTCCATCAAACGAGCGCACCACCAAGCACCATAACGCTGCTCATCCGACAAAGGCTCCAGATCGCAATGCGCTTCGGTGAGAGCCAGGCGATCTTTGGTTGTGATCGCAGGCGCTGGCCCGTCCACTTCAACGGCAGAAGCCGTGCCGTAATATTTCGTCAGAAATGCCTGTACATGGCCGATATGATTACCACTGGCGGTAAGCGTTGGTGCCGGGGTGCGTGTCGGTTTGCCATCTCGACAGGTGCCGCGCAACTGTACTAAGTGTGAAGAACAAAGCGCGTGGTGATCGACCTGAGTTATCGTATGACAAGGTTCATCGGCACCGAAGCCAGCTCCGGTGTAATTCCCCCCGTAATGTTTCACCACATGGACCGCTGCAAGAGCAGTGTGAGATTCAGTAGGTACCGTGATCATCGGCTCATTAACTGGCCGTGGTTTGCCCGAATATGCAGGGCCACCAGCCCCCACAAGCAACGCGCTCGCTAATTGCGTTTTACCACCGCCACCAGGCATCACGGTGCCAACGGCTTCATCAGCGCGCTGCCCGGTACTTTTCCCAAACTGCCGCACAACTACTGGTGCAGCGATGGCAAAGCCGTGAGTTCGGGTTACGGTTTGCAGCGGATCACGTCCTGAGTGGCCTCGGAAGCAATCGTACTTACTCAGATTCGAGGTGTGATTGCACTTCACCACAAATGGCTCAATCAGCAAGTGTTCGGCCTTGCTTGTAACCGTCGTCAGCGGATCCAAGGTGGAATACTGTCGCCCATCGCCGCCGAAGCCGGCTTGCCCTATTTGAACGATGAACGGATCTGCGCAGTCCAAAACGAAGCGATGAATACCCTTCACGATGCGGCGCAATGTATTGTCAGCCAAATCTTTCTTGCGACCGAAGATACTGCGAGTCGAGATCGACCAGTCTATGCAATCAGCCGTTGTTGGCTCAGACTTCAGTTGACCTTTCCGCACCGCTGCTGATTTCCGATGATCATGCGTCTGCGCCGGCCAGCGAATGGGTTGCCCATCGCGTCGAATCACCATGAAGAAGCGCTTTCTTATCGTCGGCGTGCCGATAAGGTTCGCCCGGAGCTCGCGGTAATCTACGTTGTACCCTAACCCCGCCACCAGGCGACGCCTGTCATCACTACCTTCCGGAATCCCAAGAACCTCACAGCATTCCACCAGTGCAGGGTGATCGGCGCTGATGCCGGTGGATAGCATCTCGACAAACGCCTTGAACGTTTCCCCCTTGCGCGCTGGGCATGGGTACCCTTTGCCTTCAGCATCGATAATCAGCGGGCCCCACGTCTTAAACTCTTCCACATTTTCCAGCATGCCGCAGCGAAAACCGGTGCGCAGCGCCCAACGAATGACAATCCAGGCTAAGCCGCGGATCTCTTTTTTCACAGGGGTACCACCCTTCGCTTTGCTGAAGTGACGACAGTCAGGGCTGAACCAAGCTAAATCGACCGGACGCCCAGCGGTGGCCGTAACGGGGTCAATGTCGAAGACAGACTCGCAATAGTGCAGCGTATCTGGGTGGTTGGTCGTATGCATAGCGATAGCGTTTTCGTCATGGTTAATCGCAATATCAACGCTGCGCCCTATCGCCATTTCAATTCCGGTACTCGCGCCACCACCACCTGCAAAATTATCTACAATCAGTCCCTTGTTCATGCCATTGCTCCCATAGCGGTTGTTAACGTAGTCACAGTCTGGATGATTGCCGCTTCCGGCACGCCTTCGAGCTTCAGACGGTTAATGTGGTTGCACAGTTTGTTCTGCAGGTGATCGGGCAGTTTGCTTGCAGCCTGAATCTGCCCAAACAAAAAGCGCACCTCTGCCGGCCATACGGTCACCGACGACTCGGGAATTTTTTCAGGGATAATTTGTGGCTGGAATTGTGGCGCCAGGCGCTCAGCTTCCCGGCGAATTTGTGCCATGAATGCTTCGCCTTGGGCAGTTAGCCGGTCACGGCTGACATAACTTGAAACCGGGCCGCGCCATGTTTTATCGAACAGCGCAATAGCCGCGCCGAAACCGGCACTGGATGCTTCTTGCTTCTCATCCGCCGGCCGGTACCAACGAGGCACGTCAAAACCGATGCGGCCGCGAATAAACGCAACGTGATCCGCATCCTCCGGCCACCATACTTCCGCTGTCGCCGATTTGATGAGAAACACATAACGCCC
>Ga0256882_1000401_pt1 | contig 10430 bp, 10 predicted proteins | sample MC6MC0440MT_FD_186349 | JGI IMG/M metagenome (GOLD analysis project Ga0256882, IMG submission 186349) | Metatranscriptome of enriched soil aggregate microbial communities from Iowa State University, Ames, United States - MC6-MC0440-MT... | ecosystem: Environmental > Terrestrial > Soil >...
ATCGCTCGTATCAACGCCGGTGCCCGCAACAACGGTCTGTCCTACAGCCGTCTGATTGCTGGCCTGAAAAAGGCTTCGATCGCCATTTTCAGTTTCTTCATGGCGTTCTTTTCCAACTGGCGTACGCGCTCGGCGGAAACGCCATACTGATCGGCCAGTTCCTGCAAGGTGGATTTGTTGTCATCATCCAACCAGCGGGCACGAATGATATGCTGGCTGCGCTCGTCCAGACCTTCCAGCGCGTAGGCCAGTTTGTCTGCGGCGTTGCTTTCCCAGTTATCTTCCTCGATGCCTTCGGCGAAGTCCGAGCTTTTGTCCTGCAGGTACAGAACCGGCGCCATCGACTGACCGTCGCGCGCATCGTCGTCCGGCGTAGGATCGAAGGTCATATCCTGCGCCGCCATACGCGACTCCATCTCACGCACGTCTTTGCTGGTCACGCCCAACTCGCGAGCCACCAGCTCCACCTCGTCTTGATTGAACCAGCCCAGACGCTGCTTGGTTTTACGCAGGTTAAAGAACAGCTTGCGCTGTGCTTTGGTGGTGGCAACCTTGACGATACGCCAGTTGCGCAGCACGTATTCGTGAATTTCTGCCTTGATCCAATGCACCGCAAAGGACACCAGACGCACACCCACTTCCGGATTGAAGCGGCGTACAGCTTTCATCAGGCCGATATTACCTTCCTGAATCAGGTCTGCCTGCGGCAGGCCGTAACCAGAGTAATTACGGGCAATATGAGCGACAAAGCGCAGGTGAGACAGGATCAGCTGCTTAGCGGCTTCCAGATCGCCCTGATAATGCAGCCGTTCAGCCAGCTCCCGCTCTTCCTCTGCCGTCAGCATCGGATAGGTGTTGGCGGCCCGGATATAGGCTTCCAAACTGCCCTGGGGCACTAAAGCTAAAGTTTGCATTTCTTTGGTCATTCAAACCCTCTCTTGAGAAAACAGGTCATGCAGGTGATGATTCACGGCGGGGAAAGATTGATTTTACGGCAGTTGCTGTTGCAAAAGCGGTCCACACGCCGGGCACCCTAACATTTTGCTGCAAATTTTGACCGTGTTCCGCCCTATAAGTTCACTGTTTTTCGACAGCATTGCACATGACAATACGTGACGAAGGTTGAGACCGATAGGGAATTTGTGCGCTAAGAAGAGACTGGATGGTGCTTGTTTTACTGCCGGTAACTCTTCTCCCGCAACACGCTCGGAGCAGCAGAAGAAGAGTATACCAAAAAAACTTTATTGTGGTGTAAATCGGCGTAAATGTTGCACCGTCGCCAGCCAGGCGGCAATCCAGCCGATCATCGCGGAGATAATCAGCAGCAACAGCGCCTCATCCCACCCCAGCCCATGCAGGGTAAAGGTGGTGCCGAACACTTTTGCCACGCCGGTCACCACCGACTCCAGTTTCCACACCAGCGCCCCGGAGAGCAGCAGCGACAGCAGCGCGCCGAAAAAGCCGAGCATCGCCCCGCCGTTCAGGAACGGCCGCAGGATGAAGCCGTCGGTCGCGCCGATAAGCTTCATCACATTGATGGTGTCACGGCGGCTGAAGATGCTCAGACGCACGCTGTTGCCGATCACCAGGAACACAGCCACAATCATCAGAACGCCGATCATCGCCGCCACCTGCCCAACCAGCCCGGTGAGCGCCGCCAGACGGGCAAACCAACTGTCATCCATCCGCACTTCGTCCACCCCTTGAACCGCCGCCACGCGATCGCGCAGAGTATTGAGGGTTTCCGAACTCTGGAAGCTCATCTTCGGCGTGATGATGGCCACGGCCGGCAACGGGTTCTCTTCCAGCATATCCAGCGCACCGCCAAAGCCGGACCAGTTGCGGAATTCGCCCCGGGCCTCTTCGCGCGACAGGTAATTCACCTTCTCTACGCCGGCTTCCGCCTTGATGGCGTCGAGCACTTTCACTGCGGCGTCATCATCGAGAGATTTATCCAGATACACCGTCAGCTGCGGCGTCGGATACCACTGGGTAGCCGCAGTGCTGACGTTTTTCCAGACGATATAACACAGGCTCGGCAGCGTCAGGGAGATGGCGATCACCATCACCGTCAGCAGCGTCGCCAACGGTTGACGCAGCATATCCTTGATGGCGTTCATCCAGGCATAGCGCCATTGTTCACGCCAGCCGCCGCGCAGCGCCTTGCTCTTGGCGTTTTTTGCATTATTCGCCATGATGCGCTCCTCCAGCCATACGGCCCTGGCTCAGGCTCAGAATGCGGTAATTGCGACGGGCGATAAGCCCAGTGTCGTGAGTGGCCATCAGCACGGTAACGCCAACACGGTTAAATTCTTCGAACAGGCGCAAAATGCCCTCCGACAACGCATCATCCAGGTTACCGGTAGGTTCGTCCGCCAGCAGCACCGCCGGTTTGTTCACCACCGCCCGGGCGATGCCCACGCGCTGCTGCTCACCGCCGGACAGCTGAATCGGGAAGTTTTTCGCTTTATCCAGCAGCCCGACCTTGTCCAGCGCGGCGGATACGCGGCGGCGGATGTCTTCCGTGCTGGCACCGGCGATGATCAGCGGCATCGCCACGTTGTCGTAGACCGTGCGATCCAGCAGCAGATGGTGATCCTGGAAAATCATGCCGATCTGACGACGCAGGAACGGCACCTCACTGTTTTTCAACCGGCTGATGTCGTGGCCACCAAACCAGATATGGCCGGCGCTTGGTCGTTCGATACCACAAATCAGTTTCAGCAGGGTACTCTTCCCCGCGCCGGAATGGCCGGTCAGAAACGCCATCTCCGCCGGGCGCAGATGGAAATCTACCCCCTGCAGCGCCTGCCGTCCGCCCAGATAAGCTTTACTGACCTGTTCAAAGCGAATCATCCGTATTAATCCTCTCGGGCAAAAAGTGCCTCAATAAAATCGTCAGCCTTAAATGGCCGCAAATCTTCGATACCTTCCCCAACGCCAATATAGCGAATCGGGATTTCGAACTGATCGGCAATGGCGAAGATCACCCCGCCCTTGGCGGTACCGTCCAGTTTAGTCAGCGTGATACCGGTTAAGCCCACGGCTTCATTAAATAATTTCGCCTGGCTGACAGCATTCTGTCCGGTGCTGGCATCCAGAGTCAGCATAACCTCATGGGGGGCCTGGTCGTCCAGTTTTTTCATGACACGGACGATCTTCTTCAGCTCTTCCATCAGGTGCGCCTTGTTCTGCAAGCGGCCGGCGGTATCTGCGAGCAGCACGTCAATGCCACGCGCCTTGGCGGCCTGCACCGCGTCGTAGATCACCGAAGCGGAGTCTGCACCGGTATGCTGCGCCACCACCGGAATACGGTTGCGCTCGCCCCACACCTGCAGTTGCTCCACCGCCGCCGCACGGAAGGTATCCCCCGCCGCCAGCATCACCGATTTGCCTTCCGCCTGGAACTGACGAGCCAGCTTGCCGATGGTGGTGGTTTTACCCACGCCGTTCACCCCAACCATCAGAATGACATAGGGGTTTTTACCGCCAACATCCAGAGGTTGTTCAACTTTAGTCAGAATTTCAGACATTTCCTCCTTCAGCTTGCCGTACAACGCCTCGGCGTCTTTCAACTGCTTACGGCTGGCGTGCTGGGTCAGAGAGGTAATGATTTTACTGGTGGTTTCCACGCCGACGTCGGCAATCAGCAGCTGTTCTTCCAGCTCTTCAAACAGATCGTCGTCGATTTTCTTGCCACGGAACAGGCCGATAAAACCGGAACCCAGGTTCTGCTTGGTTTTCACCAGGCTGCGCTTCAGGCGGGCGAAAAAGCCTTCTTTGGTCGGGCGTTCCTGCTCTTGAGTTACCGCCGGGGCCGGCAGGTCCGCTTCCGCCGATTCAGGCTCTTGTTCTTCTATTATTTCAACCGCGGCCGGGACGATGATAACCGGCTCCAGCGCAACGCTGGCCGGCAGAGGCTCTGGCTCTGGCTCTGGCTCTGGCTCTGGCTCACCCGCAGTTTCAACCACTTCCGGCTCAGGTTCAACGATCGGCTCAGGCTCGACAGCAGGCGCAGATGCGATGGGTTCAGGTTCAACGGCTGGCTCAGGGACCATGATCGCAACCGGCTCGGCGATCGCTTCAATAACCGGCTGCTGCTGCGCCGCCACCTGCTCGGTGAGGGTGACAACCTCTTCCGCCAACGCTTGCGCCGGGGTGGAATGCTCAGCGACGACAGGTACGCTTTCGGCGATATGCTCGCCGGTCAGGCTGCCGTCCCATTCCCCTGGGGTATCGACGGAGGCGGCAGGTTCAGATTCCTGGGCGGGGAGCTTGTCGTCCAGCGGGGCGGCAACCGGTTCAGCCGGTGTCTCCACGGCCTGATTTTCCGTCTGCTCTACCGACGGTTCAGGTTGCTGTTGCTCTTCTTCCTTCTGGCCGAAGCCCAGCCAGGAGAAAAACCCACGTTTCTTATCTTTTGCCATGTGATGACTCTACTCCGTACCTAAGGCTTGCTTATGCTGACAATAATCCGCCGAGTCTATCACTTTCCCTCGCGCAGCAACACGCATCCGGTATGCTTTCCACTGTGAAATCAGGCAACAAAGTTTTACCGTTCCCCCCGGCGCCTCTCACCGGTAGAATAGGTGCAACTTTTCGTTAACTCGTGCGGCCTCACGGCCAGAGAAAGAAACAAAGCAAACCTATGACAAGACTAACGCCACGGGCGTCGGCCAAAAAACCGCCCCAGGCCGCAGCCGGGCAGATCCGCATTATCGGCGGCCAATGGCGCGGGCGTAAACTGCCGGTGCCGAACAGCCCAGGGCTTCGCCCGACCACCGATCGCGTCCGCGAAACCCTGTTCAACTGGCTGGCGCCAGTCATTCAGGGCGCACGCTGCCTGGACTGTTTTGCCGGTAGCGGCGCATTGGGGCTGGAGGCGCTGTCACGCTATGCCGGCAGCGCCACGCTGCTGGAGTTTGAACGCCCGGTAGCGCAGCAACTGGAGAAAAACCTGGCACTGCTGCAGGGTAAAGGCACGGTGGTCAACACCAACACGCTGAGCTGGTTGGCAGGCAACGGCCAGCCGTTTGACGTGGTGTTTCTCGATCCGCCGTTCCGCAAAGGGCTGCTGGCAGAAACCGTCACCCTGCTGGAACAGCAAGGTTGGCTGGCCGATGAGGCCTGGATTTACGTAGAGGCCGAAGCGGAAAGCGCTGCGGCTGACGTGCCGGCCAACTGGCAATTACACCGGGAAAAAGTCGCCGGTCAGGTGGCTTACCGGCTTTATGTTCGTTCGCAAGAGAAAACCAACAATGCTGATTAATCTGGGCCGCCTGCTGATGCTGTGCGTATGGGGCTTTCTGCTCTCCAATCTGTTCCACCCTTTTCCCAAGCCGCTGAAATATTTCATCGACGTGGCGCTGTTCTTTATGGTGGTGATGCACGGGCTGCAACTGGTGTTGCTGAAGTCTACCCAGCCGAAAGATCAGCCGATAAGCTACTGGCAGGAAGCCAAGATCTTCGTCTTTGGCGTCTTCGAGCTGCTGGCATGGCAGAAAAAACAGCCGCCGATCAAAAGGAAATAGGTTATTGGGCGGTAAAGGAGACGAAGCGCGTGCCCTGCATGCTCAACGTGCCCTGCGCGCCCTTTTCGATCGGGTTGTACTGCCACTGTTTCAGCCGTAGCCGAATGTCCTCGCCGCCGCGCAACGGGCTGAACACCACCTCATAATGCATCGGCTCATTGACCCTCTGTTCGCGCTGGCGCGAACGGGTGGTCGCCACGGGATATTCGCGCTTGTCGCTAACCTTGACCTGCAAGCTGCTCACCGGCGCGCGGTCATTTTCCGCCTCAGCCCGGCGCTGGTTGAAGTAACGGTGCGTCGCCAGCACGGCGATCAACGCAATCACGGCGACAAAAAACAGCGGCGGCTTACTCATCTTTCTTCCCATTCCCTTCGCGGCTAAATCAGCGTAAACATAGCATTCTCAAGAAAGCATTGTCGATTGCAGGTGCGCTGCCTACACTGCACATAGGAAGTGACACTGGTGACAATTTGGAGCCGGACTCTGCGGTTCCCATAATGAATAAGGAAGACACAATGAGTTGGCCGTTCCTTGCCGTATTCTTTTCCGGTTGGTTGTTCGTAGACGCCTCCTATCGCGGGCCACGCTGGCAGCGTTGGGTGTTTAAACCGCTTACTCTGCTGCTACTGCTATTACTGGCCTGGCAAGCGCCGGTGCTGGGCGCCGCAGGGTATCTGATCGTCCTCGGCCTGGTGGCGACGTTGATCGCCGACGCCCTGCTGCTGCTGCCGCGTGAGCGTGTGCTGTACGCCATCGGCGCATTTTTCCTTTCGCACCTGCTTTACACCCTGAGCTTCGCCAGCCAGATGAGCTTCAGCCTGTTTTGGCCGCTGCCGCTGGCGCTGCTGATTATCGGCGCGTTGCTGCTAGCGACTATCTGGACCCGGCTGGAAGAAATGCGCTGGCCAATTGCCACCTACGTGGCGATGACATTGCTGATGGTGTGGCTGGCGGGTGAACATTACTTTATGCGCAGCACCGATTTCAGTTTCTCGCTGTTGGCGGGCACCTCATTGCTGCTGCTGGCCAACGTGGTATGGCTGATTAACCGCTACCGTTTTAGTTTCCGGGCGGCGGATGCGCTGGTGGCGTTCTGCTACTTCTCTGGCCATTTCCTGATCGTACGCTCGTTGTACCTGTAAATATCCAGAGCGGGTTCGGGCGACCGAACCCGTTTCATTACGCCAGCGCTTTCAGAGTCAGGCCGTCATCCGCCCCAAGTTGATTGCGGTAACTCTCGCCGTCGCGCGAAAAGAACGCCAGCGTACTGCCATCGGCCTGCAACAGAGCGATGCCATCCGGCGCCGGGCGCCAGCCGACCACCTCCGCCGTAAACACCTTTTTCAGACAGTGCTGACTGTCCACCAACTGATAACCGTTGATTTCGCTTTGTTCGCTAGCCAAAAATTCAATCTGGCACTGTCGTTCGGCATCGGCGATCAGCCATTGCCCCGCCAGCGACTTCGCGGAGGGAAGAACCAAACTGCCGGCCATAACGGCTCCCGTCACCATCATGCCCCCCGCCACCACGGCGGCGCGCGCTAAACTGCCTTTCATGTTAACTCCTGCATAACGCCCGGCCAGACTGCGCCGGGCGTTATGATGTTCACTGTTACACGATAAAGTCGGTGGCGACGTCCGCCTGCCCGACAATTTTCACCAGGAAGTCCGGCGTCTGATGCCCGCCAATGTTCAGCGCCAAATCGCTGACGTTGCTCGAGCTATCGTAGGTTAACAATGCTTCACCCGCCGCACCGCTGAAATGATCGACGAAGTGGATCGCATCGCCGCCCTGCGCCCCTTGATTAAAGAACGACAGGTCGATTTTATCGGTACCTTTCTGGAAGTCGCGGATCCAGTCAGCAGCGCCAGGCTTGGAATCGCTGACGGCGGCGAAAACAAAGGTATCTTTGCCGACGCCGCCCCACAGTTCATCGGCACCTGCGCCGCCGAACAGAATGTCGCTGCCCGCGCCGCCTTTCAATACGTTGTTGGCCGCATTACCGACGATAACGTCGTTGCCTGAACCGCCAATGGCGTTCTCAATGGTGACGCCGGCAGCGATCGACACGTTACCTTTCAGCCCACCTACGTCCGAGAAGGATTTCTCGTTCAGATTGATGCGCTGGTTGGCCGTGTAGCCGGAGAAATCGAAGGTATCATTGCCGCCCGCATCCCAGGCCGCAAAGATCACTTTCTGCGCGTTGCCGGAGGTGCTGAGGAAATCGCGGCCGGTATTGGAGTTGAAGCCATACACGGTATCGCCGGTGCGGGTGGACAGGTTGGCGCCATACAGATGCTGAATGGCGGAAATGTCATCCAGCAACGGTGCCGCGGCATAGTGGCCGCCGTTGTCACCGCCGGTATTGGTTTCACTCCAATAGCTCATCAGGCTGAACTCGCGAGTGTCTTCGGCATAGCTGGCGTCGTTGTAGGTTGGGTTGCCTTCCCCGGCGTTGTAATCGCCCGGGTGGCTCAGGCCCAGCGCGTGGCCAATTTCATGAGTGAACGTCTGGCGACCGTAATCTTCGCTTGCCGGATGTTGAACATTGGACTGATTGACGTTGTACCAGGTTTGGCCGCCCAGGTTCTGCCCCTGATAAATCGTGTTAGGCAGGAAAGCGTAAGCCTGAGTGTCGTAGTCGTAATGGCCGGGACGATCCTGGCTGTAATTGCCGAAGGTGATATTGGCCTTCTGGCTGGGGGCGACTTCGGTGAAGGTAATATTGGCCACATCAGACCAGGATTGCAGCGACAGTTTAGCTTGCTGTTGCTGTTCGGCGCTGAACTTACTCAGCCCGGTATCGCCGGCGACATTGGTAGAAGAGAATTTATAATCCGGGAAAGAGAAAGTTAATTTAGCCGGTTGACCAAAAACCTTATAACCGTTCCAGGTTTGATTCTCACGGGTAATAAACAGCCCAGCTTGTTCGGTAGAAAATGAATCCTTGCCATTAACCTGAATCCCGTTGCCACGCTCGTGGTAATGCAACAGATCTTCTACAGCATTATAGCCGGAGCCGGTAGCGGCGAGGCTGGATTCAGTAACTTCAATTGCCTTTTTAGTTGATTGCATTGGTTCGATTCCACTCATTAGCTGATTGTTATCAATCAGGCAGATAGACATAACCTGCCAGAAAGCCACGGCAGACGAATCACCGGCTTGCTGGAAGGGGTTTATGCGCCGTTACCGGCAGTGTGTTAGATAGAATTAATGCATATATATCAGTAAATAATATTACCAACAGAAATGGTAATCGATTCCAATTATAGGCAGGCTCTTAAAATTGAACACAAAATAATCAACCATATATTTTTATAACGAAAGATATTTGTGCTATTTTTTGGTCATATTTACAAATCAAAGGCAATCAAGTACGCATAAGTTAGTCACAAACTTCAATAAGAATGCGGCCTGCAGACACAAGAGAATCATGCTGGCTGTTTTTATAAAAATAATTAAATTTAACCACACCGTTATAGATTAATAACTCTTTATTATTAGCTGGCCGGCCTTTTTAGTCCCTGCGGGAATAACATTTTCTTTTTTTGCCTAATGGCCCCTGCGTCGCCCCGCCGATTAACACTCACCGGCAACGCCGATAAAGTGAAATCGGCATGATTGGCAGAAAGAAACGGCCGATTTCCCCTCAGCCTTACAGTTAACAATAATTCTCATCCGGCGCTTGACTCTGGAGTTGACTCCAGGGTGTAGAGTCAGCGCAATGAACATCATTAACTGCCCGGAGGGGGACGTTATGCATACCCATAAAAATCATAATCATCAGGAACATAACCCTGCAGAAGGTACCTGCGGCTGCAATCACAGCCACGGTAAAACCCAGCACGGTTGCAGCAGCGAACAAAAAATCGGCACCGTTGAAACCGGCCATGCTCATTCGCACGATCATGGCGCCAGCTGTTGCAGCACGGACGATCATGAGGATCCGGATGAGGAAAGCCACAGTCTGGCTACAGCCCCTCCTTCCGGCAGCCAGCGTTACAGTTGGAAAGTCACCGGCATGGACTGCCCAAGCTGCGCAAAAAAAATAGAGAACGCCGTTACGGGCATTCCCGGCGTAGAAAACGCACGCGTGCTGTTCGCCACTGAAAAACTGGTGGTCGACGCCCAATCCGATGTCAGCCTGCGCATCCAGGACGCGGTGCAACAGGCCGGCTTTACTCTGCTCGGCACCCAGACAACCAAAGCCGAGTCGCCCCAGGCATCGCGCCTGAAGGAATTCGGCCCGCTGCTGTTGCTTACCACGCTGATGGTGGTCAGTTGGGTGCTCGATATGGTCAATCCCGAACTGGGCCGCATTGCGTTTATCGCCACCACGCTGGTCGGTCTGGCGCCGGTCGCGGCCAAGGCGCTGCGGCTGATCCGCTCCGGTACGCCGTTTGCCATTGAAACGCTGATGAGCGTGGCGGCAATGGGCGCGCTGTTTATCGGTGCCACCGCCGAGGCGGCCATGGTGCTGCTGCTGTTTATGGTTGGCGAGCTGCTGGAATCCTACGCCGCCAATCGCGCCCGCCGTGGCGTGACGGCACTGATGGAGCTGGTGCCGGAAGATGCGCTGCTGCTGCAAGGTTCGGCACGTAAACGCGTGCCGGTCTCCAGCCTGCGCCCCGGCGATGTGATTGAAATTGCCCCCGGCGGCCGCCTTCCGGCCGATGCCGAACTGCTCAACCCGTTCGCCAGTTTCGACGAAAGCGCCCTGACCGGCGAATCGGTGCCGGTCGAACGTCAGCAGGGCCAGAAAGTCGCGGCGGGCAGCCTGTCGGTCGATCAGGCCGCGCAGATGAAGGTGATTTCCGAGCCGGGCAAAAACGCCATCGACCGCATTCTGCAATTGATCGAAGAGGCCGAAGAACGCCGTGCGCCTATCGAACGTTTC
>Ga0256882_1000409_pt1 | contig 10327 bp, 1 predicted proteins | sample MC6MC0440MT_FD_186349 | JGI IMG/M metagenome (GOLD analysis project Ga0256882, IMG submission 186349) | Metatranscriptome of enriched soil aggregate microbial communities from Iowa State University, Ames, United States - MC6-MC0440-MT... | ecosystem: Environmental > Terrestrial > Soil >...
AGCAATCGACGGTTATTCAGATTTCGGTTGCCTCCCCCGCCGATTTCCTCCCGCCATGGCGAAGATCCTGCCGATCGGATTCGCGGAGATCACCAACCTGAGCAATCTGGGCATTGCTCCCACGGACATCGTGTTCAAGAATGTGACCGTGCAGTCGTCCAAGTACGTTGTTGCTCGTGAGGAGGGCAAGAACTCCGTTGCGATCATCGACACGACGACCAAGAACGTTCTGCGCCTCCCGGTGGCCGTGGACAGCGCCATCATGAACCCCGTCAGCAAGGTGATCGCCCTCCGCGCGCAGAACAACCTGCAGATCTACAACCTGGAGATGAAGACGAAGATGAAGACTACGGTCATGGAGCAGAACGTGCAGTTCTGGAAGTGGCTGGACGCGAAGACCATCGCCATCGTCACCGACTCCGCCGTGTTCCACTGGTCCATGGACGGTGACGCGCAGCCCACCAAGATGTTCGACCGCGCGCCTTATGAGGGAGCCGTGCAGATCATCAACTACCGCGCGTCGGCTGACCAGAAGTGGCTGCTGCTCGGCGGCATTGCCGCTGGCGCCACTGGCGTCGTCGGTGTGCTGCAGGTGTACAGCGTGGACCTGAAGGCCAGCCAGCCCACGATGGATGCGCACTCCGCGTGCTTCGCCAGCGTGCAGGTCGATGGCCGCGAGAGCAAGAGCAACCTGTTCTGCTTCACGACCAAGGGCGCTGCGGGCCCTCGCCTTAACATCATCGAGGTCGGCGTACCGAAGGATCAAGCCTTCAACAAGAGCGTCGCGATGCAGTACGACGAGAAGGACTTCCCCGTTGCGCTGCTGCCCGACAACCAGCACGGTGTGCTCTTCTGTCTGACCAAGGCCGGTCTGCTGTTCATGTTTGAGATCCAGTCGGGCAAGGTGATCTTCGCGCAGAAGGCCTCCGCCAACACCATGTTCGCATCGGTGGAGAGCGAGCCTCCGGTGGGTGGCGTCATGGCGGTCGACCAGACCGGACGTGTCTCGCACTTCTTCGTCGATGAGAAGAACATTGTGCCGTACATCTGCAACCAGCTCAACGACTACGAGCTCGGTGTGCAGATGGCCAAGCGCCACAACCTGCCCGGCGCTGAGGGCATCTTCAAGCAGCAGTTCCAGCGTCTGATGCAGGCGGGCCGCACCGAGGAGGCCATGGCGCTTGCCGCCGAGTCTCCCCAGGGCATCCTGCGCAACATGGAGACCATCAACCTGCTGAAGCAGATCGATGGCGGCAAGGGTCTGCTCCAGTACTTCCAGAACCTGCTGAAGAAGGGCAAGCTCAACTCCGTCGAGTCCATCGAGCTGTCGCGCCTCGTCCTGGCCAAGGGCGGCATCGAGCACATCAAGACCTGGCTCAAGGAGCAGAAGCTCGAGGCCAGCGAGGAGCTCGGTGACCTGCTGCGCACCAGCAACGTCAGCATTGCGCTCAGCGTCTACCTGCGCGCCAACGTTCCTGAGAAGGTTATCGGTTGCTTCCTGTCCCTGGGCGCTCAGGAGCAGGAGCAGGAGAAGGCGCAGGAACACTTCAAGAACATCCTTGCCTACGCCGCCCGCGTCAACTTCAACCCTGACTACCCCATCCTCATCCAGCAGCTGGCCCGTGTCAACGGAGACCGCGCCAAGGACTTCGCTCTGCTGCTGCTCGGACCGCAGGAGGGAGGCGCGCCGCCAAAGATCGAGATCAACAGCACGGTTGACACCTTCATGCACATGGGCGACGTCAAGAACACGACGAACATCCTGCTGGAGTACCTGAAGCCGCGCGGTGACCGCGAGGAGGATGCGCTGCTGCAGACTCGCCTGCTGGAGATCAACCTGCTGGCCACGCCGCAGGTCGCCGATGCCATCATGGAGAGCGAGGAGTACAAGTTCTCGCACTATGATCGCCTGAAGATCGCCCAGCTGTGCGAGCGCGCTCAGCTCTACCAGCGCGCCCTGGAGCACTACACCGATCTGCAGGACATCAAGCGCGTTCTGTCGAACACGCACCTGATCAACGCTGAGTTCCTGCTCGAGTACTTCGGCCGCATGACGCCCGAGAACTGCCTGGACTGCCTGCGTGACCTGCTGAAGTTCTCGCTGGTGAACAACATCCGCCTGGTGGTCGAGGTCGCGAAGAAGTGGAGCGACTACCTGACGCCCTCTGCGCTGATTTCGCTGTTCGAGGAGTTCAAGGCGTTCAACGGCATCTTCTACTACCTCGGATCGTTCGTCAACTTCACTGACAACACCGATGTCGTGTTCAAGTACATTGAGGCTGCCACCAAGCTCGAGCAGTTCAAGGAGGTCGAGCGCGTGTGCCGCGACAACGACCACTACAACCCCGCCGAGGTTAAGGAGTTCCTGCTGCAGCAGAACCTCAAGGATCCTCGCCCGCTGATCCACGTGTGCGACCGCTTCGACTTCGTTGCCGAGCTGACGCACTATCTGTACAGCAAGAACATGTTCGCTTTCATCGAGGCCTACGTGCAGCGCATGAACCCCAAGGCCACCCCGCCCGTCGTTGGCGCGCTGCTCGACCTCAACGCCGGCGATGAGCAGATCGTCAAGCTGCTGTCGCAGGTGCGCCCGCCCGTGGAGGACAAGGCCTTCTACGAGAAGCTGGTCGAGGAGGTTGAGAAGCGCAACCGCCTCAAGATCCTCAAGGGCTTCCTCGAGTCGCGCGCGAACGAGGGAAGCATCGACCCCCACGTGCACAACGGTCTGGCGAAGATCTACGTTGACACCAACAACGGCGCGGCCAACTTCCTCACCACCAACAAGTACTACGACTCGGCCGTCGTCGGAAAGTACTGCGAGGCACGCGACCCTCACCTGTCGTTCATCGCCTACAAGCGCGCGTGGGGCTCGTGCGACGAGCAGCTGATCGACGTGTGCCAGAAGAACGGCTTCTGGAAGGATCTGGCGCGCTACCTCGTTGAGCGCCAGGACCTCGACCTCTGGTCGCGCGTGCTCGTGGAGGAGGAGGCGAACCTCGCCTACCGCCGCCAGCTGATCGATCAGGTGGTGGCCACTGCGCTGCCCGAGTCGCGCGTGCCGGAGGAGGTGTCCACCACCGTGAAGGCGTTCATGGCCGCAAACCTGCCCAACGAGCTCATCGAGCTGCTGGAGCGCATCATCCTGCACGGACCCCAGGACGGAGAGTTCGCCACCAACCGCAACCTGCAGAACCTGCTGATCCTCACGGCGATCAAGGCGGACAAGAAGCGCGTGATGGACTACGTCAAGCGCCTCAACAACTACGATGGCCCCGATATCGCGAAGATCGCGATCAGCGAGCAGTACCAGCTGTTCGAGGAGGCCTTCTTCATCTACAAGAAGTACAAGAAGGGACCGGAGGCCATTCAGGTGCTGCTGGAGCACTTGGAGAGCATGGAGCGCGCGGTGGAGTTCGCGGCCTACTGGGATCAGCCCGACGTCTGGTCGCTGCTCGGAAAGGCGCAGCTGGACAAGGAGATGGTCAAGGACGCCATCGTGTCCTTCCTGAAGGCCGACGATGCGTCGCACTTCAACGACGTGATCGCGGCCGCCAAGTCGTCCGGCGCGTTCGATGACCTCATCCTGTTCCTCAAGATGGCGCGCGGCAAGGTCAAGGATGTGCGCATCGACAACGAGCTCATGTACTCGTACGCTCGCACTGACCGCCTGGCGGATCTGGAGGACTTCCTGGCTGCGTCCAACATCGCCAAGGTGCAGGACGTCGGCGACCTGCTGTTCAACGAGGCGCTGTACCAGGCTGCCCGCATTGCCTACACGCACGTGAACAACAACGCCAAGCTGGCCATCACGCTCGTGCGCCTCAAGCTGTACGCCGAGGCCGTGGAGGCGGCGCGCAAGGCGAACAACATCCTGACCTGGAAGGAGGTGTGCTTCTCCTGCGTGGTCGCCGGCGAGTTCCGCCTGGCCCAGATGTGCGCCATGCACATCATCGTGTACATGGACCACCTGCTGGACCTTGTGCGCCACTACGAGCGTCTGGGCTTCTTCCAGGAGCTCATCGCCGTGCTCGAGCAGGGCATCAACCTCGAGCGCTCTCACCAGGGCATGTACACGCAGCTCGGCGTGTTGTACGCGAAGTACCGCGAGGAGAAGCTGATGGAGCACATCAAGCTGTTCTGGTCGCGCCTCAACATCCCGACCCTGCTCGTGGCCTGCCAGCAGAACCTGCACTGGAACGAGGCGGTGTTCCTCTACACGCACTACGACCAGTTCGATCTGTCGGCGCAGACGATGATGGAGCACTCGGCGGAGTGCTGGAAGCATTCGCTGTTCAAGGAGATCATCCTGCAGGTGTCCAACACGGAGATCTACTACCGCGCGCTGCAGTTCTACATGCAGGAGCACCCGCTGCTGCTCAACGACTTGCTGCTCGACCTGGCCGGAAAGCTGGATCACTCGCGCGTCGTCGACATCGTGCAGCGCGCCGACCACATCCCGCTCATCGAGAAGTACCTGCTGCACGTGCAGCGTGAGAACGTCGCTAACGTCAACGAGGCGCTCAACGCGCTCTACGTCAAGACCGAGAACTACAAGGCTCTGCGCGCGTCGATTGATGCCTATGGCCACTTCGACCAGATCGCCCTGGCGCAGCAGCTGGAGTCTCACGAGCTGATGGAGTTCCGCCGCATTGCCGCGCACCTCTACAAGCTCAACAAGCGCTTCGAGCGCTCGATGGAGCTGTCGAAGAAGGACGGACTCTGGGCCGATGCCATGCAGACCGCCGCGGACTCGCTGCAGCAGGAGCTGGCTGAGGGACTGCTGCAGTACTTCGTGCAGCAGAAGCAGGAGGAGTGCTTCGCCGCGTGCCTCTACACGTGCTACGAGCTCATCCGCCCGGATGTTGTGCTGGAGCTGGCCTGGCGCCATGCGCTCATGGACTTCGCCATGCCGTTCATGATCCAGACCTTCCGCGAGTACCATGACACCCAGGCCGAGCTCAAGCAGAAGTGGGCCGACAAGGAGAAGGAGGTGGCCGAGGCGGCGGAGGCAGCGCGCAAGGCGAAGGAGGAGGCCGGAGGATCCGACCCCTCCATGGGCGTCGGCATGTTCAACATGGCCGGCGGAGGCATGCCGCTGGCCATCGCGCCGCCCCAGTACGGCTATGGCATGCAGCAGCCCATGGGCATGGGCATGGGAGGCATGCAGCAGATGAACGGATATGGACAGGGATACTAAGCGGCATTCTGAGCCACTGATCTTCGCATCCTCATCACCCACGGCGCAGGAATGCGTGCTTCGAGTCACCAACCGAAGTTCTTCTCCTGAAGCCCTCATTCTCATCCACTCTCTCCTTCTTTTCGTCAGTGTGTGCCTGAAAGGTCGAGCGCGGCAGCGCAGCTCTCGCGTGTCCTCGTTCCCTTGATCCCTCTTTCTCTCGCGCGAACGTGAGCAGCTATTTATCGCGGCGAATCATTCTCTTCTTTTTTCTGTACTCTGTTTTCTGTTCTTCTCGTGTTGTGCTGTTTGCACGTCCGCGCGTGGAGCATGGCGCCCGCACGGGGCTGTCCTGTCCTCTCGTCCCTCTCATCATGCACTGCTCTCTGATTCAACAGTCACACTCGGGCCGTTTCGAAACGAATGAACATGAAGCAAAGCACACTCAGCGAAAGGGGTTTGAACCGATGCATGTCGAATCAGATGGCGTCAATTTCACATCTGCGTCAATCAAATGTCGTCCAGCCAACCTTCTTCGTCTTGTGCGAGTGACACTGCCGTTGCGGGGGCTGACGCAGTCGCCTTGCGCGCGAGCGGGACCTCCTCCTCTTCCATGGGCTCGACAGCGGCGGCGGCGTCGGCATCCGCATCGGACGGCGACGCTGGGAACAGCGACACACGCGCGCGCTTGCACTCGCGCTCGTCCTCGTTACGCGGACTGGTCGCTGTGGGCGAGAGGAGGGGAGCGCGAGCTGATGCCGATCGCCCCTCCTCCACGGCCTCGTCGTTGTCCTCCTCGTCGCTGCTGATCGCCAGCCGACGACGACCGCCACGCGAACGCGCGCGCGGCAGAACGACGAATCCGCCATCGTCCTCTGCATCCGCCCCTTCAGAATTTACCGCCGCCGCCATCGACGCCGCCGCGACAGGAGAAGCCGCAGCAGCCGCAGCCTTGGGCGACGCGAACGCGAGGCTACGCGGAGTGCCAGCATGGTTCACGACAGCAGCAGCCGCCGCTGGCGGGGAGCGCACGGCCGAATGCGCCGCAGTGGCGGCCGAACTCGACGCGCTAGGAATGCGGCTGCCACTGGTGCAGCTGTCACCAGAACGCGGCGACGGCGGGCTCAGGCTCGGCAAACCGAGCAGATCGCCTTCCGACGAAGAGGAGGACTGTGTCGGAGGTGAGCTGCTCACGTGTGCTGTTGTCGCCGTAGCTGGTACTGCCGCCGCCGTCATTCTGCGCGCTTCCTCCCGGCGCTGCTTGGCCGCTCGAGCGCGCAAGGGGCTCTCCTTGCGGAACAGGTTGTCCTCGTCATCGTCGTCGCCGTCAGCTTCCGCATCCGCGTCGCTGTCAAAATCGCCAGCAGAAGGATGCGGCTCAGGTTGGTCCATTGCAGCGGCGGCAGCAGCAGCAGCAGCAGCACCAGCCGCAGGGGCAGCCCACTGATCAAGCTTGCGCTGCTCGTAGTCGGTGCAAGCGTCCTTGGTCTCGTCCAGCTCGAGATGTAAAGCCTCGCCGCTCACCGCACGTCCAACACTGTCGAGCTTGCGCGAGATGAGCGGCCACAGCAAATCGTCGAGCGTGTTGCGCCCGAGCACGTAGTGGATCGTCGTCGCGGACTTTTGACCGATGCGGTGCACGCGATCTTCCGCTTGCACAAGGTATGCTGGTGTCCAGTGCAGCTCCGCGAACACGACGTGCGACGCCGCGTGCAATGTGATGCCAACCCCCGCTGCCGTGATGGACAGCAGCGCGACGCGGCACTGCTCGTCCTGCTGGAACTTGGTGACTTGCTCTTGGCGCTTGTGCAGCGGAGTCGAGCCGTCGATGCGAATGTAGCTCGGAAGGGAATCGGACTTGCGCACATGCGTCTCCAGCGCATCCAACACGGACAAATGATGCGCGAACACAAGAAACTTGATGTCACTTCCGATTAGGTCGTCGATGTACTCTTGTACGGCTTTGAGCTTCGCGTCGCCCGTCACCTGCCACAGCTTCATCAACGCGCTGTTGTGCTGATGGTTTCGCTCTCCTCCTTGGCGCATCGCCTCCTCGACTCCGCCCTGGGCCTCGACCTCGCGCAGCGCCAGAGCGCACTTGCTTTTCGGGACATCCACCATGATCGCTTGTCGTCGCTTTGCCGGCAGTTGGCTCAGCACCTGCTTCTTGTCGCGTCGAATGAGCAAATACTTTTTGAGCAGCACGTGCAGTTCCTTGAGGTGCGAGCTTCCCTTAAAGTCCATGCCGGTTCCGTACTTGGCTTGCTTTCCGTCGCAGTAACGCATGCCGAACTGATGCAGCGACGGGAACAGCTTTGGTTGCAGGGTGGTGATCTGCGTGTACAGCTCCTCGGGACGGTTCAGAGCGGGCGTTCCGCTGAGTAGAATGGCGCGCTTTGCTTGCTTGAGCAGCGGTAGGATCACTTTCGTGCGCTTCGCCTTTATCGACTTGAGCGCGTGCGACTCATCGACGATCACGCAACGGTATTTCGCCTTCTTCAGCTCATCCCCGAGCGCGGTGGCGATGTCGTACGAAATGATGACGATGCCGAACGTGCGCCCTTGCACATCCTTGTGATCGGGATCCTTGGACAACACTGCTTGTCCTTCTCGTTGCTTCGTCACGACAAATATATGGTCGCGCTGCATGAACGGCAGCCACTTGCAGATTTCGTCTTGCCAAGTGAGGCGCAGCGACGAAGGGCAAATAATCAGGAGCGGCCAGTCGCGGTGGTAGTATGCAGCCACAGCAATCGCCTGGATTGACTTGCCCAGGCCCATCTCATCCGCGATGAGACAGCGGCCCTTCTTGCCAACCGCGTAGCGCACTCCCTCCAGCTGAAACGGAAGCAGCGCCGTCAGAACCTGCGGAACCAGCAGACGCTCGTTGAGGCAGCCCTCGTCCTCCGCGCTTAGGACATGGATGCTCGACGCAGCAGTGGCAGAATCGGCGGACGCAGCAGAGGACTCGCGCTTCCGCTTCTTCTTCTGGCCGCCGCTGCCCACGAGGATCGGGCGGTACTTCTTCTTCTTGCTGCTGCCGTCGTCCGCTTCTGTAGCACTCGCAGCAGCAGGTGGCTCAGGGTCAGCGGGGTCTGCCGCTGCTGCCGAGGATGATGAAGGCGCGTCTGTTTGCGTGAGGCTCAGAGCAACTTTTGCAGCCGAGTCCTGCATCTCCTCCGCGAAGACCGCCGCCGCAGCTGCGTCTTCTGCAGCAGATAAAGCGCGCTGTCGCGCGTCCTCGTGCGCGATGTCGGTCAGCAGCGCGCGCATGGCTTGGTCGGGCACGGGGCTGATGATAATATGGCTGCCAGCTGCTGAAAGCTCCGCGCGCTTCGCTTCCACCGCGGCCACCAGCTGCGCGTGCTGCTGCAGCGGGAAGGTGAACACACAGGGGTGCTGTCGCGCGAACGCGCCCATGCTCTCTATGGTGGCGTGGTCGGCCTGTCCTCCCTCTGCCTCCAGCAGTGCTGTCAAGGCGGCGTTCGGCGGCACGATCAGCGCGGAGAAGTGCGAGTCGCTCACCACCTCGAGCGACAAGGTGCACTGGCTCACGAACTCGCCGTTGCTGCCGCGACTGGCCAAGCGGAAGCCGCGGTGACCCGGCTGAAGCAAGTCGGTCTCCCAAACAAAGGACGAGCACGCCTCCTTCGGCACTGTGTACTTCAGCGGGCACGAGAAGTAGCGGCGGCCGGCGCTCTCCGCCTTGCGCGAGGTGAACACGTTCATCGGCTGAGAGTGCCCGTGGCACAGCGGCACCAGAGCAGGGGCGGCAGCAGCAGCGGCAGCAGCGGGAGCGCCGGCACCAGCAGACAACGGCGCGCCTGGGCGAGCAAATCGCGCCATGAAATCCTTGTCGGCATTGCTCTTGTCTGCTCCGACGCCGGTGCCTGCCGGCGCTGCTCCATGTCCTGCCGCGGCTCCGTTGCCTCCCCCGCCAGCAACGGGCAAATTTGCGCCCTGCGCTGCCGCCGACGTCGTTGTGCCATTGTGAAGCGAGAGCGGTTGCTGGTGCTGCTGTTGAGGCTGGCGGCGAGAGGCTGCCCAAATGTTGAGCGCAGACGGCGCCGCCGCGTTCGCTGTCCCATTGCTCAAAGCAGCCGGCTGAATTGTGCTGCTCGCAGTCGCTGGTTGCTTAAAGCCAAAAGCGGGAGCGGAAGCAGCAGCGCCCGCCATGCCAACACGAGCAGCAGGCAGCTGTGCCGTCGTCATTTGCGCAGGTGCTCGTTGGAACGTTCCCATGGCCAGCGGTTGTGCACCAGCGGGGGCCGATGCGACGGCCACCTGAGCGCTCGGAGGACGCTGCCACAAATTGGGGCGGGCAGGAGGAGGTGCAGACGGCCAGCTGGAACCGATTGCCTGCTGCGAGGGTTGTTGCTGCTGCAGTTGTTGTTGTTGCTGCTGTTGCTTCTGCCAACTCGGTCGCTGCTGCGGCGGCTGTGGTTGCGGCTGCTGTGACTGCGGCTGCGCTGGGGCGCTGCGGAGCAGAGGCGCTTGCTGCTGTTGTTGCTGTGGCAGCTGCGGTTGCACCTGCCCCATCCCACGGTTTACGATTTGAGGTTGTGCGGCAGCAGCAGGCGCTGCCGGTTGCCAGCTGTTCGCCGAGTGCTGGCCAAAGGGAACAGCACGCGCCGTCAGCGGCGGCGGCGGAAGAGATGTTCCCTGCGCGCGCGGTGGCTGCTGTAGAGGAGCAATCGGTCCGCTTCCGCCACGAGCAGCTACGCTCCCCAAGTTCGCCAATGGACGTGGCTGCCCCTGTCCCTGTCCCTGTCCTTCTGGCCGCGCGAGAAAAGTTCCTGCCGAACGGACTGCCGTCGCTGCTGCTCCTGCGACGGGCGCCGCCGCCGCTGCTGCCGGTCCAGCCACGGGACGAGGCGCTTGCCACAGATTGACAGGCGGCGGGGCGGGCGCTGCTGCCAGCGCGCCATTGGCAGCCGCATGGTGTGCAGGTGTTGCTGCCGTCCCCATCGGCGGGTGGAGCGGCTGCGCGTGCGGTTGCTGTTGTTGCTGCTGCAGCCAGGCCTGCGCGACGGGCAAGCGCGGCGCTGGCTGCCAGGCGTAGGCCGCCGCGGCAGGGGCACCCGCTGGCTGCTGCATGTGCATGGCGATACGACGCGAAGTGGCAGGCTGCTCGCTGCTGGCCCCCGCTGC
>Ga0256882_1000419_pt1 | contig 10189 bp, 7 predicted proteins | sample MC6MC0440MT_FD_186349 | JGI IMG/M metagenome (GOLD analysis project Ga0256882, IMG submission 186349) | Metatranscriptome of enriched soil aggregate microbial communities from Iowa State University, Ames, United States - MC6-MC0440-MT... | ecosystem: Environmental > Terrestrial > Soil >...
GCGCTGCTGGCGACGCTGCTCAACGGCGTGGTGCTGGTGGCCAACGAGCCGCCGCAGCCTGAATCACACCGCGATCTGCTGCTGTCGCTGCTGGCCCAGAGCCTGACCGGCCTGTTGCTCGGTGCGGGCATCCAGCGCCAGCGCGAACTGAACCAGCAACTGCGGTTGCGGCTGACGGAAAACCGCCAACTGGCGCGTGCGCTGGTCACCGCAGAGGAACAGACCCGGCGTGAGGTGGCGCGGGAGCTGCACGACGAGGTCGGCCAGACCATCACCGTTATCCGTACCCAGGCCAGCATCGTTAAACGCCTGGCACCGCAGCCGCAGGTGATTGGCTGCGCCGAAGTCATAGATACGCTGGCGCTGCGGGTCTATGACGGCGTGCATGACGTTCTGACCCAGCTGTGGCCGGCGGCGTTGAATAACCTGCCGCTGTCGGCGGCGGTGGCGGCGATGCTGCGTGAATCATTGCCGCAAGATGCCTCGTTGGTTAGCGTGATGCAGTGGCAGGTGCCGGATGAGTTGCTGGACGAGACGCTGAAGATCACATTGTATCGGGTGTGCCAGGAGGGGGTGACCAACGTCTGCCGCCACGCGGCCGCCAGCCGGATTGAGCTGGATGCGCGTCTTGGCCGTCGCAAAGGGCGGCCGCCGCAAATCCTGCTGACCATTCGCGATAACGGCGTGGGTATCGATCTGGCCAGCCACGAGCCGGGCTACGGTCTGCGTGGCATGCAGGAGCGTATCAGCGCGCTGGGTGGCCGGCTGCGGCTGACGTCAGAACAGGGCACCTGTTTGAATGTGATCTTACCCACAGTTTCACTGACAGAGGGGCAAAACTAGGAAATACTCCTAGCCACGTCGGGAATCCGGCGTAAGCCATTCGCGCACGCGCGCAGCATGATAGCGGCACTTTTCCCCTTCTTCTGAGGTTTCACATGTGGTCTTTCCTTAAAAGCCGCCAGGATGTGCCGCAGGTCACCGATCAAAAACAGATCGATGCCAGCTATAAATACTGGCGTATCCAGCTGATGTGGACGATGTACATTGGCTATGCCGCGTTTTACTTCACGCGTAAAAGCTTCAACTTCATCATGCCGGCAATGCTGAGCGATCTTGGCCTGACGATGTCCGATGTCGGTATCCTCGGCACGCTGTTTTACATTACCTACGGCTGTTCGAAGTTTATCTCCGGTATGATCAGCGATCGCTCGAACCCGCGCTATTTCATGGGGCTGGGCCTGATCATGACCGGGATACTCAACATCTTCTTCGGCCTCAGCTCGTCGCTGTTGATGCTGGGCACGCTGTGGATCCTCAACGCCTTCTTCCAGGGTTGGGGCTGGCCGCCATGCTCCAAAATCCTCACCAGTTGGTACTCCCGCTCCGAGCGCGGCGGCTGGTGGGCTATTTGGAACACCTCGCACAACTTTGGCGGCGCGCTGATCCCGCTGCTGGTCGGCTTTATCTCGCTGCACTTCAGCTGGCGCTACGGCATGATCATTCCGGGCATCATCGGCGTGGCGCTGGGCCTGCTGATGTGCTGGCGCCTGCGTGACAAGCCGTCCACCATGGGCCTGCCCAGCGTCGGCAAATGGCGCAACGACGCCATGGAGCTGGTGCAGGAATCGGAAGGCCAGGGGCTGACCAACCGGGAAATCATCAAGCGCTACGTGCTGACCAACAAGTACATCTGGCTGCTGGCGGTCTCTTACGTGCTGGTGTACATCGTGCGTACCGCGATCAACGACTGGGGCAACCTGTACCTGACGCAGGAGAAAGGCTATTCGCTGATGACCGCCAACTCGGCGATCTCGCTGTTCGAAGTGGGCGGTTTTATCGGCTCGCTGGTGGCCGGCTGGGGTTCTGACAAGCTGTTCCGCGGTAACCGTGGGCCAATGAACCTGATCTTTGCCATCGGTATTTTCCTGTCGGTTGCGGCGCTGTGGATCATGCCGGGCGTCACCTTCCTGTTGCAGGCCGCCTGCTTCTTTGCCATCGGCTTCTTCATCTTTGGCCCGCAGATGCTTATCGGCATGGCGGCGGCGGAATGTTCGCACAAGGATGCCGCTGGCGCGGCAACCGGTTTTGTCGGCCTGTTCGCTTACCTTGGCGCGGCGCTGTCCGGTTATCCGATCGCCCGGGTGATGGAAATCTGGCACTGGAACGGTTTCTTCGTGGTGATTTCCATCGCCGCCTGCCTGTCCGCGTTGTTCCTGTTGCCGTTCCTGCGCGCCCAGTCGCCGGCGCTGAAAACCGCCAAGGCATAACGCAAAAGCGCTGCACAGGCTCTGTTGCAGCGCTTTATGTCGTTTTTATCGCCACTTGACGGGCGCAGTTGAAAAAGTCATTGACGCCTATGATGGCCGGCAGTAACATGCGCCCCCATCGGCGAGTAGCGCAGCTTGGTAGCGCAACTGGTTTGGGACCAGTGGGTCGGAGGTTCGAATCCTCTCTCGCCGACCACATTTAAGAAACCTGCTTTTTAAGCAGGTTTTTTTTCGTCTGTCGTTTGTGCCGTTCAGGCGGCCTTACCGAACACGAATTCGAAATGTATTTCGTCGTAAGGGAACACAATCTTCGTCCCTTTCTTCTCTAAAACGCCGGCATTCAGTAGCGCTTGAACATCCGTATGCACAGCTTTGAAATCCCTGCTTACCCGCCTGGAAAGTTCGCGGATTGACATCGGCTCAGCACCGGTCATTTCTCTGATAAGCGCCATGCGGTTAGTGTTCAGCAAAACATAGGTCATTGTTTCGATATCTGGAAATGTCAGCACGCTTCCCATATCCGCGCCAGATAATGCTTTGGAAAAATCGGTTTTAAGCCTGTTGATCGCCTGTTCGGCAGGCAGTACATTTACCATCAGAATGCTCATTGCGGCCTCCTTAGCTGGTTTACTTCGGTAACAAAATCATCAACCAATTGGTTGATGTCAATAAACTCTATGGGTACCTCGGCTGCGCCGAGATGTTTGTGGTTGCCTTTACCTGCTTCGTTGTCGTAGCGCAATACGCACACATCTTGTACAACATAGGCCAAACGGTACTTGTATCTGTGGTTGCTTCCTCTTACCGAGGGGGTTACGTCCCAGACAACCAGGCTGAGCAAACTGCTTCTGTCCAGCCAGATGCGTCTCTTCATTATGAGTATTGCCGGCATTTAACATTCCTTGTTGATATTTAAGCTACCATCAAGTTTATTTTGATGTCAACGATGACATCAATCCCATAAAAAACATTCATCCTTTCTCACTAATTAATTTACTCTCCTTATTCCTGGCTGCTTCTGTTATTCATATTTAAATAAATTCACCGTTGCCCAATAAAACCCGGTTGATAGCGCTATTGTGTTGTCGGCGGTTTTATCTATAGTCTGAGTACATACAGCTGGATTAATTAATTCCTGTTGTGTGGCAAGATATTTAATATTTTTTACTTTAATCGGCCAGGATTATTGCGGAATTATTTTGCTCCGGCAATAGGCGGCCGTCATTAACTCTTTTACGTTTATCCTCTCGGAATAAAGGAATCAGTTATGCGCAAATTTAATAAACCGCTGTTGGCCTTGCTGATCGGCAGCACGCTGTGTTCTGCGGCGCAGGCCGCTACGCCGGGCAAGCCCACGCTGGCCTGGGGCAATACCAAGTTCGCCATTGTCGAGGTTGATCAGGCGGCGACGGCTTATAATAATCTGGTGAAAGTAAAAACTGCCGCGGATGTTTCCGTTTCATGGAATTTATGGAATGGCGATACCGGCACCACGGCAAAAGTGTTATTAAACGGCAAGGAAGTCTGGAGCGGTGCCTCAACCGGCGCTTCGGGCACGGCAAACTTTAAGGTGAATAAGGGCGGCCGTTATCAAATGCAGGTGGCATTATGTAATGCCGAGGGCTGCACCGCCAGCGACGCGACAGAAATTGTGGTGGCGGATACCGACGGCAGCCATTTGGCGCCGTTAAAAGAACCGTTACTGGAAAAGAATAAACCTTATAAACAAGACTCCGGCAAAGTCGTCGGTTCTTATTTCGTTGAATGGGGCGTTTATAACCGTAACTTCACCGTCGATAAAATTCCGGCGCAGAACCTGACGCACCTGCTGTACGGGTTTATCCCGGTCTGCGGCGGTGACGGCATTAACGACAGTCTCAAAGAGATCGAAGGCAGTTTCCAGGCGCTGCAACGTTCCTGCCAGGGCCGTGAAGACTTCAAGGTGTCGATCCACGATCCGTTCGCCGCGCTGCAGAAAGGGCAAAAGGGCGTCACCGCCTGGGATGACCCCTACAAAGGCAACTTCGGTCAGTTGATGGCGCTCAAACAGGCGCGTCCCGATCTGAAAATCCTGCCGTCTATCGGTGGCTGGACGCTGTCCGATCCGTTCTTCTTTATGGGCGATAAGGTGAAGCGCGATCGCTTCGTCGGTTCGGTGAAAGAGTTCCTGCAGACCTGGAAGTTCTTTGACGGGGTGGATATCGACTGGGAATTCCCGGGCGGGCAGGGCGCTAACCCGAAACTGGGCAGTGCGCAGGACGGGGCGACCTATGTGCAGTTGATGAAAGATCTGCGTGCCATGCTGGATCAGCTTTCGGCGGAAACCGGCCGCAAGTATGAGCTGACCTCCGCTATCAGCGCCGGTAAGGACAAGATCGACAAAGTGGATTACAACACCGCGCAGAACTCGATGGACCACATCTTCCTGATGAGCTACGACTTCTATGGCGCTTTTGATCTGAAAAATCTGGGCCACCAGACCGCGCTGAAAGCGCCGGCCTGGAAACCGGACACGGCTTATACCACGGTTAACGGCGTCAATGCGTTGCTGGCGCAGGGCGTGAAGCCGGGCAAAATTGTGGTGGGTGCGGCCAAATACGGCCGTGGCTGGACCGGCGTGAGCGGTTACCAGAACAACAATCCGTTTACCGGCACCGCCACCGGGCCGGTGAAAGGCACCTGGGAAAATGGCATCGTGGATTACCGTCAGATCGCCAACGAGTTTATGAGCGGCGAATGGCAGTACAACTATGACGCCACTGCAGAAGCGCCTTATGTGTTCAAGCCATCTACCGGCGACCTGATCACCTTCGACGATCCGCGCTCGGTACAGGCGAAAGGCAAGTATGTGCTGGAGAAGCAGTTGGGGGGATTGTTCTCCTGGGAAATTGACGCCGACAACGGGGATATTCTGAACAATATGAATACCAGCCTGGGCAATAGCGCCGGCGCTCAATAATTCGGTTGTAGCACGTTGCCGGGGGATATCCTTTCGCCCCCGGCTTTTTGACAGACGAAAGTTTTTTCACGCCGCACATATTGTGATGTCACAGGGCGCAAAAAAGACAACTCCGCCTTACCCTTTCGAGTGAGTAATCAGCATTTCATCCTGTTTTTAACCCAGATAACGAAAATAACCGTTCAGATATTCATCATTCAGCAACAAACTTTTTTAGTTTTTTCTCGGAGTTAAATACCAATAACTTTTCGAAAGGCAGCCTATCGAGCTAAAAATGACCGTATAGCATAATTTTTAATGCTGTAACTGTTAAAGAAAGGTTTTTTTTATGTTTGTTTGCTGTTTCTCACAGTCTGCGTAAATCCCCACTGGTTATATTGACGACACCCCAAACAGTTGGCAATTTGGTAGTCTCAGGGGTAAGAGCTAGAGTTGTTTGAGTGAATTCCACGCGCTCAGACGCCCCGCCGGGATACGTTCCCCCGGCCTCTCACGCGCGATTATCCCTTCTGCCTTCGGGCGCTGACTGCACAGGCCGTGCAATAAAAAATATAGGGTCTGGCAGTAATACACACATCACATCACATAACGGAGCACAGCGATGACAAGTTCCTTGGGAAAAACAGGGATTCTGAAATTCGGGATTGGGCTGATTGCGTTGACCGTAGCGGCCAGCGTACAAGCCAAAACGTTGGTTTACTGTTCTGAAGGGTCCCCGGAAGGGTTCAACCCGCAGCTGTTCACCTCGGGTACCACCTATGATGCCAGCTCGGTGCCCATCTATAACCGTTTGGTCGAATTCAAAATCGGCACCACCGAACTGGAGCCGGGCCTGGCCGAAAAATGGGACGTCAGCGAAGACGGCAAAACCTACACTTTCCACCTGCGTAAAGGCGTGAAGTGGCAGAGCAACAAAGACTTCAAACCGACCCGCGATTTTAACGCCGACGACGTGGTGTTCTCGTTCGAACGTCAGTTGGACACGAACAATGCCTATCATAAAGTCTCCGGCGGCAGCTATGAGTACTTTGAAGGCATGGACATGCCGAAGCTGATCGCCAAAATCGAAAAAGTGGACGATAACACCGTGCGCTTCGTGCTGAACCGTCCGGAGTCACCGTTCCTGGCCGATCTGGGCATGGACTTCGCGTCCATCCTGTCAGCCGAATACGCCGACAACATGATGAAAGCCGGCACGCCGGAAAAAGTGGACCTGAACCCGGTCGGTACCGGCCCGTTCCAGCTGCTGCAATACCAGAAAGACTCCAAAATCCTGTACAAGGCATTTGACGGTTACTGGGGCACCAAGCCGAAGATCGACCGTTTAGTCTTCTCCATTACGCCTGACGCTTCCGTGCGTTACGCCAAGCTGCAGAAAAACGAGTGCCAGGTGATGCCTTTCCCGAACCCGGCTGATATCGCTCGTATGAAGCAGGACAAAACCATCAACCTGATGGAAAAACCGGGGCTGAACGTCGGCTATCTGGCGTTCAACGTCGAGAAAAAACCGCTGGATAACCTGAAAGTGCGTCAGGCGCTGACCCTGGCGGTCAACAAGCAGGCGATCATCGACGCGGTGTATCAGGGTGCGGGCCAGGCGGCCAAGAACCTGATCCCACCGACCATGTGGGGCTATAACGACGCGGTGAAGGATTACACTTACGATCCGGTCAAGGCCAAAGAACTGCTGAAAGAAGCCGGTATGGCTGACGGTTTCGCCATCGATCTGTGGGCGATGCCGGTACAGCGTCCGTATAACCCGAATGCGCGTCGTATGGCGGAAATGATCCAGAACGACTGGGCGAAAATCGGCGTGAAAGCCAAAATCGTGACCTATGAATGGGGTGAATACCTCAAGCGCGCCAAGGCGGGCGAACATCAGACGGTGATGATGGGCTGGACCGGCGACAACGGGGATCCGGATAACTTCTTCGCCACGCTGTTCAGTTGCGCCGCAGCGAAAGACGGCTCCAACTACTCCCGCTGGTGCTACAAGCCGTTTGAAGATCTGATTCAACCGGCGCGCGCCGAACCAAACCACGACAAACGCGTAGAACTGTACAAACAGGCTCAGGTCGTGATGCACGATCAGGCTCCGGCGCTGATTGTTGCCCACTCCACCGTTTATGAGCCCGTGCGTAAAGAAGTGAAAGGCTACGTCGTGGATCCGCTTGGCAAGCATCACTTTGAGAACGTCTCTCTAGATTGATTCTGGCCCTTCGGCCGGGGTGCACAAAAGGACTTGGCAGGGGCGCAACAGGTTGCGCTTCTGCTGAGTCGTCCCCGGCGTATGGCATCAGGGTTGTTCAAAGTGTGTGAGCTTTAATAAGCCTGGCGGACGATGAGCTGCCGGGCATTGATACAGAGAGTTCGGGATATGTTGCAGTTCATACTCCGACGTTTGGGGTTAGTTATCCCAACGTTTATCGGCATAACTTTGCTGACTTTTGCATTCGTCCATATGATCCCCGGTGACCCGGTGACCATCATGGCCGGGGAACGCGGGATCTCCGCAGAACGCCATGCGCAGTTGATGGCGGAAATGGGGCTGGATAAGCCGCTCTATCAACAATACTTCCATTACGTATCCAACGTGCTGCATGGCGATTTGGGTACCTCCCTCAAAAGCCGCATCTCGGTGTGGGAAGAGTTTGTTCCACGCTTTAAAGCCACGCTGGAGCTCGGTTTCTGCGCGATGATCTTCGCCGTGCTGGTGGGCATTCCGGTAGGGGTGCTGGCGGCGGTCCGGCGGGGGTCGATATTCGATCATACCGCGGTGGGCATTTCGTTGACCGGCTATTCGATGCCGATTTTCTGGTGGGGCATGATGCTGATCATGCTGGTGTCGGTGCAGCTAAACCTGACGCCGGTATCGGGGCGCGTCAGCGATACGGTGTTCCTCGATGACAGCTTGCCGCTGACCGGCTTTATGCTGATCGACACCCTGATTTGGGGCGAACCGGGCGACTTCACCGATGCGGTAATGCATATGATCCTGCCGGCCATCGTGCTCGGCACCATTCCGTTGGCGGTCATCGTGCGCATGACGCGCTCCTCGATGCTGGAAGTGCTCGGCGAAGATTACATCCGCACCGCACGCGCCAAGGGCGTGAGCCGTATGAGGGTGATTGTGGTGCATGCGCTGCGCAACGCGCTGTTGCCGGTAGTGACGGTCATCGGCTTGCAGGTCGGCACCATGCTGGCCGGCGCCATTCTGACCGAAACCATCTTCTCCTGGCCGGGCCTGGGGCGTTGGCTGATGGACGCGCTGCAACGCCGCGACTACCCGGTCGTTCAGGGCGGCGTGTTGTTGGTCGCCTGTATGATTATTCTGGTTAACCTGCTGGTAGACGTGCTCTACGGCGTGGTCAACCCGCGTATTCGCCACAAGAAATAAGGGGCGCTCTAATGTCTCAAGTCACTGAGCCTGTTGTTAAAGGTGCGCCGAAGCCCATGAGCCCGTTCCAGGAGTTCTGGCACTATTTCAAGCGCAACAAAGGGGCCGTTGTCGGCCTGGTTTATATCGTTTTGATGTTTGTGATTGCTATTGGTGCCGGCGTACTGGCACCGCATGCCCCGGCGGATCAGTTCCGCGACGCGCTGCTCAGGCCACCGGCCTGGCAGGAAGGGGGCAGTTGGCAGTATTTCCTCGGTACCGACGATGTGGGCCGAGATGTGCTGTCGCGCCTGATGTACGGCGCGCGGTTGTCACTGCTGGTCGGTTGCCTGGTGGTGGTGCTGTCGCTGATCATGGGCGTGGTGCTGGGCCTGCTGGCCGGCTACTTCGGCGGCGTGGTGGATGCCGTCATCATGCGTATCGTCGACATCATGCTGGCGCTGCCAAGCCTGCTGCTGGCGCTGGTGCTGGTGGCGATCTTCGGCCCGTCGATCGTCAACGCCTCGCTGGCGCTGACCTTCGTCGCCCTGCCGCACTATGTGCGTCTGACCCGCGCGGCGGTGCTGGTGGAAGTGAACCGCGACTACGTCACTGCCTCACGCGTGGCGGGCGCAGGTGCGATGCGCCAAATGTTCATCAACATTCTGCCAAACTGCCTGGCGCCCTTGATCGTCCAGGCCTCTCTTGGCTTCTCGAACGCCATTCTGGATATGGCCGCTCTCGGCTTTCTGGGCATGGGTGCGCAACCGCCAACGCCGGAGTGGGGCACCATGCTCTCCGACGTGCTGCAGTTCGCCCAAAGCGCCTGGTGGGTCGTGACCTTCCCCGGCGTGGCGATTCTGCTGACGGTGCTTGCATTCAACCTGATGGGGGACGGCTTGCGTGATGCTCTCGACCCCAAACTCAAGCAGTAACAGAGGACGAGAGAGATGGCGTTATTAAATGTAGACAAGCTTTCGGTGCACTTCGGTGACGAAGGGACACCGTTCCGCGCGGTCGACCGTATCAGTTACAGCGTTGAGCAGGGCCAGGTGGTCGGCATCGTCGGCGAATCCGGCTCCGGCAAGTCCGTCAGCTCGCTGGCGATCATGGGATTGATCGATTTCCCCGGCAAGGTGATGGCCGAAAAACTGGAGTTTAACGGCCAGGATCTGCGCAAGATTTCCGAAAAAGAGCGCCGCCAACTGGTGGGCTCGGAAGTGGCGATGATCTTCCAGGACCCGATGACCAGCCTGAACCCGTGTTACACCGTCGGTTTCCAGATTATGGAAGCGTTGAAGGTACACCAGGGCGGTAGCCGCAGTACTCGCCGCCAGCGGGCCGTGGATCTGCTGACCCAGGTGGGCATTCCCGATCCGGCCTCGCGGCTGGACGTGTACCCGCATCAGCTTTCCGGCGGGATGAGCCAGCGCGTAATGATCGCCATGGCGATTGCCTGTCGGCCCAAGCTGCTGATTGCCGATGAACCGACCACGGCGCTCGACGTGACCATCCAGGCGCAAATTATCGAACTGCTGCTGGAGTTGCAGCAGCGCGAGAATATGGCGCTATTGCTGATCACCC
>Ga0256882_1000447_pt1 | contig 9846 bp, 8 predicted proteins | sample MC6MC0440MT_FD_186349 | JGI IMG/M metagenome (GOLD analysis project Ga0256882, IMG submission 186349) | Metatranscriptome of enriched soil aggregate microbial communities from Iowa State University, Ames, United States - MC6-MC0440-MT... | ecosystem: Environmental > Terrestrial > Soil >...
GAGATGATGAAGGATGTTTCTCAGGCCGCCGCCGTTAACGGTGGCCGGTTTTCACTGCAGCCATCGCGGCTGATGTTTTTTCCGGATCCTACGCAGGCCGAAGCCGGCCTGTTTGCCCGCGCTGCCGCCGGAGAGGCGGTGGCACAGCTGTGGCACTCGCCGCTGTCGCTGGTGGTTCCGGGCAGCTATAAGCGTTTTGCCGCGCTGGAATCGGCGCGCCAACAGTTTGCCGCAGACGGGTGCCCGGTGTTTTTGCGTAAGTCCGGGGGCGGGCTGGTGCCGCAGGGGCCCGGCATCGTGAATGTCAGCCTGGCATATCCGATAGCGCGCACTCTGGGTGAAGCGGCAGAAGAGGTGTATGAGCATCTGTGCGCTATTCTCCGCAGTGCGCTGGCCGCACGGGGCGTGGTGGCCCACTGGCAGGCGGTGGAAGGATCGTTCTGCGACGGACGCTTCAATCTTGCCTGCGGCGACGGGGAGGCGGCGCGTAAAATCGCCGGTACCGCCCAATATTGGCGGCCGGTGGCGAGTCAACCTGCCGACGAGGTACGGCGGCACGTGGTGCTGGCCCATGCGGTGCTGTTGGTGGATTGTGATTTGGCAGCGGCGCACCGTTATGCCAATCAGTTTGAGGCGGCATTGGGCAGTGGGCGGCATTATCAAGCGGAGAAAACCGTTAGCGTGGCGCAAATGGCGCCAGACGTTACCCACGATCTACGCGACGAGATAGTCGATGCGCTAGGGGCGGCGATCCTGCGTTCTCCGGCACCGTTGTAACCTTGCGGGGCGCTCGGAATTGCGTCTTGAGCTTAGAGGGCGGACCGAGGGGCCGCCCTCTCGTCATACCTGCGATACCTTTTACTGCGGTGGACGCACCAGGATTTTAACCTGTTGTTTTTCTTTCACCAGTGCTTCAAAGCCCTGCTCCACCAAATCAGCCAGTTCGATACGCTTGGTCACCAGCTTGTCGGCCTGGAAGTAGCCCTGGGTCATCAGATCCATCACCGCCGGGAAAATATGGCGATAAGCGATAATCCCTTTGACTGAACGTTCGCTGAGCACCACTTTGTTCGGATGGAATGCCGCTTCCCCTTCCCAGATGGAGACGATAATCGTCTCGCCTTCGTAGCGAGTGCTGTCGATACACTGCTTTAGTACCACCGGCACGCCGGTCACTTCAAACGCCACGTCAACGCCACCCGAGCTCAGTTCGCGTATTGTGGCGACGGCATCGTCTTTGCTGGGGTCGATAACCACTTTCGCTCCCAGTTCACGCGCTTTTTCTGCCCGCTGAGGCGACAGCTCGACCACATAAATTTCTGCCGCACCGGCCGCGCGCAGTGCTTCAATCACCAGCAGGCCGATGGGGCCGGCACCGAAGACGGCCGCTTTATCCCCGGCTTTCAACTTGCTCATCCGCACCGCATGAAGGGCTACCGCCGCAGGTTCTACCAACGCGCCTTGCTCATAGCTCAGCGCATCGGGCATGCGGTGCACCATATGCTCGTCCACCATGGTAAAGGAAGAGAAGCCGCCGCCACCGCCGGACAGACCGTGGAAACCCAGATCGGCGCACAGGTTATATTTGCCTTCGCGGCAGGCTTCGCACTGCCGACAAGCCAGGATCGGCTCTACGACCACGCGGTCACCGGCTTTGAATTTCGTCACGCCGCGACCCACGTCCACCACTTCACCGGAAAACTCATGACCCATGACGATAGGCGCGATGTCATGGCTTAGCTTGTGAGGTTTGCCTACCGGGGCAAAAATCGGTCCGGCGAGGTATTCGTGCAGGTCGCTGCCGCAAATTCCGGTCCAGGCTACCTTGATTTTCACCTTACCGGCGGAAACCTGAGGTTCTTCAATATCATCAATACGGATGTCGCGCGCCTGATACCAACGAGCTGCTTTCATCATCTTCCCCTTGAAATTAACCGTAAACCTGCCTCGGCGGCCAATACGTCGGTGGCCGGGGCAGAGACTCAACGCAGGAGATAGCGAAAAACGTGCCAATGTGACGATACAGGGAAAAGTGATGTTATTTCAGTGAGTTGTTTTGTTTCTGTTAAAGGCGTTACCCGTTACAGGTGTGTGATGAGACACCTGTAACAGATACGGGTGTAACAGGGCGCTTATACCTGGTGAACCGTCTTATTGGCTTTCGCAGGCGGAGAGCTGAATGGCGACCGGGGTTCTGGCCTGACTGGATTGCGGTAGGGAAAGGAAAACACCGGAAGAAAAGGGGATAAGAAATAATAAATTTCGTAGTTTCAACATAGACATTTCATCCTTGTCATTGATATCCACCTCAATGGGCGGGGGCCAACGGGCACCCAGGCAACATTCTGCTTCGGTCATTAATGGTCGTCAATAAATGCAGGGGCAATGGAAAGCCGGTCAGCCCGTCTGGCCCTGCCCGGCAAATTGTCGCTCTGCGCAATGGCCGGCGGCGGTGATGGCGCGATAGCCGATATCAGACCAGCCAGCCGAGCCGAAAGAAGCTATGTCCGGGGTTTGCTCGGGGCATGCGTGACACTTTTTCTCACCCAATAGTGCGATTTGACACAATTTCATATAAGAAAAATCTGTATTAAAAGTGGCTCAGGAAAAATAGCGATGGATAACAGGGATAAAGCCGTCTGTGGACGTAAGGTCGACAGGTTGGTTTGCCATCACGGTTGCCGTCTGCAAAGGCAATGCCAAAGCCCGCTGGCGGTGCAAGGAAGCGATTCGCACAAGAAAAGTGTGACGCTGGGGAGCGGGATTCATTTTCATAAGATCAGGGGGTTACATGTCATATTCATCTACGGCCCGCATCGTCGCACTGACGTTGGCAACCTTGGGGTGCGCCAGTGCGCAATCATCTTCCGGTGAGACGATATCGGTTGGTGTCGATAATTTTGTCCGTGCCGAGTCCGATCTTTACATGGGCAATATGGTGGCGGACGGCGGATTGGGACGGTTTGTGCATAGCCGCGAACCGGTTGCCATTGACGCTCAGAGCGTCATCCGCATGAATCGGGACACACTTTACTCGAGTGCGGTGTTCGATCTCGATGCCGGCCCGGTCACGATCACCTTGCCGGAGGCCGGTAAGCGATTCATGTCGATGCTGGTGGTCAATGAAGACCACTACGTTCCCGCCGTCTTTTATGGCGCCGGCCGCCATACGTTGACGAAGGAGGAGGTCGGCACTCGTTATGTTTTCGTCGCTATCCGTACGCTCGTCGATCCTGCCGATCGTCAAGACGTTGAGCAGGTGCATGCGCTACAAGATGCCATCAAGGTTAGCCAGGCTCAAATAGGGGAGTTCGTGGTACCGAAATGGGATCCGGCGAGTCAGAAAAAGATGCGCGATGCCCTGTTGGTTCTCGGGGATACGCTCCCCAACTACAACCAGGCATTTGGCACCAAGAGCACGGTCGATCCTATTCAGCATTTGATCGCGACGGCGTCCGGATGGGGAGGAAATCCGAGTAAGGATGCGATTTATCTCGGCGGCGTGATGCCGAAGAATGACGGGAAAACCGTTTATCGGCTCAAGGTCGGGCATGTTCCGGTGAAGAGTTTTTGGTCCGTGAGCGTTTATAACGCCAAGGGGTACTTCGAGAAAAACCCGTATGACGCCTATTCGCTAAATAACCTCACCGCCCAAAAAAGCGATGATGGTTCGATTGTGATCCAATTTGGTGGTTGCGACGGCAAAATTGCGAATTGTCTGCCGACCATGCCCGGTTGGAACTACACGGTCAGGCTTTATCAGCCTGACGACGAAATCCTGAATGGTCAATGGCATTTCCCGGAGCCGCAGTGATCCGCCCGGTATTTTCCTGAACATGTTTTTTTACTTTTTCTCCCTTGATTGTGCCGTTTGACACAATTAGGGATAAGAAAAATCTGTATTAAAAATATGTCAGGGAGAAACAGGGATGGACGACAGGGATAACGCCGTCTTTGGACATGACGTTCGGTAATGATGGGCGCGGGAAGCGAGGGCGTGTTTTCACTCTCTCTTTGTTTCAATCACCCCTTTTAGCCTGTCGAGTTGCACTTTTCGGCAAGCGGTGCAAAGACATAATGCTTTTTCCAGCTGTGCAGGCGCTTTTAAGCAGCCCCTCGCGCACCGGGGTTTGTTGCGCCCTTTTCCGGGCAGGAGGGTTATCCGCAGGCATAGGGTTGGCTATGCCATGACTGAAAAAATAAAAAGTAATTAGCCAAAACCTATTTCCGGTCAAGGGAATGGATGACGGGAATATATCCCGGATAGCGGTTAAACATGCCGATGAATCAGAATAAAAACGAAAAGAAAATAGAGAAAGGAACAAGGATATGACAAGCAAGAAAAACGGGATTTATAAATCGTTCGGGCTTCCTGCCTTTGCTCTGATGACGGCGCTGCCGTTGTCCGTACAGGCCGCTTCCGATGGGGACCAGAGTATAACGCTGGGCGGCGGGGTGGCGGTGAGCCCGTTGTATGAAGGCTCCTCGCGTTATGAAGCCTTTCCTTCTCTGGTGGCGAAGGCGGTGATGCCGACGCAGAACTGGGGAACCTTCACGGCAGGTTTTCCTGAGGGTTTGCGCTGGGACTTGCCGGGGGCTTCTTCTGTGGGGCTGGCGCTGCTGGCCGGATATGACATGGGCCGCAAGGAAAAAATCCGTACCCTGGGAGGCAGCAATAGTCATCTGAAGGGGATGGGCGATCTGGACGGCAGCGCGATGCTCGGTGCGGAAGCCTATTGGCGTCTGCCGGCCGGCCGGCTGTTCGTCCGTGGCTGGCAGGCTACCCGCAGCCGCGAATACGGCGGCGAGGATTTGGGGCACACCGCATACCTTGAAGCCGGTGCCGACTACTCGCTGCCGCTGTCTTCCTCACTGACGCTGGATTCCGCGCTGTACGGGACCTGGAGCGACAGAGACGACATGATGGCGCGTTTCGGAGTGACGGGAGAGCAGGCCGATCGTAGCGGCTTCAGCGAATATCATGCCGGCGGCGGTATGCGGAATGTGACGTTAAAAACCGGCCTGACCGTCCAGTTACAGCCTCATATTGCCCTGCAGGGCGGGATGAAGCTGTACGCCTTGACGGCGGATGCGCGTCGCAGCCCGCTGACGGATAATACGGTGGGGGCGGGCTTCTACCTGAATGCGGTGTACCAATTCTGAGTGCCTTGATAGCGCTGCCCTCTGCGGCATCGACCGACTCTGGAGATCATCATAAATGAAAAAGTCATGCGTCCCTTTGTACCTGATAGCGCCATTGGCCGGCCTGTTGTGTTCCGGCCTGGCGGCGGCGAGCGATACCGGGCCGACGGTAACGGACCCGCATTTTAAGCTGGCACCGGGTTACCTTGAACCGGCCAGCCTGCCGGTGCGCTTGGCCCTGCTCGGAGGGCCGCCAAAACCGGACTCTGCGGCATTCGCCCGCGATGAAGAGGCGCGGCGGGCGGCATTGGCGTTACGTGGGTCTGCCCGTGAAAAGTTGGCCGCAACGGACGCCGAGTTGACCTTTCCGGCGCCGGCAAAATCGTTCTCGTGCGCGCTGGGCACCGATATCAACGAGAAAAAGACGCCGCACCTTTACGCCATGATGCAGCACGTATTGACGGATGCGGGTGGCTCAACCTACGCAGGAAAGAACGCGTATAACCGTACTCGCCCGTTTGTGCAGCATGACGAGGGAACCTGTCGCAAAGACATGGAGCCGGTTCTGCGTACCGACGGTTCCTGGCCGTCCGGCCACTCGGCGGCTGGTTGGGCCTGGGGCTTGGTGTTGGCCGAAGTGCAGCCGGCACGGGCGACCGAGCTGCTGGCGCGCGGTCTGGCGTTTGGTCAGAGCCGGGTCGTCTGCAATGCGCATTGGCAAAGCGACGTGGATGCAGGGCGCATCATGGGGGCCGCCACGGTAGCCGTGCTGCATGACAACCCGGCTTTCCTGGCAGATTTGGCCGCCGCCAAGCGCGAAGTGCAGGACGCCACCAAAGCGAACCTGAAACCCACCGAGGACTGCGCGGCTGAACGTGTTGCTCTCTCCCTGAGTATGCACTGAGAAGAGCATGGCCATGATGAATTGTGACAATCTGCAAAACAGGCTCGCCTGGCGGGTTCTGCCTGCGGCGCTTTTAGCGTCGGGCGTTTTGAGTCTCCCGGCTGCGGCGGCTCAAGTGGCGCCACCGGTCTATCAGCCGGCGGAGGAGTGGCAGTTCACCGTCTCTCCTTATCTCTGGGCGGCAGGCATTCGCGGAGATGTCGGCCATCGGTCAACGGGCACGCAATTTATGAAAACGGATTTCTCCGCCATTGCCCGTGACCTCGATGTGGCGGTGATGGGGATGGGGGAGGCCCGTAAAGGACCTTACAGCCTGCTGATGGACCTGATGTTCATCGACACCACGACGCGGAACGGCCTGCCGGATGGGGCACCGGCATCGCGCCTGAAAGTGGATAGCCGGACAGTATCCGGGTTCCTCGGTGGCGGATATACCTTGCTGGAGGAGGGCGGCGCTCGCCTTGATGCCACCGGTGGCGTTCGGGTGTGGTACAGCAGCACCAGCTTGCATTTTCAGGGAGGGATTTTCGATGGGGCGTCGGGCAGTGACCGCGCCACCTGGGTGGATGGCGTTGCGGGGCTGCGCGGCCAGTATGCTCTGACGCCAACCGTCAGGCTTTCGGCCTGGGGATTGGCCGGTGGCGGGCAGTCCCGATTGGACTGGGATGCGGCGGCGCTGCTGAGTTGGGAGTTTACCCCCGGTTTTTCTGCCGTGGCGGGATACCGGGCCATGGGGGTCGATTATCGGCATAACGGCTTTGTGTATGACGTGGTGCAGCAGGGGCCGATATTGGGGATGAACGGCAGGTTCTGAGGCCGCGAATCCTCCCCACAGCATCAGGCGCGGGTCGGCGTGATGCGGTTGTTTCGTCCGGCAATGCAGGCTCCTGGGGGGCGCCTGCATTGCCGGTTTGTGAATGGCGGCGAGCATCCGCCAGCGGGGTCGCCGGTTCATCCAAACAAATCATCTTCGGTTTGCTCATGCTCATAGTCAGGTAGCGATCTCCGCGTATGTCAGCCCACGAATCTGCGCCATCACAAACGCCGTGCGGACTTTCTCTAGCCATGGCCGCAGCGTGGCATCCACCCGAAATAACGTTTTCAGCCAGGCGCATTGGATTTCTTTCCGGCGCCGCCACAGGCGTGTAAATTAAGAGAGGGGTAGACCAATACATCTACATGAGAATGATTTTTATTTCAGTATGTATCAGGGGGCTCATATGCCATTCGTGAAAAATGAGAACGGGCTTTTTACCAAAAACGAATCGCGAAAAACCCTGTATATGCCGCTGGTATTATCCGGGGCGCTGTGTATTTTGGTGATGATCATTCATCTGGCGTACTTCCCGGCAAAAGAAATCGGGCATTCCTGGATACAAAATTCAGGCTGGTTATTTGATTTATTCCAGTTGTTAATACTTAATTTTATCTTATGGAGTTTTAACCGGCTAACGGTAAAAGCCAGCCAGCGCCGGTGGATTAACGTCGGCCTGCTTGTCTGGATCCTCTCCGCGGCGTGTGATTTTATGGACGAAATCATCCGCCAGCCCCAGTGGTTAGGCTATTACATCGAGGACCTCACCAGGCTCATAGGGATGCTCTGCGTCGCCGTTGGCGTGTATTTAATCGTGCACTATGTTAATGATAAATATGCCGATGCCAGCATCGACTCTTATCGTGACGAACTGACGAATTTACCCAACCGGCGTTATTTTCGACGCGTGCTGCTGGATTTGCAGAGCGTGAATTATTATGTGTTTTTTATTGATATCGATTTGTTCAAGAAGATAAATGACAAATACGGGCACGATATTGGCGATGAAGTCCTCAGAGCTTTTGGGCAGATGCTGGGCGAGCTGTCTGAAAATAATGTCATTGCCGCCAGAATCGGTGGCGAAGAATTTGCCGTAATAGTGCAAACGTCGGTATTTGAAGAGGCACAGTCAACGGCAGAGAAAATATTAACCCGCTCCAGAGAATTGGTGGTTAATGATGAGGTTCGCCTCACTGTCAGCATGGGTGCCGGAAATAAAAGAGAAAATGAAAGCCAGGAAAGCTTGCTCAAGCGTGTGGACATCGCGCTCTATCGGGCAAAGTCCTGGGGCAGGAACCGAATCGAATGGGCATCCTCCCAGGAACATGGGGTTCCTCAGGCCTGCCCCGAAAACGCGGTAAGTTAAAACGGGCATGTTTGCACAGAGGTTACCGCCGCCATCCTATTGCGATTGTACCCGGGCATTCAATTCTCATGGACTTCCTGACCGAGAATACGGGAGCGGCAAACCTCCAGAATCTCATCGGCAAGGGCAGAGTCATCTGGACAGGCACGCGATAGCACCAGGGCGCCGACAAGATGTGCAATGGTGCTGATTCTTTCGGCGCGTGCTTCGTCTCCCGATCCCTTCTCATTTTCTAAAGTGGCCAGTTGGCTTTCAATGCCAGCCGCAAAGCTTTCTTTAATTGACGCCGACTGGCGCGCGGCATCGACACCCAATGCCGACATCACACAGCCATTTCCCATAGCATCACGGTGTTTGCGTGAGAGATATTGCTCTACAAAACCAGCCATATCCATACCCAGGGTACTCTCTACAGAGTGCGAGAAACCGCAGCTCATCGCCTCCGACATCAAATCCGCCTTGGAACCGAAGTGCTTGTAAAACCCGCCATGCGTTAACCCTGCGGCTGACATGAGCTCAGCTATCCCCACGCCGTCATAGCCCCGCTCACGAAACAGCACTGAGGCAGTTTCGACAATGCGCATGCGATTTTCGCGAACCTGCTCTTTTGAAACTTTCATCGTTTCCGGATCCTCTCTTAAAAATGCATGCCGCAAGTATACATTGATGATGATCATAATCAAACCGTTTGACTTTTTAGATTATGATCATCATCATTATGCTCGTCGCTTCACACATCACTTAACAGGGGTACAAGCATGGCGAACCAACCTTTATTTCAACCCTATAATCTTGGGCCAATTTCGCTCACCAACCATATTGTGATGGCGCCGTTAACGCGTAATCGCGCCGGAGCGGGTCTGGTACCCAGTGAACTGGCGGCGACCTATTACGCGCAGCGTGCCACTGCGGGGCTGTTGATTACCGAGGCTACGCAGATCTCGGCGCAAGCACAGGGCTACCAGGATACCCCGGGGATCTATACTCCGGCGCAGATTGATGGCTGGCGCAAAGTGACTGACGCAGTGCATGCAAAAGGCGGGCATATCTTTGTGCAGTTGTGGCATGTAGGACGCATATCCCACGTCGACTTGCAGCCTGGTGGCGCAGCGCCCGTTGCCCCTTCGGCCATCCGTGCCGAGACGAAAACCTTTGTGAACAACGGTTTTGCTGACGTCTCTGAGCCTCGTGCGCTCGAGCTGGACGAAATAAAGGACATTATCGAGGATTTCAGAAAGGCATCCGCCAACGCCATTGCCGCTGGATTTGATGGTGTTGAGATTCATGGCGCGAATGGCTATTTGCTGGAACAGTTCCTCAAAGATGGCGCCAATCAGCGTACCGACGAATACGGCGGTTCTATCGAGAATCGCGCACGGCTGCTGTTAGAGGTCGTGGCTGCCGTTAAAGATGAGATCGGGGCTGAGCGCACTGGCGTCCGCATTTCACCGGTTTCTCCCGCTAATGCGATTTCGATCAGTGATCCACAGCCGCAATATGACTATCTCGTTGAACAACTCGACGCATTAGGCATCGTCTACCTCCATGTTGTGGAGGGCGCTACGGGGGGCCCCCGTGACGTATCGCCGTTCGATTATGGCTCTCTGCGCCGGCGCTTTA